>Ga0115008_10001957_pt1 | contig 17033 bp, 20 predicted proteins | sample FraStrMetagenome_FD_87164 | JGI IMG/M metagenome (GOLD analysis project Ga0115008, IMG submission 87164) | Marine eukaryotic phytoplankton communities from Arctic Ocean - Fram Strait ARC3M Metagenome | ecosystem: Environmental > Aquatic > Marine > Oceanic | place: Fram Strait | collected...
ATGATTGTAGTTCATTATTTGAGCCAATGCGCATTTTGTGACATGCAAATGTTGCATGTCCTTTAACTCAATACAGTAACAATTCATTCTTACGAATGCTTTTAATTTTAACTTTATTGAGAGCAACACTTGCATTTCTATGCAAAGTTAAAGTATTTCCAACTTTGTGCCTACTAAATGATATTTTCTACAATTGTGAATCAACTTAAATCTCGATAAGTCATCGGTAGCTGCAAGCATTGTGTCTATATATTTTATATTTTCGAGAGGGTTAAATTTCCTTACCGTTCACTGCCCTGTTCTAACCTGAAACATCAGATGCTGTACATATGTTCCACGAGGTGGCTTCCCATTTTACGGCCCAGGTGAGTTTATTATCCTGAGTTAGGATTTCTGACCAATAAAGTGTTTTAAAAACATTGGTCTCCTTACAAAAATTGCCGAACCAGCTTTTAAAAATTGTGGTTTTTTAGAATAAATGACTCTTAATTAAAAATGAGTCTAAAACTTTAAATTGACAAAGTGTGTTTTCTTTTGCAGCGTTCCTGTTTAGTCTCATTTATCAAGTTATTTTATTCTTGCACATCAAATAGGGCAGACTGGAAGATTTGAATAGGCAGAATCAGGATACGTCTATTTTTTGAACACAAGGATATTGTCTCGCACGAATACGGGAGATCTTGGCGCTTCTTTATTAGACTTCGGATTCCCTCGCATTTTTGATTATCCGGGTATGAGCTTTCAAAGCGATCCGCAAAGTAGACTTTATATCGACAAACTATCAGCTTTGGGTGACTTAACTTTTACAAGCAAGAAGTTGCAGACTAATAAATATCAATAATGCAATTAAAGAAAGTTAACAAGTTTAAAAAGATGAAGCACTTAATTATCGAGTCACGGTTAATAAGTTATTTTCCGATTGAGTAGACACGTTTAGCTGTGTATTCCCATCCAAAATTAAACCCTCCTTGGATCGCCGACTTTACAACAGAAATCAAGAGAAGAAATGCCCCAAAATACAATAGCTTATTTGCATTTGAACGCAAGTTTTCCGGTCGAGCTTCAATGATTAATTATTCACTATCAATTTATAACCATGTAATTTAGGTTAACTCAATGTTCAGAAGAACTTTTTTACCCAGCTCATGACTGTACATTTAAATAAGGCTCTTACCTGCTTCTGGTAGATTGATTACATAAAAGACTCCTATCATTCCGCTGGCGAGTAAGAAAACTACAATTAGGCTCAGAATGATCTACCAAATTCAATCAGCTTCGATCAACGGACCCGGGCTGTTTTGCTATATGATTATCATATTTTCCGAGCCCCGAACCTCCACAAGTCGTGCGCAGACAGCTGACAGGATTTAATGATTCTTCTTTCGTCTCAATAACCTCCTCATCTTCTAAATATGAAGCTATAAAATTGTATCCAAATCAAATGAGAAATATCTTTATTAGCTTTCCTGTCCCTTATCAATTTGTTGGCTTTTAATTATCAAAATACTTTGCAAATTGCAAAGTTTGAGATAATCCGACTCATTGTTGAACTAACCTGGAAATTCGCGTTTCATTTTATCATAACTTAATTTGTATTCTCTTATGATGCTCAACTGTGCTTTTCTGTCCTTGAACGGACTGTCCATGCTTCTTCGCATGCTTTTTTCACTCATCCCTTTATTACAGTTTTACATAGAAAAGAGCATCTGTTCTCCCGGATCGAAAAAATGAACGAAACGAGCAACGGCTTTCGCGTGAATATCAAACACCTCGTTATTCTGATTTTCTGTATTTATCTGAGTTGCACTCAATCAGTAAATGAAACTGAGGAGCAGCATAGGAAAATCTATAGACGATATCGTCTTTGGCTAAAAGGATTAAACCATCGATTAGGCATCCGAACATCTGTTGTTGTTTTCCTTCTGAATGTTGCAGTGATTATAATTGATAAACACTTATCAATGTTGCTGCCACTTTTTGTGAATAACCTTTAGCTCGGGTTCAAATTCGGATACGCGGGTACTTCGATCCGACAAGCTTGCAGTGACAGCACAATTTAGAGTGCTTTGTTTTTCCAAGATCACCACATAAGAAAACATTTTCTATTCCATGAGGCAGTCGATCGCACTTACCTTTGGAGTAATTGCCTCATCAAAGGCAGAAAAACGTTTAAGCTAATTCAATATGCATGGAGTGAGTGGAATTGAATATGCACCTTCGCTGAATACTTTATATTTCTACAGATATAAGGGGTCACCGCACGACTTATGACACAATTCAATTCACACTCTCATTTTGAAGCAAAAAACATTATTTTCCTTGATATGAGATTCTCGACTTTTGTTCTTTTCGCAGCTCAGCTCGCCAATGCAATGTCTGATGAGGAGCTTTTGCGAATGTTTTCCCGAAGCTCGAGAAATGTAAGTCGACCATTAAATTAAAACTAAAAAAATGTCCGTTTTTAATAAAAATTTGTTTTTGGGGATAGAAATGTAACTATATTTCAGAATCTTCAGTTCGCCCGACCCTCCAAGCGAATGTTCGACCCGTTTTCCGTCGATTACGAATTTTATTAAATAACCGTTAAATGTCTACCAAATTATTCGTGCTTTCAAGTTCAAACTTTAGTAAGCTATAAATAAAATTTTATAAAAAAAAACAACATGTCTTTATAAGTCACGGTATGTCGCCAGAAATTCTGTAATTAGCGGGAAATGTCGACTTCCCGCAGCGGCAGTATTTGAGGAATCGACGTTGTCTTCCAAGACAAGCGTGGGTGTGGTGGTGTTTCAGAGTGTGCCCCCAGCACCAAGCTCCACCAAGTTCCAAAAATGGATCTCACTTGAAGCAAGTCAAACCCAAAGGTAAGAGCTACGGAAAAATATGACATTTTGAACTTGAGATTATATTCAAAGAGAGAATCTGATGAAAAATAAATGTTATACGACTCGTACGAGAGGGCAAAAGTCTTAAATTAAAAGTATTGCGAAAACCTTATGTAATTCATGGTTGAATTATATTCAGATTTTCGAACTTTTTGAAGCTCTATTTTCAGTATCTATTCAACCCTAAAAATCTTCTGTATCACAATTTCACAGCAGATTGATTTCGCGAGATACCAATATGTAAATAATCCCTTTTCCTCGAAAATATTTTGGTTGCGCAGAAATCTGACTGATAGTATTCCAGTCCGCTGAGTTTTGATAAATTCTGCCTGTCTCGGAACTTATTAGCGCCACAGCGGGTGCTATAAAACGGCAAAACTCTCTAAAACTCGTTTATTATCTGACGAAATTGAAATTTTCAGACGGAACAAGTCAAAAATTGGGCTTTTATTAAATTGCTTTCAAATCAACGATCATCAAAAACTAATCCGACGAGGAAGACGCTATTTTTTCGAAAATATTCTTGAGAAGCTAAACACAAGAATAAGAAAATATAAGAGATAAAAACAATCTACGAAAATGAAGCTGTCAAATTTAATTTTGTCAACAGGTATTTTAAAAACTGGCATAAAAAACATTATTTATCACTAATAATTTATTAGTTTGTTTGTCTAAATTGAAGATTCAAACTTGAGGAGAAAAAATATTTCTGTTTTTTTCTCATTCAGCTAAATAATTTATAAAGAGTTCAATCTGTTTTCAACCATTAAAGAATTTATTACAAACTCAGAAAATCTCCCAGAAAAGACAACATTGTCCGATTTGACTCTGATTTAAGTGACCGCTACGTCGAGTATAAACGAACTCCTGGTTTGTTCTGTCTGGCCTGGTGAGACTGTTGAACAAGCTCAGATCAAAAGATCTGAGTGTGATGAGCTTAGGGCTATATTTTCATCTTCTAATGGTAATTGTTCAATTTATGAACATTTGAAAAATATGTGTATTGAAGGTGACGTCAGGTTCATTTCACGGAATACTAGCCACGGACTCTGCATTGATCTTGATTGTGTAAAACAAGCTCGGGAGAACAGTCGAGTGGAAAATGGAGCTGTCGATGTGGTCAAAACAGCGACGATTTATGAAAAATCAACAGAACACAAACTTCTTACTCCTAAAAGGGCAATGATCCCAACAATTCCACTTGCATCTGTTTCGGGAACATACAATGAAAATATGTTACAAGACAAGAGCGAGGAGATCAATGACAACGATATTAAAATCAATGATTCGAAAGCAGAAATAAAAAGGAACGGCTTAAAAATATAGAATATTAAATTTGAAAGCGTTAAGTTAAAAAGTATCAAAAGACGAGCCGAATTGACAGTTTTGCGAATTCTTGGAATAAAATCTTTAGCAAGGCAAAAGAGAAAGCGGAACTCCCAGAAGACGAGTTTGAAACGCAGTACTCATCTTCATGCTCAATCACTGATCCAGGTAGTTGTCCTTTCTGATAGTCAACCATTTAATTATTTAAAAAGAAAGTGAAAACACATGCTGCTCGGCTTACTCTATCTCTCCATGTTGCGACTATGACCAAAAAATCCGCATGAATCAAGGAGTGTCTCGATTTCCATTCCTCCGACGACCGACAGGCAGAATTGTTGGCGGTGTTCCAGCTAAAGAATTAAAGACGTCCGTCGCGTTCATTGCAAAGATCTCGCATGATCATAACTTCTGTGGCGGCGTGTTAATTCATGATAGATGGGTCGTTACAGCTGCTCACTGCATGCTTGAGTACTGTGGAACAAGCTTTCCTGGTGATTTAGTGGTGAAGTTCGGAAAGACAAAAAAGATCAACTGGGAGTTGGAAGATGGCGAGCAGACACATTATGTCGAGTCTATTCACTGCCACCAGGAAAACTGCAAGGCGAAAGGAAATCCGAGACTCAATGATATTGCACTTATAAGGCTTGCGAAACCGGTCCAAATGAGGTAAATTATTTTTTTCGCGTTCGGCTGATAACTGAGATGATTGTAGTAAAACGGTAGACATTGCTTCAATCCCAGAGCCATTCGCAATGCCGATCATGTCACAAGATTGCATCACGCTCGGCTGGGGTGACACTAAGAATACGGGACATGCAGACCTTTTAAAGCAGGTGTCCATTCCTCTTGTGTCGAACGCGCAGTGCAATGATTACAACTGGAGAGGATGCACAATCAGAAGCTGCATGATGTGCGCCGGCGCCAAAGGAAGAGCCCCTTGCGCGGTAAATATTTATTGATAAACCTGGAAGTGACCACTCCAATTCAGGGTGATTCCGGAGGACCGCTCTTCTGCCCTTGGCACGACGGATCGTACCACCTTCACGGCATCTACTCATTCGGCCGCTGCGGAACCGAGGTCACGAAACCAGCAGTTTTCACGAGAGTGTCCAACTACCGGGAATGGATTGAATCAACCTTGTCGCAATTCGGCGATTTCGTTTAGTTCTCAAGTTTTGTTTTCAAAAGTTCAAAAATCACTTCGACTTTCTGTACAGCCGCTTACTGCTCTTCATACTTTACTGTTCCTGCCTCACATCAATAAGATTAATTGATAAAATGCTGATTATTAAATAAAAAGCTGAAATTACAAAATTTATTTGTTCAGGATTTCGTCATTTTCGTAGTTATTTCACTTTTCGTCAGATTTGAGCATTTCAGTTTCTTGTACTTCCATGCCATTCATTTTTGCAAATTCTGCGTTAATTTCAGCAAATGATTTTCCCTTTGTCTCAGGAGCAAATTTCCACAAGAACACAGCTAAAAATGCAGAGACAGCGCAGAAGAAAATGAAAACCCACTCGCCGATTGCGCTTTGAGCTATACGCGGATCATTTTAATACAATTTATCACTGTAATTTATATTATTAAATTGACCCGTTCCGATTGGGAAGAATTTACCAACAAGAAAAGCAGCAGTCCAGTTAAGAGCGCAAGAAACAGCTAGAAAATAATGATGAGAAGTTTGATAAACGGATAAAAATATTACATCCGGCGGGACCTCGCGCACGCTGGGGGAAGTATTCTGAGTTCCAAATCCATGGGACTGGTCCGGGGCCAACAGCGAAGCCTACGATGTATCCGAGAATGCAAACGATCGAAAGATATGGAACAAAGCTAGCAGCAGTCAGATATTTAAGGCAAAGGAACATTCCAGCGCAGCTAGAAATAACTATTCAATCGACTTTCAAAATCTTAAGCATACAAAATAACCATGAGGATATTTCCACCAACGTGAAGTCCTGTTCTACCAAATTTTTCGATTACTGCAAGACTGACAAAAGTCATGGCGACGTTTTCGAGGCCAACAAGAGCGGAAATCATTGTCGATGTTTCAGTCCTAGAATTTTAAAATAAAGAATATAAAAATTAGAAATTTTACGAAAATCCAGCAGCTTTGAAGATGTCGTTTGTGTAGAAAAAAATGGCGTTGATTCCGGATAATTGCTGGCCCATTTGGGCAACGCAAACGATTAAAAGTTGCCATCTGAGGCTCGGATCTTTGAAAAGCTCCATTACAGTCATTCCATCATCATCTTCACTTTGTTCTGCTTTCAGCTTTGCAGCTTCGTCTTCGAGCTCGGCGAGTTCAGCAGAGACATCTTCGACGCCTCGAAGTTTGCGTAGATCTTCTTGGGCCTGTTCCGAGTTGTTTTTCTCGATAAGAGTGTATCGCGGAGACTCGACCATTTTGGGAGAATAGAGAATCCAGATTATGCAAGGAATAGATCCCAAAGCCATAAACCAACCCCAAAGCGATGCTTTTCCGAGAATACTTGGGAATGAAAGAATCTATCCAGAATTTAAAGCACGATTTACAAAAACACGCTTACTTGGGCAGTAAGAATACCGATGGTTATAAACAGCTGTGGTAAAACACCGGCTTTTCCTCGGAAATCGGCAGTTGAAATTTCGATAACATACATAGGACAAATTCCAGTTGACAAACCAGCAAAGAATCCTACTGCCAACCTGGCAAGCAATAGACAATAGTGGCTGGAAAGGTAGAAAGATGCAACGTAGAAAGCAGCACCGATAAATGATGCAAAGCAATTGACGAATTGAGCACCTTTTCGTCCAAATTTTGTGACCATAAATGTTGTCGAGAACGATCCGATCATACCACCGACGGTAAACATAGATACTGCTGTTGAGAATTGGTTATCTTGGTTCTTAGAATGGTTGTCATTTGTTTCTTTTTCAAATTGACTGAAATCAAGGAAGAGAACCGCTTTCCTGTTCAAAGTCCTTGAACTCCTCAATAGTGCAGCTTTCATCTTCTACTTGCGTTGAATTACACTTCCTTGAATACAGATAGTCAGTTTCCTCGAGAGTGTCTAAAACATCAAACTTTTTTGCGAAAGATCAGCGATGATTATTACATAATTATTGTTCACATGCGCAAAGAAACTTTGTGGTATGCGGTAAGAGTACAATTTACCTCCATCTGATATGCATTTGTCGAGACATAAATTCGGGTAGAGTTTTTCTTTGATGAAGCCGGCTGGGCCATTGACATTCGACACATTCCAACCGTACTGTAATAAACGTTATTGTATGACATATAATGTATGGAATACAATTTATACGAATTGTACAATTCAGAAATTGAGAAAAACATCGTTATTTTTACTGAGTTAACTTGATTAGCGTCCAAGGGGACAAAAAGCTATTTGTTCAACAATCTAGCCTTGATGTCATGTGATCTTGAAAGATGATTTTGAATAAGTCAGCTGATCAACGAACCTGAAAGCTTCCAGAAAGCACGCAAATGAGTAGCCCTCCTATGAAGGTAGAAGTCATTTTTTCGCCCATTCTCGCAAAAAAGCTATCGTCGCCTCAACTTCCGGCTCGGTACGTATTCTCTTTGAGCGCTTTCTTTACGACGAGATCTTTGGTTGATAAATACTACTTGGTGGATTTTTCGAGTATAAGAATCAGCTTCGTCTTTGTTTGTTTTTGGCAAACATTTCGAACAAGTTTGAAAGTCCGCGAAATTAATATGCATCGCATCGACGCATGGTAGTTACTTCATCTTACGACCGATCATAAACTTTTCGGAGATAGTCCAAGGCTGTTAATAATGCGTTTAAGTACCAGCGATACAGGCCCAGTTGTTCTTTTCGGTTCTATCTCCTTGGAGTTTTTCATTGAAGTTGTATAGAAAGTATGACATCGAATACGGTATTCGGAATACCCCTTCGAGGTAGAGTTTTAATGCCGGCCAGGCTTAAAAAACGAGAGCAGCGCAGCGTTAGAGCTGACAGTGTCACCGCAAATTTAATGCACCGGTGGATAAGTTTGCAAGTTAGATGGCTAGAGACGAAAAAGCATACATTTTTGAAACTCTTGTTAGAATCTTTGGTTATTTTATTTGCATGTTTGATATTTAAAAAAAAGAGAATTAAAAAATGAGACTGTATAAAAAAAGGCTGCAGCCGAAAAATAGACATCAACAACGCCCATCCCCTTTTGGAGGTTGTTTTCAACTTTACGACTTGACAAATGTTGACAAACAGACTCTTCCGCGAAATATCATCGAAGGTTTTGATTCGAAGCCGCTGGGTCGGTAGCATTTCCAATAAGCGCTCATGCTTCAAATTTATCAAACAATTTTAAATAGAAAAACTCGCAAGTTATCGATATAAAACGGCGTGTTTATATTTACCGAGTAATTGGCTATCAGTGGCGACGTAAATATTAGGCGTGAACCTTGGATTGTTCTTGCTGAAACAATGGAAGTACCCATGCGGTCTGCTAAGTTTTTGACAAATAACTATTCTAGCTTGAAAATATATTAATCGGTCAAATTTTGATATAAATTCTAGCAATTATTAATTATGCAAAGAAATTTCAAATTTTCAATACGGTATAGAAAAATAAAAATGGTCTGAGAGAACGGCAAAAATTAAGATGTTGTAAGAAGTATAAAAATGTCATAATTCGCATTTTCTCTTCTAAAAATGCGTCATTTTAAATGACCGATAAACGTAACGATGTTCCGCTTTCACGCCTGGCCAGTGCATGTTTTCACCGGTGTCCGATTCTTTACATCGCGGCCAGTATGATATAAATATTTGAAAATAATTCCTGACACGATTTTTAGTTTAAAAGGACAGCCAGGCTTATAAACTTAAAGATTGTTTTCGGAGAAAAATGTGAACAATATTGTTGAGATCTGAACCTTGATTCGAATTTCGTAAGTTGCTGGAATCGCCCCATGATTTGTTTTTGCAAATGAGTTGACAAACGTTTATTAACAATGGATCAAAGTGGCTTTTCGACGAGGACCAGTGCTTCAACCCAGGAATATTTCGACATCCGGCTTGTCTAACCTGTGTTTAGACATTCTACCTAGAGGCAAGGTGGAACAAAATAGAACCGGTATATTTTGATCCCATGTCTCAATTTTGGTTCTCTTCCTTGATTTCACAGAAATAAAAATTGGTATTTTACGGCATAGACTTGCCGCTGTAGCATTATTTATTGTCGAGAAAAGTAAATTGCGGATCGTGGTGGAGCTAAAATTAAAAATTCGTAGTATTTGGTTTTCACGTGTAAATTCACTTGTACTACTTTTTATCTTTTCCGCAAAAATAGATTGTTGACGGCGGTTCCCGAAAATTTTATATTTTATTACTCTTATGAAAACGTTAGTATACGAGTTTATATCACTTAAGAAAGTTATGAAAACACTTCTGGGAAGAAAAACATTCCGATTAAATTCCATCCAGCCGTTCACAGCACAATAAATCAATCAGTTTTGAAACTCATGCTCTCACAACTCTTATATAAAATACTGAAAATGAACGAAAACAGACCAACGGAAAATAGAACACATCAAAAAATGCAAAAATATTGAGAAAGGTAGATTTAGCGCTTATCCGCTGGCGGCCTGTCAGGATAAGTAAGGACCGACGGGGCAGATGGGCAGTCCAGTGAGCGAGCATGATCGCCGCGAAAAGGCGATTAGCACTGTTTTACTCGTCGAAGACAGAAAGAATAAGAAAATGGATTACTGCTCTTGAAGATAACTTTGTCAAGCCAGGGTCCTATTTACGTGGCTTTCCGGCTGCTCAATTAATTTGCGCGCTTATTTTGCCCTTTCGCACGGCAAAACAGCGCAAAGGCCGCGATGCAGCACCACTCAAAGCATTATTCAATCACTCTTTATCAAAGGTTAGACTTGCAAATTTATACTCGATTCATGATTTTCAACTTTTTTATTCATCAACCTGGCTATATTCTCACTCGTATTAAAATAATAGGCAGTTTCTCCTCTTGCAATAAAGCTTTATTTTCACGACTTGAACTGCTGGCGTAATTTATGAGCAACGTAATGGAGATTTATTGAATGACGGAAGACCAAAGCTGTAATTTTCCTGCTCTGCTCGGAGTTGTGACAGATTCAAATGGCATTGAGTGAGCTCTCAAAAAGATATATTGCGCACTGTTTTGTATCACTTGTCAATAATAAACGTTGTTTCTCCCGATAAGAGCAGTTTTTCTTTAATGAGAGAGTATCTCACTTATGATTAACGCTATTCTTTTGAGATCCGACAATTCATAGGGGCGTTTCTAGCTCTTCCAAAACAGAGCTGAAATAAACAAGCAATTTTATCATAAAATTTTTATGCGTTTCCGACATTTCGTTTGCCGGTATTATAATCTGAAGTTTCTGAACTCCGACCACGATTCCTGCAATATTCCTCGCTGCTGAAGCCGGTGCTCCGCTCGCGAGGGCGCTGCTGCTTTTCTCCAAAGCGCCAAGAATATCCGCTTCGGCAAAAAAACGCGGAGCTCTTCTTCTATCTGAAGAGTTTAAAATTCCAAAGCTTTCGTTTTTTAATAACGCAAAATAGAGACTTTGTAAAAAATACATTTTGAAGATTTAGAAACTAAAATTTATGTAAAAACTCGGTAAGTAAGCAAACTAAAATCAAGATTTTTTATCATGTTGCTCGATTTTTTAATGCTTTTCGGAACGCTTTTTGACATTTTTTATTTCGAAACAGGTGGCTCAGGAACATATGGCTCGTTTCAGTTTGTTTAACTGTTTGTTTTGGATTTGTTCAGCTCAAATTGGGATTTAACCCAGCGTGTGACAGGTGACAGAACGTGATTATGTTTGGCCCGGCCAAATAGCTATTCCGGATCCTGTTTTGAGAGGTTTCTAGTAGATCAGACGGCCTTTTTGATTTTAGCTTGACCGGAAAGATAATCTTTTGTCAGCCGTTTTGTAAAGATAAAAACGAATTCAATTGGGGTCAATGTTTAAAAAATATGCAAATTAAAATATTTCAGCACAGAAAAGAAGATGTTTAATTTAAAAAAGCCAATTTTTAGCATTGAGGGTGTGAAATCGCGGATGAAATCGTCATCATAAAACGTAATGGCCAAGCTCTGCAAGTTTTATTTATTCGGCTGTCGTGACAGCTGCCGCATTGCCTTTTTGAAGTTTTCTCAAAAATCAAAAACTCATTGAATTTTTCTTAGAGACGGAAGAAGATATTCAGAAAACGCGTGTTTGGGCGTTAAAAGGTTAATATTATTTAAAATTAGAAAGTTCGATTTAAACTTGAAATTCTGGATTACTGAATATTATTTTTTTTAAAGAATTCAATAAATAGCAAAAATATCGCGTAATCGATTTAGAACACGCTTGCGGGGAGAATACACCTTCCCCGGCGCTGCCAAATTAAGAGTATCCTGTTCGATTAATAAATTATACTCTTTCTTGTTAATCATACATAACTTGTATCTGAAATCTATCTCGCAGTCGTTTAGCAGCACTTACAAACTCGAGTACGCAAGATGCGAAAATTGAGGTTAAAATGAGATATATATAGTTTTTGGGGTCTTTTTGACATGCACGGTTTAATTTTTAAAAACACGATGGCCAAAAAGTATGTGTTCTTGTTTATTTAATATAAATGAAAGTGTCAACCCTTGTCTCAGAGCGTCATTTAACAGAGCTCTCAGATTTCTGAAGGCAACTGTTACTTCCGTGGAAAGTTCATGAAGCAAACTTCAGCCCTTTCATAGCCCTAACATCCCAAGTCACAAGCTATAGAAAAGCCACACTGGCCTATTTTAATCATTTACGCGACTTATCAATTTTTCATCATCCCATGTTCCTGAGCTGCTCCCAAAACATTAGTTAATGACAGTTCTTAAAAGTCCTCTTTATTTTTTTTATAAATTTATTAACAGAGAACTGTAGATAACATGTTTCAGAAATAAAAAATGATCAAATCCGAATTTCGAAAAGAAAATTTATCAAACTGGTAAACATATCACTATTTTTAGACGTTTGTGTGTGCATCCACAGCTGAATTTTTAAAATCACCAAAACGAGAACCGGTAAATTTTTATTTATTTATTTATCACGCCTAATTTTCGCAAAATTTTGAGAAAGTTAGAAAATGGCTCAAAGTATTGCGCGAAATTAAAAAGGCAAAACAATCGCTGATGTTTTTATTTGCGGAGAGCAAGAAAGGTCCGACGTGTTATCAGTAATACGCAGCAGGGCACTTCGATAACTTGCCAAAACCTTACTCCGCAAATGAAATCCCATCATTGCTTTTATTTATCGTTTTTCTTCTTCTTTTCAATTTTTACTCTTTAGCACCTGTAAGATTTGAGAATTGTTTAAAATGCAAAATGCGAAGGTTGAACCCGCGAAGTGCTCTTCACACTCTAGCGAGTCCGAGTCCGACCCGCATCAGATTCCGGCGCATTTTGAGAATTCCACCTTCACCGTTGATTCAACGTCAAATCAAATCTTTACGCAAGCAACATACGAGGCACCGCCTAAAGTTAAAAAACGAATGAAAACTTCAGATGTTGATTTTAATAAGGAGAAAACCAACTTGATCGTCAACTATCTACCGCAGGTAAGAATATATGTTTCAAGAGCCGGGTGGAATGCTACAATTCGAATCTGTCGGATCTGTGAGAGTTTTACGAGATTATGATATTTAAAGAGATAATTTCATGACAGCTAGCGGGGTAAATAGCAATTTATCATTATTGCGCTGTGGTTACTGTACCTTACTGTACCGCTATCGCCCATTTGTTAATACAGAGCAAACTTACTCTTGGAAGTTAACTTCTGTAAAGATAAAGTAGATCAAGCTAATCAAAGACGTATCAGATTTGGGTAGAACGAAATTTATTAACCAGGCTTTTGGCCTTGAAAAATATTCATTGCTTTTATTTCTTTGATCTTTTATCGATCGCGTAATAACAGGAATTCCAAATTCCCAGACGCGTGTTTATTTATGTCTCCACTGAGTTATTTCTTCAAGAAGTGCCATAAGTACTTACGGACGTTAACTCTGTCAAAATTGCTGGAATCATGCTTTTCGCGCAGTAGCCCATTTCTTTGATTTTGTTCTGTATAGACTCAGCTTGATTTTTTCGAAAGAGCAAAGTTTGAGCATGTTAAATTTTATGCACATCCCCGAGGACGTCACACCTGAGTCGATACAATAGTCTTCCTGTAGCTGTATATTTGGATTTGGTAAAATACATTTTGTAAGCTGTAAGAATAGAGCTTTAGTTTTTCTGTTTTGACAAGCGCAATTCCTGAGCATCTTTGCAAAGTGGCCAAAAACCGATTTTGGCAGGACGCAAGCGCATCACCGCGTGCTGTAAAAGCTTTCAGCGCAGCTTAGATGAATCGGAACAAAGCAGCGCGAAAACACTTCAACCAGCCAAGAGGTCCTTTCAAACTTTAGATGCTCTATTTTTCTTTTCGAAAAAAAACTGACCTACCATCATGTTACGCTTAGGGCGGCGCGAAGGGATTGTTATACAAATTGCGGTTGAAGTTGTTGTTCCGGGTTCCGGACGGTTGTTCAGGGAGATTCCAAAAAAGATTAATTTTTTTCAACAATAATAACACTAATTTTTAACAACACCGATTAAGAGCTTCACCGACCAAGAGTTCTTCAATCTCTTCTCAACTGTCGGCCGCGTGAACAAAGCGCGTATCATCCGGCACCGCCAGACGGGCTACTCCTTTGGCTATGGCTTCATCGACATGGCATCCGCTGACGATGCAGAGAGAGCGATCCGAAAGCTCAATCAATACCAAATCGGTCATAAGCGGCTCAAGGTGGCTTATTCACTCCCCTCGGGCGATCGAACGCGCAACATCAATCTGTATATAAAGGTAGCGCATTTTTCGACAGTTGTAAATTATAAACTTTATACAATAGGCTCTATATTAAATTCAGGGTCTCCCAAAACATTGGACAAGAAGAGAACTTGAAGACCATTTCACTAGATTTGGGGCTATTCGCAATGCGCGAATTCTCTTCGATCCAGCTACTCAGACTGGAACTGGCGTAGGATTTCTCCTTTACGCCGAAAAAGCAATGGCAGAACGTGCCTGCGAGGTAGTTAACGACCTTCTTGACCGATGATTTAATATATTTTAAGGAAATGAATGGACAAACACTCCCCGATGCTTTAGAACCAGTTCAGATTTCCTTTGCTCGATCGCAATCGCAACCTCCTATCGAGTGGCTCGTCCAAGCATCGATGCTCACAGGCTTTCCAGCAACTGTTACTCCCACAGCATCTCTCGCTCCTGTTGCGACAAGCGCACTCTTATCGAACGCGCAAACCGGGCAACCAGCTGTCAATCAAGGAACTTGCAAGGGAAGACGCTACAATCCCATGGTCCGTCCAACAGCCGTGACGAATAATACGAGAGCACAGCAGCCAGTTTTCGTCGCTCCACAGCAACAACTTCAGCAGTCTCAAATGTTTGTTCTCCCTTACAAGTAAGCAAAAGCTTAAAAACAAGCACAAACAACGCAAATCAGTAATGTCGAAATATTCTTCAAAATTTTTTTAGTCAATTTGGGCAACAGATTCAAGGCTTGGACCTGCAAGCTCTGATCGCCCAACAAGGTGCTCAACAGTCAGCGCAGACAGTGAACACATCAGCTACACCAGTATCGGCAGCAGCAATGCCAGTACAACAGGCTTCGGCGACGACTAACTATCAGCAGACAGCAGCATTGCAGCAAACAGTTCCTCAAGGTCAAAATATTTCTCAACTTTCTCAAAGGTAACAACCAAAATCCTTTATTTAACTTAACCATTTTCAAGCGTTCCTTTCCACGTGATTCCAGCGGGGATTCCTCAGCTCGCTCAGCCGTTCCAATTCCAACAAGTTCCCCAACAAGCTTCTCACTCGTTCTACCAGACCGGCGTCATGTGATGATTTTGTATAAATAACTGAAAAGCTGTAAAACGCAAGAATTCATTTTCTAAAAAAATAAAATAAATTCGTTCTAAGGTGATCCAAAAAGTGCATAAACCATTTTTTAAAAGCATAAAAAGAGCTGATAAGAGTCCACGTAAAAATGGAGCTATTTTTCAAGACTAATTATAAATCTACCCGAAAACCCTGTTCAACATTTTCTGACACTTTGAATACTGTTTTAGCTTTTCTTCAAGCTATATTTCAAATACATATTTCTCATTCTCTAGCTGACAACGGTAGTTCGAGTCTCTTTATTGTCAGTTATACTGTATAACTTATACAGAATCTTTTAAAAGTTGATTAAAACGGTTGAGTCGCGGTCGTGATATTCGATTGGAATCGTTATGTCCCAATCATTGAAAATCTTGCCAGAGAGAATAAGTAAAGAGCCAGAGAATGTGACGATCTGGAATCTGACTTTCCGACTTTTTCTTTGCAAGAATTCTTGAATCCATTTTATAAAGATAAATTTAAATATTAAGTGTTAAAGAACCGTTCCTGGACTGAAATAGAATTGTCCTGCTATCCCCAAAGATACAGTAAAACTCAGGGTCTTTGCCGTTTAAGGTGAATATGTCTTTTTCATATCGTATCAGGTTGCATTTCGCTTTGTCAAAAGTCGATTCTTCAAATCTGGATTTTATATTCTGGGTTGTCATCGATCTGATTTCTTCCATGTGCTTTGGCCACGGTCGTTTGTCTGCCAAATACTCGCATCGCAAAAGGCGTCGAAGGGTATCTTGCAGATTGTAAGAGTCGAGAAATGCTAAAGAAAAATACCTGGAGTCGTGTCGTCATCCATAACAGGAAGATTTTTAATAAGCTTCCTTGAAAGTTCGTCTTCGTTTTCAAAGACAGCCACGTGGTACTCGACGAAAGAGCCAGGTGATATCATGTGTTCCTTGAAAGGCTCAAGATCCGGTGGCTTATCGTCCTTTTCGAAGGCAAAATTCCTCGTACTGTTCTCTTGGGACTTCTTTGATTTCGATTGGAATGTGACTTGCGAAAACTAAAAAATATCGTTTATTAAATATATAGTAAATATATTAATAATATATCAAATTTATTAATCAAGTGGGAAAGTATTCTTACTGTACCTCTGCATTAGCAAATGATGTTCTCTGAGTGACAGGTCTCGAAAAATTAGCGGGATTTTCTCTCGCTGATCCGCCTCTACTTCTGCCACCTTGAATTCTGCTTTTGCCCGCTCTGCCGCGCAAGTCGGACATCTTCTCAAATTAAGTTTTCTCTGTTTTGATAACGCCCTCAAATTCTTTCTAGAAAGAAAGAAAATTTGATTGCGACTTGGACTCCTCCGGAGGAGCTTTTGAAATGAAACTGTTTATTCATTGAAGAGTCACTCAAAGCTTCGTTTATCCTCGCCTGGAGCCGAGGGCAGAAAGGTGTAAAATGCGATTGTTGTTGCATTTAATTCAGGAACAGCTGCTTGCAAAAGAGGACACAACTGTTAGTTTCCTGGTACTAAATTATATTGCTCGAGAGACTAGTTTGCTATAATAAGCCGCTATTTTAGCCGTTGAAATCAAGGAAGACTGATATCAAAATTATAGTTTTATTCTGCAGGAAAAATGATTTTTTATTGGGATTCAACAATTGTTCTATCTTTTGGCACTAAGATTTTATTAAGTTTCTACATATTTTGTACAAATACCGTGATAATCGTAGCTGTATATCGGAGCAGGGATCCAAATTCGCATTGCGAATTCGCTTTATTGCGAAAAATTGCGAAAGCGAAGCGAATTCGCTTCGCTTCGCTTCGCAGAAAATTTTAGGGTGTTCGCTTCGCTTTCGCTTCGCAT
>Ga0115008_10001961_pt1 | contig 17014 bp, 11 predicted proteins | sample FraStrMetagenome_FD_87164 | JGI IMG/M metagenome (GOLD analysis project Ga0115008, IMG submission 87164) | Marine eukaryotic phytoplankton communities from Arctic Ocean - Fram Strait ARC3M Metagenome | ecosystem: Environmental > Aquatic > Marine > Oceanic | place: Fram Strait | collected...
CCTCCCCTCCATTCCTCGATGCAAGTTAAGAATGCCATTAACCAACTGCATTTTACGTACCTATCCTCGGCCTTGCTGGCATTCGATCATGTCAATAAGAAAAATGGAAGCATAGTGCCGTATCTTGCCAGTTCAGAATTTCAGGATTGTGACCTGACCATATCGCGAGTGATTGTATCGAACGAGTATAACAGCTCCGAAGTTACCGAAACGGTGTTGCCTTCGTTCTTATTGGGTGACAATCATACGAGTAGCTGTAATATTACAGATAGTAATTATGTCAAGGTTAACGATGAAATGAAATGTAACAAAAATCCACTGGCTTGCATCGGTTCCATTGTGAATGATCAGCCACCACCAGCAGTTGGGGCTTGCACGGATGATAACTCGACTGTGAAAGTGTGTCCATATATCTCTCTCAGTGATAGACATTCTAATTTTCCAAAATTGCCAACTTCGAGTGATTTGGCGAAATATGCGGAAAGTGTAAATATGATTCCATATGTTTCGTCGTATCGCAAAAGTATTCAACCTTTATTGAGTTATTTGATCGATGTTGTGCATCGAGACTATATTTTTTTATTGTATTCTGCGGATGATGAAGGTGTTAAATTGTTTCGGGATCAATTCCTGGCTGAAAACGAGAAACCGACCTTGGGACGACCATTGCTAACTATAGAATCCTATGCGTTTGGTTCGACGGAAGAAAGTATTAGGATGGCACTGAAGTCTGCTGCAGTGACAAAGTTCACAACATTAATTGTTATACCGTCGCTCGAATACGACTTTGAAGTGTTCAGCAAAGAAGTGAATAATGTGAGCATGGACGATATTGTATATTTGTGGATTGTCGTAGATCGCACGATGGGATCATTTTGTCAATCAACTGTACCAATAATGTAAGTATTGAAGGGCATGGATATGGATTTACCGCATCTTATTTCTAACAAACCTCTTTTTGAATATTCTTAAGGGAACAAGTGGTTCGGTCTGTTGACGAACATAATTTTTGGTTAAATGGCATTGCTGTGTACACACCTAAAGTTCAAGTGATTGAGAATTTTCGACGTATATATTTGAGTATGGATGACTACATGGTAGATCTAACACGCGAAGCAAGTCCCGCTGGTGATGTGTCACATCCTGGCTACTACCATGCCACTTATGACTTGTATCCAAGTCTTGAGGATTCTACATGTACTTCATACAGCTTAGCTCCTCAGGGTATAATATTTGACTCTGTTGTTTCTGCTGCAAAAGGGTACTGCCGAGCGAAGCGTCAGAGACGCGGCGATCATGTAAATATTTGCAACATAAGTTTGAATATCATTGAGCAAGAATTGGTCAGCGAAGCCTCGACAAATGACACACGCGTTGTGAATTTGTCAACCGGTCATTATATTTGGAACATACAGAGAAAGGATGACAATGAAAATAATTTATTTAGGTACATTCAGTCTTACGAGATGTTAAACAGTGTGTGGGTTCAATTCCAGCCTTTCATCTATTCAAATGGTTCATTATTTCCGCCAGAAGACCTTCGACTTGTGGCCGTAGTTTCGTACAGTCTTTCGCCTCAGATAAAATTATTGGTGAATATTTTATCAGGCTTAGGTGTATTGTTTTGTGCTATATGCTCATGGGTGGTACAGAAAAATCGCAACCATCATATATTTCAGTCGTTCGGATCAGTATTTTTTCATATGCAGTGCATTGGGTCGTCACTTATACTTTTGGGTTGTTCGATATCTAATATTGATGACACGTATGGGTTTGAACAATCATTTTTGGATATGAGCTGTAATTTGAGGATTGTTTTGCGTATGTGTGGCTTTCTTTTGTTGCTCGTAATGTATATTCTGAAGGTAATTTATATATATTGCACGTGTGTCTTATGCAGGTCACGGAATGCTCAAGAAGATCTTTCAATTTTTGTTAGCTAAACGCAGTCAAAGCAGGACTTTTGTCAAATTGCTGTGTCCCTTTTCACACAAGGGATATACTCATCATGGCATCTTTTTTCTTTGAGTTCACAGCACTTGGTAGTGCGCTTTTGTACTTCGCACCGTTATCATACAAGCGCTATGAAGCAGACTTTGATGAGTACGGCTTTGCTACTGTAAGCTATGGGAGTTGCGGGGATTTGAAAGAAACTTCTGGGACTCTTGAAAGAACATGGATGGCCGGTACTCTGATAAATATCATGACTTTGCTTTGTATAACGTTATTCATTTACCGGCAAATAAAGGAGTTTGCGAGGACTACAGCCGAGTTGTCGTCATTTCAGCAGCAGTTGTTGAATGAAGCTGATCAAATTTTTCGTGTTGTTGTAATTCAACTTTCGGTTGGTTCGTCTATTGCATTGTACTTTTTGACTTTAAAATATCCTCAAAATCAGTACCGCAGTTTGGTTCGAACTCAGTTATTACCTATGATAGGCGTGTCTTGTAATCTGTGGCTAATTTCCATACCAATAAATTCATATTTGCGGCGTCAACAATGTATCGATCGTGGTGATAGTAATGAAAACATTTCGATTCCTTCGATTCTGGATTTACCAATGCTTGGACCTGTGTTTGCATGCTAGTATTTGATCGGTGAACATTCATTTATTTTAAAGATATGATGTGAGTGCGGGGATTTGAAAGAATTTTCTGGGACGTTTAAAAGAACATGTATCGCCGGTACTCTGATAAATATCATGACTTTGCTTTGTATAACGTTTTTCATTTACCGGCAAGTAAAGGAGTTTGCGAGGACTACAACCGAGTTGACGTCATTTCAGCAGCAGTTGTTGAATGAAGCTGATCAAATTTTGCGTGTTGTTGTAATTCAACTTTCGGTTGGTTCGTCTGTTGCATTGTACTTTTTGACTTTAAAATATCCTCAAAATCAGTACCGCAAGGTATTACCTATGATAGGCGTGTCTTGTAATCTGTGGCTAATTTCCATACCAATAAATTCATAGTTACGGCGTCGACAATGTATCGATCGTGGTGATGGTAATGAAAGTTTTTTCGATTCCTTCGATTCTGGATTTACCAATGCTTGGACCTGTGTTTGCATGCTAGTATTTGACCGGTGGGCATTAATTTTTTTGATGATAACATGTGAGGAACAAAAACTGACAAATTATTTGCGTATGTGAGACAATTTGTTGTTTAGAATGGATTTTATAGTAGATGTATATATATATATATATATATATACATAAATAGTTTTTCGTAGAATTTATCCTTTTTATCAATTTGCAAATGATATCCTTGAATTTGGAGCTTTATTGCGAAGTACTAGAAGCCAACGTCATGAAACAATTATCTGATGAGATATTTGTTAAAACAGAGAGTGAAATATAAGTTACAATGATCACCTAGATTGATTCTACACAGACTTCTATAAATATACTTTTTATTCATTTCCACTTTCCTTATTACTTTTTATTAGGTAGACCTCCGTCTTGAAAATCTCACCAATTTTCAACTATCGAGAACTTTACTATCAAGCAACTCGCATTTAAATCGATAATTCCCTCAAAGTTTAGTATTTTTTGGGTATGCGACATAGAGTAGATGGTTGCAAAGTATCTTTTTCATTACCATTTGTATCCAATATAAGGTCATATGTTAGTATTTTTGCCAGTCTCTCGCTCCTGTTGTTACCTCTCACGGTAAAAAAGAGCTTGTTCGAACTTTGCGGTACTTTGTTACTATTCCTCTCTTCTGTTTGTGGTGCATCCTCGAATTTGTGGAGGTAAGAATCAATGACGAAGTATAAAGAGCAAAAGTGATGCGCTATAAGCGAGCATGGCATTTATCTATTGATCTATTTTCTCCATTTATGACGACAAAGCTTCAAGATTCGATTATTGTCCATTTTACTGTCGTTGATTATGACAACTATTTACATTTTATGAACTTTCACCATTATTGTTTATACGAATTTACTCAAAAAAGAATCATCTTAGCTGCGGTAGAGATGAATGAAGGAGAGTCTGCACAGGAATTACGCAGCTATACATTTTTAGCAAATAGGAAAGATATAACCAAGTGTACCTAATCAAGAAATACAAACTTTGATGAACAGGTCTATGAGAAGTAATGTTTTTCAACAAAAAGATGAACGAAGGAAATCCTATTTGAAAGCGCGACCCTTTTAGAAAGCAAGATAAGTTCATTTCATGTATTTTAATCTATAGTTATGAATTATCTTGAAAATTTAGGAGGTAGCTGTAAATTGATTAAATTTTCGTTTCTGTAGGACCCCTGATCCAGCCTTCTTTGTGTTCGAAATATGGCGATAGTCCTTTGTCAAAGATAAAATGGATTGATCGTATCTCTCAGAAGCACCAGGAACCGCACCCTGCTTTTCAGTTAAATGACAACGGAATCCCATTGGCATGTTGAACTTAACATGAACTCCTTTTCTCGCGAGACATCGTGCGCAGTCGTTGAATGGACATCTATTGCCAAAACCAAGCTCACCATGGGCACCGCGCGTTCTACCGCATCGGGAACAAATCTTCCGAAACGATAGTTCCTTTGGCAAAGTTGAATTCTTGAGCATGTTTCCGGTTATCAAAACATGTACAGGTCTTTGAACTGGTACTTCAATACACTGTCCGGACCTCTCAACTGGACTCGGGTTTCGACTTTCGTGCGGAGGACTTGGCCATTTTGCTATTTTCTTCTCGTCTTCATTATGACCACCCGAATCTTCCATCTCACGTTCAAGGGTATCAAAAGATTTTGATAACGTTACACAACTGCCTATTGATATGGCATTTGTTGACTGCGATCCCAATGATATTGTGTTGACCAAAGGAATCTTCGGTAATGCAGGCTTTGAGCCTAACAATGCCATTAAAGCTGCAGCAGCTGTAGTCTCACTTTCTTCTACAGAATTCATGTTCTTTATCTTCTTGGGAGATGATGGTGCCGACCGTATTGACTTAAATTCGGACTTTAACGGTGATTCACTAGCGTCGCGCTGTTTCATAACCATGGAAGCCTGTGGCATCACTATGTTGACAGGACGAATAACATGGTCTGGACGCTTGCTAGATGATTTCGGGGGTAGCTTTCTATTATCACCGGACTCATCTCCCTCAGGTAAGTTGCAACAATTTACACATAAACAGTTTTCCTTGCTACAATACAAACCTTTGCTGTAACACTCACAATACTTTTTCAAACAATACGACTTAACACAGCGACATCCAACCGTGGAAGTTCCCTTGCTGGGATTCGATATTGATGAAGTACTTATCTGAGCCTTTGGCTCAAATGCTGCAGGGTTACGTTCAAGAATAGCGCGTATGGCTGCTTTTCGCTCTTTGTTGTCCACATCGGAATTATGGCAATCACGGCAGCTGCACAAGTCGCTGCACAAAGCTTGTGCACTGAAACATTGACAATAAAGCTTCAGACATTTAGATTTTTTACATGTGCACCCAATAGAACTTCTCAAATGTATTGAAGACGCAGATTGATTCGGAGTAGGCCCGGTTACATCCGGACGTTTGTAAGGTTCTGGTCTGGATAGGTTCCTATGATGCACTACAGACGGAAGAGGCGGTTGAGAATAATGGCTTGCCCTCGCGGAAGGGGGTGGTGGATGACTGTAGTAGTGATGATGCAGCGGAGGAGGGACATGATATCCGCCATTGTAATGCATCTGTTGCTGTATATTGAAAATGTCAAGTTGAAAAATTGCCCTTTTCCATCGAAAATTGAATCATGTAGAAATATAAATTTACTCACGTAATAGAATTGAGGGACCGGAGGATAGCCACTCGGGTGCTGATGACCACGATCATAGTAACGCGGTGGACCAGGCGGATTGTTCCTGTGTTTGGAATCGGGAGGTGCGTTTGATCTTTGATCGCTCATTGCTTCGTCGCATTGACTGAAATAAAGTTTCGTATTATGTTTTTCAGAATTTAAGAGAAAAATGGATTGGTTGTATTTATAATGATCGTTATGCCGATGTGACAATGAACATAATTAATGATATTGTCACTTTAACGCAAATGTTTGAATTTTAAATTTGTCGTTTAAACAAATATAAAAAAAGTCTTTCAGCGAAGTATAAGTGAAAATTATTTCGTTATGCTTTTTCTATACAAATTCGGCGCCCTCGAGCATGCTTCTTGTTAAGCACACATGTAGAATTTACTAACACGCCATGGTGCAATGCTGCTATAAGAAAAATACGTAAATGTTCATGTAAATAGACTTTACCGAGAACTAATTTTTTAAGTTTAAAACTGAGCTTGGAATTAGAGTTCCAATATATATGTCAAAAGTAAGAATTGCTATATAATCAAAATCTGCGTAGATGACGATATCTTTTGCAATAAATACATACTTACCGAATATTTGAAGCTCGAAGTTTCATTAGTTTGATCGAAAGATACAAAAATTTCATACGTACATATGTACTACGAGAGCTACTCCGAGCGCAGTACGTGTCACGTTATTAATAAATGTTAATTCACTTCGGTCACGGTCACATGGTACATATAGTAGTTTTATTATTAACATGAAAAATTTATTCAACGCATTCGAATTCCCATCATTTCAATCTTGAAATTAAAGTTTTAAAGATAAGTTCACACTCCTAGTGCCTCTCAGTTGGACCGAAAAAGAAATAATTACTCACTCCGAGTGCAATGAGAACCATATTTTTAATGATTTCTTCACTTTTTCATACACTTCTCTTGGGAAACAAAAAGGATGTTTCCTCTAGTTCGCGAAATAATATCCATATAATTTAATTTAATCCAGGTTGGAATACAAACAAACAAAATAAGCAAATTAAATATTGCTGGTGCTTTGAAGGAGCTACACTTTATATTTCACTCAAGCTTCATACATTTAGGCTATCAACTGTGATAAAGATTTTCTAAATGATTTAAGCCGGTTGCGCACTAATTGAGGAACACTTCTAAATGTCGTAACGATACAATTAATGTAGGCGTAACTAGATGAGTGACGGAGACACTATACGGCAGTCAAAATAGAATAATTATGATATGAATGAATTTCTGTGAAAACGCATTATCATAGTAACCGACATCTAAGTTAAAATACTGGGTACTACCGTTAGCTTCTGTTTGACAAAATAGCTAGTCCTTGCCCGTTTCTTGACTTTTATGAATGCATTTAGCTTGGGTTGCCTAACATCATCTTCCTCTTCTTCCAAATCCGCCTCCCATTCAATCGGTACCCCGTGTTCTTTTATGGCATCTTTTGCAGGACGCCAACTAAAACGAACAAAGTCTGGATAACAAAACACACTATTGAAAATATTCAACACGTGAACAAAAATTGTATCATAAATATTTCTTCACCTACAAAACCAAATATACTTACGGGTCAACCAAGTTCTTTTCCATCCACACCTTACATTTAGGATCACTCGGATATCCCGAACCATAATCATTAACTTCTGGCACGTAATATTTTCCTTCACTAAAAATCCAATTACCAGTCAACTCATCGCGCATTACCTTCGCCACAATCGAAGCAGCAGAGCAACTCGCATATTTATCATCCGCTTTCTTTTCAACCACAAACTCAATACCCTTACCATTAAACTTGGATTCCAATTTTCGTTTGTACGAATCTGGATTTCCTACTGTATCCACATACACCTTACAAACCTTCACCCCATTTTCCAACGCAGCAGTAATAAGCTCCATGGCAGCATCATGACTCATAGCATTAAGATTGTACGGGGAGGGATTCCGAAGCATATTAGCAGAAATTTCACTCGCATGTAAGACCCTCAGAATAAATCCCAACTTCTCCACCTGAATCATTTTATCAAAAAGAGATTTGCGATGCTCTTTGGCCATCTGTTTGGAATCCTTAAATCCATGCCTCTCCAGCTCTTCGTCATATTCCAGAGACCAGTAAGCGGCAGCATACGTCATAGGTCCTAATACCGGTCCACGTCCGGCCTCATCGATGCCTAATACGACACCATGACGTTCATCGAGGCAGGAGGGGTGTACATTTGAAATTATCATGGAGTTTTGGTTTTGGTTTTGGATATGGCGTTGGTGTAACGTGTTCAATGCCTCGATGGATTCTTTGCGGGTAGCATATGCTTGGTAGGTGGTGGATTTTGAGTGAGTCTTGGATGTCGATGTTGACATGGTCGTTAATGATTGGAGGAGTGTAGGGTATTGTTATTTATGATATCTAGTTAGTTATTTGGATTTATTTTGTCAATGGTCGTGTATTAAAAAAGTTTCTGGAGATTGTAATTTGAAATTATGAGCGCAATAAAGTAGGACGTAGAGGTGCACCGGCAGGGTAGTTTTTAAATATTTTTAGCTTTTTCTAAAATATTTTTACACATTTAAGTCCCATTTTTCTTAAAGATTTGGTTTGTATGGGAGATTACTTTCGCTTTGAGTGTGATAGACATTACTACCTTGCGCTCCATTTTTTTAATTCATGGTTTTTGTGCTGACGAAACGACGTACGTTCTCTTTCAAAAGTAACGTTATCTGATTCCGAACAAACGAAATAGAAAGAATTGGTAGAAATAAAGTCCTCTGCTATCTAACTCATGAATCGCTTCCATGATTGTCTTTAATTTTGAATCAAGTTATCGAAATGTCTTCTCTTCCCACCTCGCCTCCATAAAGTGACAAGACTTTTTTAATTTCTAACCTTTGGAACCATATACCTCACAAAACGAACTCAACTTTATGTTGTTGTTTCAATTCTGACGACAAAGCTCAATTGTTGCAGGGAATTTCTTTTTAGATTATATCGTTAAGTTTTTACGAGAATGTAGTTAGTGTATATGTAGCGAGGAAAAACTTATTACAACAAGTGTAATAAAAGTAAATTGTTTAATTAAAGGAACAATTTACTTTTGCCCCTCCGCAATCATTTGCATTAGAAAAATCGCGTGCATTTAATGTTATGGTGTTATGATCAAATTCGCTAAAAATATCCCTGAAACAAAATTTATACTACTTAACCATATCGGTAAGTTTACAAATATGACGCCTTTGCTTTAACATGCTTCACCTTTTTCGGGTAACTGAAAATAAGAAAAACGCTCCTGTAGTCAAAGCGACCGAAACAATAGATACCGTCAAAATAGATTTCAAAGACGTTTCGACCTCCTTCGTACTTGCCACAGATGTTCCACTTTCATCGTCACCAATCCAACCGAATGATCGTGTCACAGCCTTCTTCCAGCCACCGAAATACTTTTTCCGGTCCGTATTTGACATGGAGCTTTTCCAAGTTTTGTGCACTGACCACATCTCCCGAATCTCTTCCAGGTTAGTCCAAACACCAACTGCCAACCCTGCTGCAAAAGCCGCTCCCATCGCAGTAGTCTCCGGACATTCCGGTAAAACCACTGGGGCATTAAGCATATCTGCTTGAAATTGCATTAGAAGGGAATTTGCTGTTCCTCCCCCATCCACTTTCAAGCTGGATAATGGAATCTTCGAATCTTTAAACATTGCATCAAAGAGCTCCTTTGCTTGGTAAGCTATGGCCTCTAACGCAGCACGGCAAAAATGGTTCTTTGTGTGGGAAGCTGTCATTCCAACGATTACTCCTCGTGCGTCGCTTCTCCAATAGGGAGCAAATAGACCAGCAAAAGCTGGAACGAAGTACATCCCATCGTTTGTTTCTACCAATTTAGCATAATTTTCACTTTCAGAGGCATCATTAATAATTCCCAATTGATCGCGAAGCCATTGAATAGTACTACCGCAAAATGCTACTGATCCTTCCAGGGCATAGACAGTCTCTTTTGATGAAATTTTGTAAGCTACGGTCGAAAGCAAACCGTGATTCGATGGCACAACTTTCGTTCCGCAATTCATCATCATAAATAAACCCGTACCATACGTACACTTTGCCTCCCCAACGTGAAATCCAGCTTGTCCAAACAGTGCAGCTTGCTGATCACCTAGAATTGAGGCAACGGGTATATCAATCACACCTTCATGCACACCAGAGTTCACACCACAGTGACCATATACGTAACTGCTCGGCAAAATTTCGGGCAAAGCCGTATCCACCGGGAACAATGGAAACGACAACACTTCATAAACCAAATCCGCACTCCACTCACAACTCTCAATATCCATAAATAAAGTACGCGATGCATTGGTAACATCCGTCAAGTATCGACCACCCACATTTCCGGCAGGAAATTTACTTTCAAATTGCACACCTTCCCTTTTCACATCATCATCTACCGACGACGAAGAAGGCATCCCCGTAAGCTGCCACACAAGCCAGGTATCCACCGTACCAAACCTCACAAACTTCCGCTCCTCATCATTCAACAAATCATCCTGCAAAGCCTTCACATTTTCAATCAACCAACGAATCTTCGTCCCCGAAAAGTACGTCGCCAACGGAAGACCGGTAGCACCCCTTAAACAATCCTTATTTCCACCATGACTCCGAATTAAACCTTTTACTAAATCTTCTGTCCTTGCATCATCCCATACAATCGCATTGTAATACGGAACACCCGTCCTAGAATTCCAAGCAATCGTCGTTTCTCTTTGATTGGTAATTCCAATCGCTTCTAATTTAATTACTTCTGGAATTTCATCCATGACGGCCGCGATGCAAGCTTTAACGGCATGCCAGATTTCCAAGGGATCATGTTCGTGCCAACCGGGCAGGTTCGGTAAATAAATTTGAGTGTGTTCGATTTGAGCTGAGGCTACCGGTGTTCCAGTTTGTGAGAATATCATGAATCGGCTGCTCGATGTGCCCTGATCGATGGATCCGACGAGTTTGTGTTTGTGTTTTTGAGATGTGAGGAGTGCTTCGGTGTTGATTTTGACTTTCATGGTGGTTATTTGGTGTTGGGATTTATTTTTGTTTTGAAATGTCAAGTTGTGAATATCATATATAAATTGTGATATCCTTTTTCCTTTTATGGTATCTTTTTTCTCTTTTCTGGTGTGTTTTTCTATATGATATGTGTGTCGTTTTCAGATGTTCGGATCCAAGTTAATTCTGTATGTGTGCGTGCGTGCGTGCGTGTGTTTTTGTAGTTTGTTTGAAATTTGGCAGGGGTCGGTTCCAAGATAGCATCGATTGGTGAAGCTATGGTTGACCGGATAATAATCATGGAGTAAAACAGGGGGACTCCAAAAGTAAAGATGTATTAATAAATGGGAGCTAGGTTCTAGTTTCCATGGGACTCGAAGTAGTATCGAAATTTATCATAGACATTGTGCTCCCGCCTTCATCCATATCCGTATTTTCAATCTGATTGTCGCTAGATGCTCGTCGTGAACCATCCTCGTACTCAATTTCTGCAATTGATTCTTGTTTAGCAAGTCCCATGAAGCTCATTCGTCTAACTACAGTTTTCGGAGACTCGTTTGGAACATTCATCGAATCTATTCCATTGCGTTCCGCCTCACAATCCACTTCCAGCCTTCGAATTGAACTAACTATTTTCTTGGAATTTGATGACAGTCGTGTTTGCCGAGCAATCGACTTTCTAACACATTCTCGAGCTTCGTAAAATTTTGGAAGGAAATAAATAACAATCGTGGACAATATATCGATGCTGTAAATTACGGATAGTGTTGAGGCCCTGTCATTCGCTTTTGCGGGTCGGTAATTTGATATCAAGAAAACTACAAAGAAAATGAAACGCGAGTAGCACATAGTAGCTACGTTAACCGCATCATTGAATTGCCGAACGACTTGCCTGCTTTGAATTGCCAACACAGCGCACACCATGAGAAGGATAAATCTCCATACGAACGACAACAATTCCCAAACCTGAGAATATGATCCACATTTTTCATAAACTGTTATCTCATTTTCATTTTGAAGCTCAACCTCCGTTTGAAGTGTCAAGGGATCCAGTGATGTCCAAACTATCAAATAAACGATGACAATGCCTACGGTAGCACCAACACAGACATATAAATTCACGACATTCATCGTGACTCGTCGAACTTTACGCGACTTGTGAGATATCTTGTTAATGGCATAAATTTTAACAAGAAGGGGCGTTAAACTCAGGGTATAGCCGACATTTACTAGCCACGAAGAAGCCGTGCATGTGCCAAGCGTAGGGTCTGCTGTTGTAAGAGCTGCTCCAACAGCCAAAAGCAAAAATCCTAATAAGTTCAGCTCCAAAAAAGGAACTTGGGCCCTTTTCATTGGCTTTGTTTCGCGGTATTTTTTCGTGTAGAATTCTGTCAGGCCAATCGCCACACAAACAAGTGCGGCAATGATAGCAGTCGCTCGTGTAAATATCGATTGAAAGGAAGATCGAACAATGACCCGGGGATATCCATCGGGTATGTATCGAGATAAGTCGTCCACATGATCATATGCCCACGAGCATACCGCATCACGCAGATCATATCCGCCTTTATCAATACCTCTGTTAATCCAATGATTTAACATGGAATCCATATCCTGAACGTTCAACACAAATGAATTGACTGCAACGAGCCCAGGGCTACGCGTTTCCTCAGGTTCCACGTTAGTTAATGGAGTTAGTGTGGATGATACTACTTTTACAACCGGTCTTTGTACATAATCACACGATCCCACTTTATTACCTCGTCGTATACTTATATCAGGGCTACATCGCTCTTCGGCGGTAATACGTGACTCTAAACATTCTGGTGTCACGTTTGGTAAGGTTACGCGGGTAAAATTATACTTGTTCGGCAATGGTTCGGGTTCCCACCATACCATCATCATATCGGATTTAGTCAACGCTGAAGCCTTCATAAGTTGTACCATATCCGTATAGGTGTAACCATTGTTAGGTTCCAACCTACCTCTTGATTCTAGAAAAATTTCGTTCCAATAAAGCTGCTGTTCTACAAATGCGCTCCAATCTAAAATGTATCAAAAAATTTCAAAGCGTTAGAGGTAATATATATATATATATATGAAAAGAAAAAATTGAACAAAAGCACTTACCACATGGACTGTTTACAAAATGTCCAGTACAATTAGGATTTACTTCACAATTATTTTCATCTGCTAAATGAAAGTACCCGGTATATAAATCTTCAACAAAGTACGAATTACTTTCTGCTTCATTGACTGGTAGGCGTTGTGCGACAGTATCGTCTTCATTGCAAACTTCGTAGTCTAAAGAAAGCAAACAATACTCAGCCCATGTTATTGGTGTCCGAAATGTATCAGCTAGTAATGCACGATTTTCTTCACCACGCAGACCATAATGATTTCCCAGTGCCGGATTATTTTCAAGCGTATGATCGGATACGGAGAAAAGCAAACTCCCAATATAACCTGTACCGCTCGACGGATCGAATTGATTTTCTTCTTCACCCGTGTAAATCATCGTTTGATCCTGGTTCACTTCTGGCATAACATGCCCACATGGTTTATCGCTATTTAAGCAATTACCACCCCTACCTGAACTCCCTGCTTCGTATAATGCATCAAAGTTGTACACCCATGGAACATAATCCCAACTGTTGTCCAATTCATAAAGGCTTGATTTCCGTTCCTTCCCAGTTGACTCGTCCACACCACCAGCCTCGATAGTACAAGGCACATGCAAAAGCTCCGACAACAGTATTTGCAACACCCACGAAGTCATTATAGACGATTCCCAGTTTCCGGGAACAATGCGAATTTCAAAATAATCCCTTAACTCATCCGCTATTATGCAGGCATCGGATCGATCGTCATCATCGCTATTGCACACACGTTTTTCATAAAGCTCCGTATCGTAAGCATTTAAACATCCACTTGCAAATGGATTCAGACATGTATTGGTACTCCTATCACAATTGGAATTGGGATGTACAAGTTCATGACAGGTACTATCGTCATTACATTGCACGGCAGCTGAGGTGAAGGATGAACATAGTACAATAATTGTGAATGCTACCGTTGAAGAACAAAAATTCGTTCGAAATATTGCGGCTTTCTTCCTTCGTAACATTTTGTGGATAGGATTTTAATTCGGTTCTTATCAGTTTCGGCGTTGTAATTTGATTCACCTTTTACTTTGGAATAATACCATACACGATAGTGCTGTCCCTATTTTTGGAGAGATGAGGATTTGTTTCGTTTTGCTGCACACTCGTGTGACTGGAGGCGGTAAAAAAGTTGACATATATCAATGATTAGTATGCTTTTATTTTATTAACTTCTACTCTTGTACCAGGTATAAATTACTTTGTAGTTACAACTCATCCTCTTCAATATCATACGGAAAAACTGGTTCAACGCATTAGAGAACATCGCGTTGACATGAGTCATATTCGTTTCGATCGAGCAAGTTCTGTGCAATGTTTTACGGCATAGTGTAGTGCCCAAGTAATTTTCAAATATAAGATTGTTCTACTCTTGTACCAATGATTATATCATACGGAAAAACTGGTTCAACGTATTAGAGAGCATCGCGTTGACATGAGTCATATTCGTTTCGATCGAGCAAGTTCTGTGCAATGTTTTACGGCATAGTGTAGGGCCCACGTAATTTTCAAATATACGATTGTGAGATTTTGTTATGTAGTATTTTAGACATCTTAGGAAAGTTTTAGGAAAGTTCTTCAATATATTCCATTCGTTATTCTCTTTTGTTTATTCTTCTATCCGAGTGTGAAACATTCGATTTCATGCATTATAAATTATAAAACTTCTGGCGCAATTATTTTATAAAGAGAATTGTAAAGAAAACGATAATATGTGCAAGAAAACGAGTATGATCACTTCTAATCATTGTGCGATGCGAAGCAACGGCGAAAATACTAATTTCTCAAAAGAAATATGCCGAAAACAGCCACTACTTCGGAAAATAGTCAGAACTTGACTTGTGCCAGTTCTAATCTCTCTGTGATGAGTGATGATGGTAAAATCTACGGCGAAAGTAAACTAATTTCTCAAATAACACAGGGAAAATGATCACGCGAATTAGTTTCGCTCGTAACATTTTGAAGGACGAGTTTTCACTTTTAACTATGGGGTGAGCTCCAACTTTAACAACAACTCATCACTTTCATCACGTTCAATTTCAACTTCGTCGCCACCATATGCATTACCCTGAACATTTATGATGCCACTTCCAAAACTGGTATGAACTTCAATACCGTCTGCTTTATCTGTAGTAACATTTCCAGTGATAGTTTCTAGTACCCTCGCATGAGCAGAAGCAGATTCTGCCCCAGCAACTACCTCTTTTACCATGTTTTCAAAAATTTCGTCAACACAGGTATCAACGATATCCTGCTTATCTTCATGGATCCAAACTTAAACGACTTCCTCAGCATTCAATTCCGTATTATTTAGATAAAGTATAGTACCAACAACGTCATTATTTGCCTCAGAATCAGTTCCGGCGCTAAACCTGAGTCTAAGATGTCAAAGGCCATCAGCAAATTCAGTGTCAATGCTATCACGCTCAAGTCCAATTTCTGCCTTCGTTGCTACCGATTCTGTAGGGTTTAGGTATGCCCTTTGCCAGCATTTGTCAGTTACCAAATTCATCCTCTTTATTCAAGCTAAACAAATACTGTCTGGAGGCGTTGAAGGCTTTAAATTCTTTATTCTTCATCATTTTCCACCCAATCAAAGTCTTACCATATCTATTGTTATTTGAAGACATGATGATAATTTTAGATGAAAAAGAGATATGGTTGTCAGAAGGAGAGAATCACGTGTATAGCAATAAGTCAAATTTTTGAGACCAGCTGAAAAATTTCATTGTCTTGTAGCCGAAGACCTTCTAGAGCCTAAATTCGTAGCTTTTAGTGAGGAACTACTGTAAGTTAGAAAAACCTTAAAGTAAATCCAATGTTACCAAAATAGATTGGAATCAAAGAAACTTCTCTTGATAAATGGATCCAAAATAATGATATTTAGCCAAAGAACAGGAAAAGGAGATTTTACAAGTGAAGAATGAGTACGAAAGACAAGACAAGCTTCTTCACAAGAGTGCGACAACAAGAGAAATTGTCAACAGTTTAGGATAAATTCTATTACGATTTATTTCGGGTTGATGTTTGATCGTCAATAGTTTTGCACATTTTTAATTTCGTTTTTTCAGTAATAATACTTCGTAATAAATATTAATTTAATTTCGATTTCTTTCGGGTTAGGGTTTTGATTCGTACGTTCATACTCAGTAAAAACTACCTGATTGCACTAAATATACAAATGCCTTATGGAGACAAGACGTAGAAGTGCTCATACAAAGTCAAGTTTAAATAGAAGCCAGGGACAAGAATTTCAAGTAATGTTTCATCGATCGTGTAGCCTACAATGCATCAATATCTAGATGATGACTTTAATTTCATGCGTTCTGAAATAGATGAAAGCCATAACTAGCGGATAAAGTTTAGTCAACTCCTATGCAAACAACTATTATTGTTTTGTAGGAAAACAGAATTTTGATTTTCTGTAATGCATCGAGTCAAAGTGACAATGCCCTACAACAAAGCACAAGGAAGTGTTTTCTGATTAAACCCTCGATGTATAACCTGAAATAACTTTCATTACTTTATAATGTCTATATCTCAGATTTAGTCAAACTTTTCTCTCCTAATCAAAAATCAAAAAAGAGACTCAATGGAATTAAACTTGATAAAAGCAATAACGGTGTGAACATCGCAGCACCACTCATGTCCGGTGACATAACTGGTGTCATAGTCGGCGTAGGCACAGACGGTGCTGTAAGGGGAGTATCTGTTAAATAACGAAGATTCGTAAGACGAAATCGAAGTTTGAATTTGAGAAGGCATAGAAGTAGGATAAACGTACCAGTAATAGAAGAGGGAGAAAGAGAAAGTAAGAAGGTTGGCAAGAGTGTAGGTGCATATGATGATATGGAAGTAGGATTAGATGAATCATTTGCAGTGACATGAGAAGGTGACAGAGTAGGAAAGGATGTAGGTACATGAGATGGCATGAATGTAGGAATAGACGTACCCATATTATTGGAAGTAGGATTAGATGAATCATTTGCAGTGACATGAGAAGGCGACAGAGTAGGA
>Ga0115008_10001963_pt1 | contig 16995 bp, 11 predicted proteins | sample FraStrMetagenome_FD_87164 | JGI IMG/M metagenome (GOLD analysis project Ga0115008, IMG submission 87164) | Marine eukaryotic phytoplankton communities from Arctic Ocean - Fram Strait ARC3M Metagenome | ecosystem: Environmental > Aquatic > Marine > Oceanic | place: Fram Strait | collected...
ATGAGAGTGAGCATTATTGGCAATAGTCATCGTGATCTTGCCGGTAGAGTCATCATAGACTGCACCAATACCACCAGATTCTGTGTTACCGGTAAACATTGCTCCTACAAGATCTTGTGACCATTCAGAGAATGTGAATCCATCCGCGTCAAATACTAATTCAGATCCAATCGTAAGATCGCCGCTGATTGTATTCGCACCTTGAAGATCAAGACCAACAGAGATTGCTGTTATACCACCAGCTCCACCGCCAGCACGTAGGTAACGAGTATCAGTATCTTCACCGCTATACCGTAAGGTTGTAGCATTAGCAGAACCTTGTACATCAAATTTATATGTACCAGGAGCTTTGCCAACACCGACATTACCATTAGCGGCACTGACAGTAATTCGTGTTACGTCAGATGCACCAGTTTTAATTAGCATATTATCTGAGCCAGACGAAACACCAAGATTATCTAGTGTCAGCAGCCCAGTTAAATCGCCAACACCATCTCGACGTAAGTATTCAGCATTTAGAGTTGATACACTACTTGCTGCGAATAGGTTATTCAATGCAGATATAATATTTGTATCTGAGCCAGCGTAATCCGCTGCCATTCTACTTTGACCAGTGCCGCCGATTTCTAATGATAATTCATTAATCGCAGTAACACCTGTCGTAGCAGCTGTTTTCATATTAGCAGCAGTGACATTACCTAAGTCTGTCATTAGCTCATTAATGCCATCCATAATTGTTGTAGCAGTAAAGTCTGAGTTAAATGCTTGAGTAGGTTCAACTCTAGTATTTAGAGTATCAATTTCTGTTTCTAGTTCTAAGATTGCACCAGATACTGTAGTTGCTGTAGTACCCATGGCACCAGCAGTAATTGTTCCTAGTTCTGCATCATGCTCGTTAATCGCATCAGCGAGAGTCGTTGCAGTAGTAGTTAACGCTTGTGTTGGTTCTACAAAGTCTTGAACAAATTTAAATTCAGCAGCAATGGCAGGAGCAGCAGTACCAGTGATAGTAGCAGTATCGATATTGCCACCGGTCTGACCAGTGACTGTAATAGTTGCATCATTAGTAGTATCAACACCGCCAATATTTGAACCTTTAATAACAATAGTGTCACTAGTTGCATATCCGGTTCCTGCCTGTGTTACCGCAACTGAATAAACCCCTGCAGTATTTGTTACAGTAAATGTAGCAGCCGTTCCCACAAAGTCGCTTGCGTTAACACCAGTTTGTCCAGTAAACGTAGTGGTCGCGTTATTAGTAACTACGCCACTCACATCTCCTAGTTGACTACCGAGCTCATTTGTTCCAATACGCCACTCGTTAAACGTATTAGCGGTTGTGATATTAACAATGGCCATTTACAGTCTCTCTAATAGTTGTTTCAAGATGCCTTTAATTTCTTGCACCTCAGATTTGAGTTCTTTGATCTCGTTTTCTTTATTACGATGTGCATCTCGAGCTTCTCTAGCCTTTTGTGCACCTGTTCTATTCATATTTATAATAGCACCAGAGCGAGAATCCCGAAATAATCCGGGTTTCTCTTCTACTGGGATATATCTTTCATTATCCATTATACAAGTGCGATCGCCCTTAATGCTCTACCTTGTGGTACAAGCGCTGGGTTTTCAGACTTCATAACAATCTTAATTGAAAATGCTTTAAAGTCTACAGCAGGATCAATTGACCATTCAGCTTCATTGAATGCTCCTGTGTCACTAACCGGAATCGGTGAGTCAGGTGAAGCTAATGCCCAAGCTGCTGCAGTAATTTCTGCTTCATCAGCACCAGTCTTATAGTATATTTCAAATTCAGTGTTGTTAGGTCGAGCAACATCTACATAAACTTTCAATGTAGAAGATGCTTCGTTTAGCAATACTGTTTTAGTAGAATATTTAGCAAGAGCAGATCCTACACCTGTAGTTGTTTCAGCAACAAAGTCTTCAACAACGTTAAAGCCAGCAGTTGTTGTTGCAACAGGCCTGTCAATACGGTTACCAATAGTAAATACTGATGCTCTTTCAAGATCAACTGCAGGAGATAAGTTACTTCTAGTTGAAGTAAATGCACCCCTTACAAGAAATGTTGAAGCATTTTTATTATCAGTTGTAGCAATTACCCTTGTTGTACCTGCGTACATTGTTTCATTAGGTATAATAGCAGAGAATGCACTGTCTACCACATATGGAGTGCGTGATGTTTCCATCAAACCTAAACCAGATGTTGTCTTAGCTGCCCAAGTAATGTTTGTACCAGTCAGTAATACTTGCTGAACATTAGTTTGGAATGCATGGTAAGCTCTGTTATCAGTAGCATCTACACTAGCTGCTCCGCCGATACCCGTTGTTGTGGCATTGGTTGATACTGTGATAGTATAAGAGTCTTGCTCGACGCTGCTAACTACATGAGTAGCATTTAGTTCAGATGCCGGGATACCGTGAATGGCTGTTGCCACACCAGAGATCGTAACACTTGAATTAATACTTGAGTGCACAAAGAAACCGTGATTCTTATGAGATACTCTAACAATCGCAGAACCTGATGTACATTTAAGTGGATCATATTGTAAGCTAGTCTGTTCAGGCTCATCGTTCTTAAGAACAAGATTTGCAGTTGCACCTGTCGTAAACTCTGCACGGTGAATTGTAAACTTAAGATCAGCATTTTGATCAGCGGTCCATGTAGAAGCGTTTTGTGATTTAAACATAACGCCTGCATATGGTTGCTTATTGATCTTAACACCTGCAAGATCTTCTTCACCCATTACAGCATGCCATACTTTATACTTGTTAGTATTAGCAAGTAATACGATACAGTATTCAACATTCTCTTGTAAGAATACAGGAGATTCGAATGTGAAGGTAGTAGCAGTTGCACCAGTTGCAGAGATACTCACATCAGCCGCGTTCTTAACTACTTCACCGAATGGAGCGATACGAGCCGAAGGATAACCATTAACCATTTCACGAATTTGCATCGTTACTGGAATGTTATCATCTTTCTCACCAAAGTATACATCAGCTTTAGTAATGTATGCACCACCCTTTTCATCAATTAAGAATGACTGTGCAAGTGGATCCCACCAACCTTCTTGTACACGTGTACGTGTATTTGTGATAATACGATCATCTGTTACCGCTGTTCTTTCTACACGTGGAATTCGTGTTGATAAGAAGACTTCTTCGACGTTATCAATTAAGCCCTTTGCAGTGTATTCAGCTTGTGCATCAGTGGTATTGCTTGTAGCATTCGTTGATGAATCAGTAAGACGGAATACTCTTGAACCAGTTTGGAAGTTTGTAGCTGTATTATTAGGTATGAAGAATGATCCGATACATGCGCCAGTTGCATCAGTTACAAGATCACCAGCAGTGCTCGGGTGAGCAGCAATAGTGTTTTGTCCTGTTACCACTGAAGTGTCATTGTCTGACCAAAGTGTATAAGAGGATTCTTCACGTACAAAGTTTGATACAGGAACACCATCAAAGAAAGCATATACTTTCGTATTTGGCTTCATTCGAGTAGCACGGAAAGAGATCTGACGAGAGCGAATGAACGGTGCAATATCAATTGATACCACACGATCTCCTTGCGTTTCAATCTGGGTAGACCATGCTAGTGCAGTTGTTGTACCAACTCTTGTTTGGTTAGTAGTATCTGTAGACGTAATAGTTCGGAACTGACGAAGACCTCCACCACCTGCGCGATTCCGTTCTCGAGTTTGTTGCCAGTTGCCGGTCTGTGTCTGTGTTCCAGTCCATTGTGTCTGCCAATTATTCCATACTGTGCCAAACGCTGTAGATTCATTTATCTGATCTAGCATCGCAGTAGTAACACCAGAGTTATCAATAGTTACTGCAGGACGTCTACTAACATCACGCCATTCATCAGATGAAGGAGAAAGATCAACAGATCCTGCCCATGTAAATACATCGTATGGGTTAACATTAATAAGCGATGAAGCTTGACTTTGTTGTACTAATGATTGACTAGTGTATGGTAAAGTTACAAGATCGCCTGTTTTAGTAACACCACTAGAGTTTGATGAATCAAAACGTAGTCGCGTAGATTCTTGTGAGAACTGAGGACGTAGGATACCATCATCTGGATCGATAGCCGCTCTAAACTCAGGAGAAAGAACATCTGCTACATTGTACGATTTGAAAGAATCAACTACGAATCCGTTTTTAAATCTTTGCAAAGCACCAGTTGAATCAACAACTTGGCGATCAGAAGCTTCTTTTTCTAAGAATGATAGTGAGGTGTAATATTCTAGAGTATTAATACGTCTATCAAGTTTACCGATGTCTCGCATTGTATAACGCTTATTATCAAGAATAGTGATCTCAACATCAGATGGCTTAAGTGTATAAGCTGGAACCATTAACTGATACAGTACCATTGCATCTTTAGGATCATCTGGTAATTCTGGATCAAGAGAAGGAACACCTTCTACAACTCCAAATTCGCCATTCTTGTCTAAGTAAACTTTATCACGACGATTCAAGTAGTACTGAATGTCAGTAGTAAATGTTGTCGCAGGTTCTGGGCATAGTTTAGTTACTGCTCCTGTACCGCTAAAGTTATTACCAGCATCTGACACACGTGGACGGAAGTCAATGGCCGAGCGAAGCTCGATTACTTTACCTGTTGATAAAACAGTATATGAAGGAATATCCTCATATGTTACTGCAGCACCATCATCATCTGTAAGACCTGAATATGAATCTACCGAGAAGAAATCGCCAGTACCATCGTGAGTAAAGAACTCATACTTAACAAGTAGACGACCTGTTGGTACAAAGTTTGTTCCTGGCTTGATTGTGATTTTAGAGATGCCGTAGAAGTTATCTTTTTGTCCGTTATCAAAATCGTAATATTCCTTTACATCTGTGTCAGTGTCAGCAGCCGCTGTTGAGAAGTCTGCTGACATATAGACTGCAAGCAACCGATATCCATCAGCTTTACCTAATTGTAAATCTCCAGCTTCAATCGTTGATTGAGTAGAAAATGCAACTTGGTGGATATTCTGAGAACCAGACGTTGTCAATGACTTTGAGTCATGGTCTAATGTTTTCTTAATACCAGCAATCAATGTTACTTGGTCACCGTTATATGAAGTAAGTCCTGAGATGTCTACTGATTGAGAGTTACCTGCAATCGATACATCGCTTGAACTTAGAGTCACAATAGTACCAGTGCTTGATCCAGATGTAACTGCAAGAATCCAGTTATCAGTGTCAAAAGGTTCAAACAATTCAGTAGAACCTGCCGTTGTAAACGTTGCCTCACCACCTGATACAGTATCTGCAGAGAATTTCTTATTAGAGAAATACACATAGTTAAAATCACCTGTTCCATCATCACATGTTTTAACACGATCAAACGGTAGAGCAAATACTAATGTGTTTCTATTTGGTTCGTATATCACTGCTTTAGAATTAACAAGTGTTATGTTACCAGCAAAGGTAGCAGATGTAATTGATTTAACAGATGAGAACGTTACATTTGATGCTAGTTCAATATCAAAGAGATAAACCTTATAGTCAGTTCCATCTTTTTCAATGCTACGAATTCTTGCAAATCCTAGACCAGAACCACCACCTGCGACAGCACTCTTTAGAGTTACTTGACCATATGTAGTTGTATCCGGCAAACCAGTTACAGTAGAAGCAGTCAGCTTGATATAATTACCGACCAATGATGATACAGAAGCACCTTCAAAAAGTGCAGCCTCACGAGACTTATTAACCGATAGGTTAGTAGTAGCCAAGGTTTGAATCTCATAACCACGTACGTACGCCTTTGAAGGCTCAATGGCCGCAACCAATTTAGTTGCATCACCTGGAGTATTAACTGCAGTATCTTCTTTCATTGTAGCACGGAATGGACGAACAGTATAATCACCTGATTCGTCATATGTACGGCGTGCAAGAGTATCTTCAATTACTGAGTAATCAGATTCACGTACCTGCTTTTGTACACCTCCATTAACAACACGAAGCAACAATAGGAAGTTTTCAATAGTCGTAGCATAGTTAGCCTGAGTTTTCAATGCAGTTTTAATTGCATAACGGTGCGCACCAGGAGCAGCGTAGTTAGGCGATCCGGTAGCGTTATCGTTTAGGCTAGTATCTTCAGCAGATGTTGTTACAGATTCAGTAATTTCTAAACCAACATCAAGCGATACATTGTTAGTGTACTTAGAGAGAATAATAGTATCAGCTTTAACTATAACAAAGTGGCCACGAATAAAGTAAATACCTTCTTCGATTTGAACAAGTGCACCTTGACCTGTAGCAGAGCTTGACGCTGTTGTTGCAGTAAGTGTACCAGTGTCATAGCTAGAGGTACCAGCATTCCATACTTTTTCAGTAAGAGAATCAGAGGCACTAAATACTTTGTTAGCGTTTGATGCACCGTTAGAGTTCTGATAAACTACATAGAATGTATCAGGATCAGAGCCGGTTGCAGCTACTGCTTTAATAATTTTGGCGCGAAGTCCATCAGCATTTGCTACCATCTTACCGATTAGTGTATCACCAACAGTTTGATTGACAGCAGATAGCTTAACGTAGTCAGCATAGTTGTTATAAGCGTTACCGCCAGGAATTACAAGCGATCCTTCTTTGAACATATGATTACCGAATTGAGTAACCTGATTCTGAAGAATAGATTGGAGTTGAGTCATCTCCCGTGCTTGAACAGCAATTCCAGGACGAAAGAGTACCTTATGATATTTTTCCTGAGGGGTAAGGGTATCTGTCCCTGCCTTCAGGAAGTCATCGTAGTATGGATCTACGTTAAACTTAATTGCCATTATTATTTCCCTTAGAATTCAAGTACTAATTTTACAGTTTCAATCTGATCATTAGCACGGTTAACCGCGGTACGATTTTCAAGGAAGATAACTTCACCTGAATCGTGTTCAACACCTGGATTGCCGACAGCCGTACAATTACGAGCTGTGTTAGCTGAACCGTCAATTTTAACATTATCTGATGCAGTAAATGCAGTAAACCCAGTTGTTTCATTTTGGTGATAATATACTATACCGTTAGTTGCATCGTAGTCATCAATAATACCTTTAGCACCAGTTGAACTACCAACAATCACTGCGTCATTTGTAAACTCACCGGCAGCTGGAGGACCAGACATTGTTAAGCTATATGTTGCACGAAGTGAACCAGCAGAAGATACCACAGTTGTACCATAGTTAAACGGATTACGAATAAGACCAAGCTGGCGGAATTCGTTGCCAGTAATAAATGTATCGTTTTCGTTGCCAGTCAATGAGGCGTTAACAGTGATATAGTGAGCACGAAGATCAACACGTGGATCATAGCCAAAACCATTCTTAGGTCCGACAATCGCACGGGCCGTTGCTCCAGAACCGGATCCGTCAGATGTGATTACAACCTTCGCTTTAGTATAACCAGTACCTGGGGTACTAATAAGAAGCTTAGTAATAACTCCACCGGCGACTGTCACGTTGGCATCAACTACCGTAGCAGAAGCTCCGTCGCCTGTAATTGTAACCGTAAATGTATCAGAAGCAGAGTATCCTGTACCACCATTAATAACTTTAATGTTATAAATTGCACCATCAATTGCAGCCTGTTTAACTGCCCATTGATCTTGAAGAGCCTGAGCAGAAGAACCACCCGGATCAGATGCAATATCTGTAGCAGGAACAAATGCTGATGTCAAGAATTTATTTGCAGCAGTTGTTGATAACGTATACAAGTATTTCCAGATATAACCATCTGATGCTGTATTATCAATAACTCCAGCAAGTTTAACACCCACATTATCTGGGTTAGTTGTCGATGCACCAGGACCAGCTTTTAAACAAATCATAATATGGTTGTTATCAGTAATGACATAGAACTTTTTAGATTCAAGTGTAGAATCACGATCGTCGTATTCAGTATATGTTGTACCTGAGATCCATTGGTAACGAGGAGCAGCGAACTGCAAATCGGTAGTAACCAATTTCTTCAGAGACGTCATATGTTGCCATACGTCAGTAGTATGTGAATGTGTGTTATCATAAGGTGTGTCGGGCGTGTTGTCATCCGTCCACGCAGCTGAGCGGCCAACAAACAAATAATAATTGTTCGCTGCCGCTTCAATGTCAGCTACGAACTGCTTTGCAGCTCTTAGCCTAAAGTGTTGTGTTACAATGGCGGCCATTGATTTTGACTCCTATTAAGTGTTCGTTACGATATAGTAATTTCCGCAGTAGCGTTTATATCTATTGTTTTATTTATAGCCTCAGCCACAGTGTAATTCGCGAAATTAGAATTTGGATTTGGCAGTAAGAATTTTAAGTCTTCAAGATATTGCTTCGGTCCAAGCTTATTAGCTTGTCGAGTTCTATCATTAATAATACCTTCAGTGAAATATACAGTAGCAAGATCGCCAGTATATCCCAAATGAGAGCTTAGTACTCCATGACCAGTCCGCGTTGCAATTGCCTGTGCATTAATTTCTACCGGAGGTATAATAATTGGAACAGGAAGACCAGCGCCCAATTGTAAGCCAGGTTGTGCAAATGGCGAAACAGTGCCAGCACGGTTCTTTTCAAGAATTTCAATGAAGAGAAGAATCTCACCAAAGAAAATAAATCCAGCTGGATGGACCAACCGATTAAATGCGTTTTTCCACTGGTCAATGTTAGCACCAGTTTTAAGAACGTACGAGAACTTTTGGTACTTGTACGAATCTTGAATCTTTTTATCATCAGATACGAATGAACGAGACGTTGAACCAGATCCCGAACGATATATTTTAACAACATCTGCATTAACCAGCGCCGGACTAAACGTCAGCTTATAGGCTAAAGATTGAGTTACAGCATCTTCATCATCTGGATCATCGGCACCATACGTTCTATAATATGTGCTTGATTTCCAATTTGTGTTTAACGTACCATTAACAAATACTATAGGAGTATTATATGATAACCAAAGATTATTGTCATCTTGACCTGATATTTCTGCTGTTGCTCCTGAACAAGTAAATGTAAAGGAAGGACTATAAGAGCCTACATTGGCTTTAACGTCAGCAGAGAAATCAGTCCATGGATTGTCTGAAGGTATAAACATATCTTCTTGTGGAAAATAAATTTCAACTTCGTCATTATACAATAAGTTAAAGAATGATGTAATAGAATCCGGAGTACCACGCGATTGATAAAACTGAACAAGCTTTGTATAAAATAATCTAGGATCAGCAGCAAATGTACGTGGCACTGATATACCAAGCTCTTGTTGTAAATTCGTAAGAAACTGTTCTTCAACAAGATCGATATCTCGTTGGTCAGCGATACGATTCACATAGTGAGCAGCACGATTCTCAGATACTATATACTTATTAAATAGCTCAAGAAATTCTATAAAGTCAGGATATGACTGATTGATATGCTCCGGAACTAAATCCGAAATCAACGAGGATATATCGACTTGGTGCGTCTGATTATTTATTGGATGCGATTCCATTATTCATGCCTTGATGTCGTAGTATACTCAACACCCGCTGAGGTACCACCAGTAATCATTGTATCAACTTCACCCGTAATTGTGCATTCATCAACAAGTATTGTTAGTAACTCGTTTCGTTTTGGCGCTAAATCATTTGAGTCTGGATCAGCGGTAACTTCAATATATGTTCCAGTAAAAGAATCGATAGTTGCAGTAAATGATATCTTACCTGTTGTAGGCTCAATAGTACCTGCATTATTTTCAACGATTACTTCAGTAGTTCCAGAACCCTTTACGATTTGAATCCTTCGAGCACCCGCAGAATCAACACGATCCCGAAGTTTACAGCCGGTATTACCGTTATGTACAAACTCAGTTGATGTTATAATCTGTGTACTAGAATTTGTATTATATATCGGAGAAGAATATGTCACGTCATACTTAGTTTCTGCTGTTGATACAGGCACAATGCGCTTCTTCATTTTAACACGAGTAACAGCGTTTAATACGGCTATACTAGTATCGTCAATTTTACTAGTCAAGTTTGAGTAACGGAATACACCATCAAATCTTTTTAGCTGGTCTGTATTATATGTTCGAATTGTTTCTCGTATAAGAGCAGCAACGGCATCACTAGAAAGTGCAGTAACGTTAGGGTTGTATTTAAAAAATACATCTAAATAAATATATGTGTACTGAGGATCTACAATAGCAGGCGTGATAGAAACAACATTTTTTGGTTTTAGGTACTGAGAAATAATTAATGTTTTATCTGCTGCGCTTAATACTTCTGAATCTTTAGGTTTAATAGAAATATAAACTCTTCCATAATCAGGTGGATCGTTATCTTCGCCACCCCATACTGCAATAGCATCAATATTAGCATAGTTATTCTGAATAATTGTTTTATAGTCATCAGGAGTAACTGCTCGATTCTGAGAAACAAACGACAGTGGTGCATTAAACTTAATTGATTCTAGATCTTCCTTAACAGAACCACCAGCTGCTTTTGTAACAACAGTAATAGTAACGTTAGTATTGCCCTGAATTGCACCAGATAAAGCAAATACTGCTGCGCCATTGGCTGCATCATTATTTGTTACCAATGTTTCTAATTGAATGATATTACCATTATCTAGTTTCTTACCAAGTACACCATCACCGAACTTAACCTCAAATAAACCTGTACGGCTTTCTTCGAGAAAGTACACCGCTGACGTTGATGTAACAGCGGTCACATTGACAGCAGAAGAAAAAGTTTCAGTTGCGTCATTTGAGTCAGAAGCTTTTATTTTTACTATAAGTTCCGATGTAACTGCATTATCAAATGGTATTACATAAGATTCTGCTGAAGCAGAATCATAGACGTATTCTGTGCTCTTGTAAGAACCTTGTAAAAATTTAATATTTGTAAAGATATACTTTCCGGCAGAGTCAATTGTAGTTGTTACAGTCCGATCATTAACAAATTTATATGATACGCCGTCAATAGTAGATGTAAATACCGTACCTCTAGTTAGTGTCAATGGTAAGTATGATCCGTCTTCTGCTAATACACCTGATGGATTATTTACTTCAATAGTAAGATAAGCAACGGCTGGATAAGAAGAACGAGGGGTATATCCAAGCATTTTAGCATGCGATACAACTGAAGGTCGTAATCTAGATGAATCTAAGAATGTTTCATTAATAGCAAAGTTAGCGTTAATTGCATTATAGTGTGTTACATAAGACATAACATCAAGCATAGAACTTAATGCTGAACCTTCAAAATTATAATCTTCGAAGGTTGTTTGCTGTTTCATGAATGATTTTAAGTCTGCTTTGATGGTATCGAAATCCATCTCTGAAACCTTAAGGCGGTTACTGTCTGACATTTATCTTAGCCTCTCAATGATGAATTCTATGTTTACTGTTGTGTTTTCTGGTGACAAAATCTGTACTTCTAAAACAAGGTTTAATGCGTTTCTATCTGATAGAGCAGTAATCTCTATATTTAACACCCGCACTCTAGGTTCATAATTTCTAAGAGTATTAATAATACGCATTTCCATTTCAGCTTCAATCACTGGATCAAAGTTTTCAAATAGAAATTCTGTTAAAGAACCACCAAAGTCTGGATCGAAAAACTTCTCTCCACGCCTTGTTAGCAATATGTTACGCACTGACTGTTTAACAGCTTCGACGTCACGCTTAATAGGAATATCACCTGTTACAGGATGCTTCTTAAAAGGGAAATCAAAGTCTGAGTACGGTTTTGTACGAGCTCTAATATTTGAAATTGCTGTTGTCATACTTCTATTTATACCTTAATTAGCGGAGACTGTGCTCGCCCCTGAAGTTAATGTGATCCCACATCCATACGCATCTCCAATTCTAGCTAATGCTAAACCATTTACAAATACATCTGGAGAACCAGAAGATAGTGTAGTTACATGTTCAGCACAAGATGGTGCTGGTACAGCCGGGTGTGAACTATTCGTATCAGTTACCCTATGAGCAGCCAGGCTTTCAATAAAAACATCAGCTGATGCGCTATCCGCAGTAGGAACTACTCCACATTCGTGTACTGATACAGCATCTGTTGTTCTACATGCTTTAGGCATATTATACTCCGAAACTTTCCCCGCATCCACATTGAGCAACTGCGTTAGGATTTAACACTTTGAGGTATGAACCTCCTAGTTCTTCTACATAATCAACAGTGCAACCAAATACAAACATCTCGGCCATAGGATCTAACCAAAGATTCTCTACCGTTGGTTCTTTATCGGTTACTCCCCATTCATATTGAAACCCAGAGCATCCCCCGCCTTTAACAGCAAGAGACACATTTGGTTTACCTACATTCTTAAGATATTCTTTAGCATTTTGTGTGACCTGTAAAAGCATCTATGCCATAATCCCTCTTAACCATGATGGAGCATTAGCAGATCTACCACCTGAACCCCAATATTTAGCGGATGCTAATGCAACTGTATTACCTGGAGAAATATCCACGTGCATACCAACTCCACCCATATAACCTGAACCAGCACCAATTGAAAGTGCACCTGCAGCTTTAGCAGCCGAAGCAAAAGCAGAAGCGTCGGCCACATTATTAACCATTGATAGCCGATTACCATTTTTATATAACCAAATGTCAGCGGCGTAACCATCATCGTGTCGGTGTGAGCCAACAGTTCCTGTTGTTGAGTCTTGGCCACCTGAGAAAATTACAACGTCTAATCCTGTGGCATTAGCAGCAGATACTAATATTTGTTCTAGTTGCGATACCAATGATAATCGACGTGTAGCCGCAGCATTTTGATATGTTACACTACCTGCCGTTGTAGTAATAGGAATATTATCTGTTGCCGAATTAATATTGGCAGGAGGTGTGACTGTAGATGTTACTGCTGAAGATGATTGATCTTTACGTGGCACAGTAACACCGCTCGCAGTCTGTCTTGAATATGAAGTCGAACCATCTGGTTCAACCACTGAATGCAATGGTGTTACAAGCTGCACATCGTTATCGTTATTCTCAGAAATATCTGGCTTAAATGTAGCGGTCTCATCATCAGTATAATCAATGAATGATGCGGGTGTTGCAGAAGCTCCTGATTTATTAAGATCAATTGTAGAACCTACAAGATCCATAGCACCAATAGAAGATACTTTAAATGTACCTGTGGCTGCTATATCAATATCTCCTTTAGAAGACATTTTAATATTACCTGAACTATGAATATCTAATATGCCATCTGTCTTAACATTAATATTGCCCTGTGAATCATGAAACGAATTACCAAACGTTTTTGTATATAAATTACCTTCAACAGTAGTGTACATATTAGCTTTTGTTTCTGCTGTGATATTACCGAACGATGATAGCGTAGTAGTGCCTTCAACTAAAGCATTTAAATTACCACCTACATTAATAGAAGCGTTATCAGTTACATTAATCTCAAGTTTTTGTGATGAATTATAGTGTGCTCCAGAGTGGACAACCATTGAACCATCAGGATGTATCTCAATAAAGGCTCCTGTACGGTGGTACACCTGTACCCGCTCGTGCCCGGGAGTGTCATCCATCTCTATCATATGGCCTGATTCCGAATGGAATACATGGTTATATGGATACTTTGCATTATACGGATCAACTGGTTCGGATCCTATAGGCTGTTTTAGTAATTCATTTGTTCCACGTGCACGTCTGGCTACATCTGACTCATCAATCCGTCTTGGAAATGTGCCAGTAGGATCAGCAAATCCATTCTCAGAGTTGGGTTTATTATTAGGAAATCCATGTACTGTACCCATTACTATTAGTGATTGCTGTTCTCTATCCATAAATTGAACTATTACCCAAGAGCCGGGAACAAGGAAAGGTGCTTCACCTAAACCTGAAGTTCCAGGTGAAGTAGTTGGATTCATCACTGGAGACCATGGCAAATCAGCTGTAGGAATATCATTAATTTTATCTGCGCTATGCATCCCAAAGATACGAACGCGTACCCTTCCCATTTGCTTTGGATCGTTTCGATCTTCTACTATTCCAAAATATAACATTATTGTGGTCCTGTACCTTTCAAGGCTTGAGGTCCTATTGATGACGGCCTCGATAATCCCTCACGCGCTAATTCCATTTCAACGATGTATTCGCCATTTCTTAAGTAGTGACCTAAGGCTGTTATAACATGTCTGCCTGAGTTTAATTCATCTTCTAGATCTTCACCTTCTAGTGGAGGAGCATTTGCTAATATTTTCATATTAACACATTTTCCAACCTTAAGTTTTTCAGGATGAGAGTCTGCTACAGCCGAAATTCTAGTCATAGCACTTATACGATAATCAAAAGATTTTCTCTTAGTTTTTGCTAATGTGTCTAATTGAGTGTTTATTTCTGTAACACCTTCTGTTTCAAATGCAAGAGGATTGTGAAATTCTACTGATAGTGATGGTTTTAATAATCCAGATTCTAACCTTGTTTCATTTACTTCGTATTTTTTAAATGGATCTAGTTGTGAAAATGTATCTGCATGATCTGCATAATAAAAATTATTCTCGCTGTAATCTTTATTAGCGGTGTTTATTCTTATTACATTGTTAAGCAGAGCACCTCTAGATAATAAGGTACCGGTGTCCGACACTGATACTATATCATAATTATATAAAGCACCAATAGTCTCAGGGCTAAGTCTAGATCCCTGGCCAGTATCAACATCCTTACTATAATTTAAATGCTTTTTTAATTCAAATAACTCTTCGTCTGTTTCCTCAGTAAGAATTTTACCTAAAGATTTTAATACTGGTCCGTCGTCAAATAAATTTTCAAATAAATAGTATGGAGTTCCGTCATCACCAAACGTTGTATTTAATAAACTATTTATTGCAGAATATGGTTTTCCAAAGGGGAATACTATATTATGCGCTGATGAGGAAGGTGTCTGTATATCGATAGATTCATCAAAGAAATTAGTATGAATTTTCTGTATAATATCAGAAGCTAAACCTGAGTAAGATTTAGAAAACATTGAAACAGAATTAGTCAATGTTTTTGTAGACATCAATCGCATTTCTACACCTGCGGCTTCACCAAGTTTTTTAGAAATATTACCAGCCTGAGTACATGAGAAAGTTTTTTCTACTTCTACACCGGCTCTAATAAATTTTATGTAAACTTCTTCTTGACCAATAATTGGAAGTCTAGTCGTTAAGGCAGAGTTATCTGCAAATGTTAATGTTCCAACTATAAAAGGAGTATACAAATCTTCAAAAAGCTCTATCGCTATGACAAGACCACTGATATCTACTCTATCAGTCCTAGTAATAATATGTACTTCTAAGTCACGATATGCCTTTTGCATAGAGTCTCGAATATCACCGGACTCAGTGCTATAGCCTCCAAATAGACCTTTTTGTTCTCGCGTTAATGCCATTAGGCTTCTCTCATTGCTTTTTCAAAAGCTGATACTACTTTACCGATATGCTCCGGCTTAATAACTTTAATTCTTGAACGTGAAATATTATTATTGCTTTCTTGTTCATAATGGGTAACGGGACTTGTACCTGCTGTACGCTTACGAGTTCGCTCTAATGTACCATCATCTATATGATGGTCAGGACCATAAGCAGCTTTAACAATAGAAGTACATGCAATGGTATTACCTACCCTTGCAATATCAGCAGCTAATGTACTATTAGAAGCTGTAAGCGTAATTGATTCTCCAGCTGTTCTAAAATTAGCAGGTGATGTTTTATCTTGTTCTATTTGAATATAGCATAGCGTTGGAAATATTGCTTTAACTGTTCCAGTTGCATTTGATAGAGAACCACTTACTGTACCGCCAACAACAAACTTACTGAATGAGTCAATATCTGATTCGAATATTGCAGCTAAGCCTATGAATTTTTGTTCTACATAATCGCGCAAAGATGTAGAATCTTTAGGCCAATCACGCCAATAATTTTGAAGACCATCGTTAATAATAAAAAATATCCAATAGTATTCGGCTGTACCATATAGTTTTTGTGATACGTTATCCGGGCGTTCGCCGTCTTGAATATTATAATACGAATAAAAGGATGCATCATCTAAATTTTTAGATAAAATTGTAGAATATTGTGAAAGGTTTTTAATAGTTCTATTAGTACCACTGCCGTCAAAATCATATTCTATCTGTGCAAAATTGCTAAAGTACGCCATTAAAAACCTCCCTGTGCTATGTTCTCTTGTGTTAGTGGCATCAACTCTTGGAATGATAGTGTCATTGCTACTTCAACTGGTCGATTACCACTCTTAAAGAAAGACATAGTGTTTGGGTTATATACTATAGTTGTATTAGTTAGAGCCGATTCTGCAATCTTTGGTATGGCATGATCATCAATACTCCTAAATCCTATTGTAAATACTTCTGGAAATTTATACATTAAATCGTTTGCTGCAACTGTAGGATACATGCGTGTTCTAAAATATTTTATAATGTTAATAACCGCATCTGATTCGGCCTCAGACCTAGGTAAGAAATTAAATGTAAACCCGAATTGTCTTGCGTTAGGAGCTTTAAAAAACATAAACTCTTGTGGGTTTAATCCTGTTTGCTGTTTTTTAGCTCGGATAGCATCTATTGAAGCACCAATAGAGTTAGATCCTACTGCACCAAGAATACCTGCGGCCATTCCACCAATTTTAGCTGAAGCTAAGCCAACCACACCTTGAGCTGCTGTCCCAGCGAATGTAGACGCAACATCTTTAATATCTTCCATACTATAGTCACCAATGCCTCCTCCTTGACCTGCAGGTCCGCCACCACCCAAGGCGTCAACGCCTTGCTCTAATATTTTACCTAAAAATCCGGGTGCAGCACCTTCATATCTCATGATGTCTGCTACCTGGAATCCGGGAGGCATATATAAAGCGCACGATTTATTATCGACCTTTTGAACCACAGTTGCACCTTTTTTATATAAGGCTTTGTGTGCGGTGAATAATATAAAGGGAGTACCTTTATCAGCTATTTCAATAGG
>Ga0115008_10001964_pt1 | contig 16993 bp, 25 predicted proteins | sample FraStrMetagenome_FD_87164 | JGI IMG/M metagenome (GOLD analysis project Ga0115008, IMG submission 87164) | Marine eukaryotic phytoplankton communities from Arctic Ocean - Fram Strait ARC3M Metagenome | ecosystem: Environmental > Aquatic > Marine > Oceanic | place: Fram Strait | collected...
ATCATATTCTGCTGTTTTGAAAATTGTTCCTCCCTTTCACGGCGGCGACGATTAGTATTCTTCTGCTGACAATTGTTTATAGACTGATACACCATGCTATCATTCCATAAATTCCTATTCTCTATCAAAAACAAGATTACTTGAATCATTACTGTCGCCATACCCCTCCTCTTGTCAGTCAATAGGTTTTTGCGAGACTCCATAGTCTCTCCACATAAACTGCTGTTGCTAAATAAAATCACAGTCAATATAATTCTCCGGTTCTACTGCTTTTTCGCTTCTTCAGCGCTGTGCGCAAATTCCTCACATTTCTGTTATTATCTGATTCCTCTACTGCAACTGTATTGTTATCTGAGGTACGGTGTAAAAAGTGTCGTACTGTTAGAACATGGAGTATGCCATGGCGATGGCGATGTCACCACACATGACTGCGAACACACCACACACACCACACAACAGGTATCCAATCTGATAATTGAATGAAAACCACAATTATAGTTCTGATATAGACCCAATTATTGCAATTATTTTTTATTAGAAAAAAAAACAATCAATTATTGCAATTATTTGCCAAGCCCCAATTCCTATTACAATTTCAATTAATTGCCAATTAATTGATTGGCAATCAATTACATCTCTGGATAGAACCCGATACTAACATGTAAATGGCATTCGATTGATTCCCATTTTCGAAACAACTGAAAAAGAAGCCTCTTTATGTCGAACTTGCCAAGCCTGTGCTTGTGCACCAACAGAAACAGTATATCCATATTTACCAGAGCTAATCTTGCGCAAAAAAATGTGCCACTTTATTGCCAAGGGCAAAGGAAATGTATAGTAAAAATAATTATAAAACGGAAAGAGTCGAAGGCGTGATGGATCAGCAAGTTTCATTGTGCTATACGCTTCTTTATAATATTACTTTTATTTCATGTACTGAACGTTCTTCTTTGCCTTTCCAAGTTCTACCTTATTCACTCTTTGAGCAAACCGAAGAGAACACAAACTTTCATGACTGCTTTGAGCCGTCGGACTTAAATTCACAAACATTAAAGCTTTGCCATCTCCACTCAAACAATCTTGCAACAAATATGTAAGTTTTGAATTACGGAATGGGATGTGGGATGCACCGTTTGCTAAAGCAGTAAACACATCTCCTAAAGAGCTTAAACTCTTATTTATTGCCTGCGTCTCACGTAAACGTTTTGCATCCGAAGCAGCACCACTTCGACTCAATCGTTCACTGCCGGCCAAATCACATAGATTTAAAGATCCCTGTACTACAGTACCATTTTCTTGGTTCACACCCCGAAGATGCAACATGAAGACAGAGTGACTGCGGGAACTTTGACTGTTCATTTTTGTTGACGCAACAGATCGAGATCGGGCAGCAGTGATCATTACTTTTTCAAGCTGTTCCATGCCCTCCGACGTATCAGATGTAACAATTTTAACCTTAGTAAGACCATCCACATAAATCTTTCCTTTGATATCTCGTTTTATGGCAAGCTTCGTTGTTGTCGAGGAGGAGGAGGAAGAAGAAGGCCTCGCTGACGATGTTTCACGCCTGTCCTTTCGCGTCAATGACGTAGAGGACATACCAACCAATAAATCCTTCAATTCCTCGTTATATATCTCTAGAAAACTTGCGGACATTGTAAATTGCCATCTCTGATTGCTCATAACGCCAACCTGATTTAATATCTGTTCTACTGCGCGCGGGATAATGCCTCTCATTGCACCATTGCCGCTTCCCTGCATTGTATGTGTCTTTCCAGAGCCCGTCTGACCATAACTAAACAAACAAACGTGAAAGCCATCAAGGGCGCTTTGTACAAAGTCGGAAACCTCCGTAAACACTCCATCTTGTCCCACCGACGGGGAAAATACCTTATCGAAGGCGAACGTTTCTCGCTCGTCTCGATCAAAACGCACAATGTCCAAACTTTCTCCATCGGGAGCCACACATATAGGCGAGTCGTTATTGTTCGAATCGCAGCAGTCACCTGGCAAAAAGGGCCGCGTCCGAACAAACACGCGGATGTTCCCACGAAGCTCCTGAATCCGATTATGCATAATACGACGCGTTTGTTCCGATTTGAACAAATGCTCTTCAAGTTCACGAATGCGTTCGTCACGTTCTTCGACGCGCGCTTTCCATACAGCCGAATCTTCGGTCGTATGATCCGATAATGCATCGCCGTTAGAATCACCCTCCGCGGGGCAGCTTCGGCGAGCTCGTAAGACGCTGACTTCAAATTTCAGCTCGGAAATTTCTTTCTTATGCGCTTCCTGCGTCTGTTCTAACGAAACTTGTGCGGCCGATTTGGTTTCTGCCAAATCGGCACATACAGCATTGAGTTGCGCTGCAGTTGCGATGTGTTCGGTAGTGAGCGCTTCGAGTTGTATTACGGCATCTTTTGCGGTGGTACTGAGCTTCGACGCATCTCGAAATTCTTCCTGCAAATCTTCAAACGCTCGGAAGAGAGAGTCGTATTCCATGTTGGTGGCTTTGAGATCGGATTCTAACGATATTTTGTCGATTTTGAGGCAATGAATTTCCTCCTTGGCGTGACGGTACTTTTCCTTCAGTTCATTGTTTTGTTCGACGATATGATCTCTCCTTTTCGACGATACAACATTGGGATTGGGGTCATCGTCTGGATCATGGAGAACCGGTAGCTGCGAGTTTTCATTGCTGTGATTGTGATCATTAGCGGCATTCGAAGAGGACGCTGCCTTCAAAGCCGATAGCTTTAATTTCGATACTTCCTCCTTCAACCCGTCTCGTTCCATTTCCAATGATAAAAACCTTGCTCCTGCATTCTTTGCGACGCTTTTCATATCCGATATCTCTTCGTTTAGCCTCGCTCGATCCTTTGCAAACGACTCTTCAGCCTGTTTCAGACGTGATTCGAGCGGTGCCTTTGACATGCTGAGATTTATCTTTTCCTGTTCGAGCCGTTCGATGCGTTGTTGCATTTCTACTAATCGTGACTTGAGTCCAATGTTGTTTGATGATGAAGAGGAGGAAACGTCCTGTATTCCGTCTGCTTCGATGTTGCCTTTGCATTCAGATAACTTTAGTTATAAAACTATTGTTGAATTCATTAATTTTCTTAAAACTATGAAGATCTTACCATTGCCCACAGACGAAGATGAGTCCTGTGATAGCTGAGATTGACACGTTCGATCTCCATTCACATGACCATTGTTATTATAATTATTATGAGCATTGTTTCCAAATACGGAAATGCTTTTACGACGCATCTTTTTCGCTCCACTTGAAAGCACACTCATTCTTCTGGATTTATGTTGACTATGAGTACCCGTAGACGAATGATGATGATTAAATTGCTGCCCGGTCTCTTCTTCAAAATCTTGCGACAACTGCTGCGAGTAACTATCATCCAAATGCTGCTGCTGTTGCTGGCGTCTCATTTCTTTGGCAAGACGAAACCTTTGCGTAGCACCCATGGGTTCTGCCACGATGGATGCCGAAGCAGACATAGCAGAAGAAGGTGGACGGTACATTCCCTCTGTAGCCACTGCAGTTCGTTTGTTCCGTTGAGTACTGCTAGTATTACCTGTACTGCTAGTGCTTAACGGAGGCACATGATGATGATGATCGTTCAACGTCAATCGAGCTGGTGATGGTGCTGACATCATACCAAGCGATAAACGACTTCGTTTCGCAACATTATTGCTGTTATTGTTGTTATTACTGCTGACACTGTTATAATTCATCGTTGCCGTATTGGATGAGGAGGATGGTGTGACATTTTCAGTACCCGATGGTCTATTGCTGCTGCTATTATTATTATTATTATTATTATGATTGCCACGATTGCGTGCCTGTTTCCTCCATTCCATCAACAAAGCACGACGATCTTTTTGAGGTTGTTCGTTCGTTGCATCTCGTAAACCCGGCATACCTCCTCCTCCTTCTTCTTTTTCTTCTGTTTGTCTTTGTTCTCTCAAATCTTACTGTTATATGAGATATGATTATGACTGTATTCTACCTACAGATCGTGAGATACACGTGTACGAAACACAGATCGTTTGTACCTTTGCGAAATTGGTGGTGGTAGCAAGAGGAGTAGTGTGTAGAATTGATTACACCACAAGATATATAATAATCATACATACACCGATGCAACCAATATATATTTTTCAAAAATTGGACTATATTGCCGTTAGAAAAAGGATCGAGTAACTTGTGTGCGTGTAGGTGTCACCTTTACGGATGTTTGATGGATGTTGGTATTACTGCAGTGTATACTGTAATGTAATAATGTGTAATGTGCGGAGGCGATGGTTGTTGTTGATGTTGTTGTTGGAGCTTGGTCTAGGAAGTTTCGTTGAGAATATCGGTGCGTGTCATGTGCTCCCAACGAATAGTTTTGAAAAGGCTAATTTGTAAACACGACGTAGAGTGTACAACATGCACTCGTACATTGTGTCTTGAGTGTTGTTGAGTTGAAGGATGGCCTGTCTCTCCCTAAAAAATAAATTGATTCCTCAATCTTTCAAAAAACAGTTTGGATTTATTATATTAATAAGTTGTTCTTTAACTACCAGAGTGGCCATTGTTGTGATGAAAGCAACCACGCGTATTTATGAAGAAACGGAGTAACCCTTTTCACGTTATATAAACTGTAAGTAATTACTTCCGGTATTCGTTGTACATGAAACAACCAACACAAAAACTGAAGTTCAATAGCGATTGTTATGAGAAGTGGTTGGAAGGGGGAATGTCTATTGAATGTCAAAAGATGAGATCTGTACGCGTAAAATACCTATTGTGTACATTCTCACAAGGTGTTCGTTACTAAAATTCCTAAAGCTTAAATTCCTCCTTCTTCGTCGCTGTAATGAGACCAAACTTGATTGTTCCCTTCTGAAATCCATATAACATCAATAGCATAGCATACGCTCCTCGCTGCGTGGAGAATCCACTCTTCAACAATCCCCACACTGACTTCACGTTCAAACTACTTTTAATGACAGCCTTCCAAAATGGTGCTATGATATAACTCCAATCTTCTATTTTGATGTTTTCCGCTCCTGTAAAAATTGAAAATTAACAAACAAAAGCTCTTTCATCAACATAATTATTTATCGCTTACCATTCTTTTCGAACAACTTTACATAGTCGTTTGTACTGCACCAAGGCGGAAGATAGTATGCTCGATTAATCATCGAAAGTATTCTCTTTTCCTTTCTCGTAAGTGACTCTTCACCCTCTTCAAGATCACGGTGGACCCAAGTGACCACAACTATACGACCACCAGGCTCTACAACTCGGAAAAGTTCGTTTACGAATTTCTCTTTATCAGGCATATGCTCGCCGGATTCCAATGACCAAGCTAAATCAAAGCTATTATCTTCAAATGGCATTTCGAGGGCGTCGGCAACTTGCAAGTTTACCTTTTTGCTCAAGCCCTGCTCGGCATTCAACTCATTTCCTCGCGATGCCTGGTATGGTGAAAGAGTGATAGCCTTGACGGTGCTTCCAAATTTTCGTGAGATATGCCTTGAGGATCCTCCAATTCCACAACCAACATCAACTACCCGTGTTGGAAGAGTTGCTGGCTTTAAGCCAACTTCTGCCCATTGCAAAACCTCGTCAATTAGATCAACTTGGGCCTGTTGATGATCAGTTCTATTCTCTGGGATGTAATATCCATGATGCATGTGTTCACCCTAATTGCAAGAGAACATTAAGATATCGGCATCTCGAGAAAGAAATATTCTATTCAAAGAAATAAGAATCGAATAAAAACCTACCCAAACTTCCTCCCAAAGCTGACTTGACCTATCGTAAAACCCCGCGATTCCAATCTTCAATTCTTTTTTTGATCTCTGCTTAGAAAATAATGATTTGTATCCTCGGACGATGGTTTTCCGGTAAGCTTTCCTCCACATACTGACATCCTTCTCTTGTGAACCGACCACTTCTCTATCAAAAGTTTCTGTCTCGGTAGTAGAAAATAGGGCAATCGGTTCCGTACGTTGGTAAATGAGATTGCTCGGTCTGTGAAATGTAAACGCTGCACTTGGACCACAACATGCGGTTAAAAGTATAGGAAGCACTTCAATTCTCATATTTCTCCTTCCAATAACACACGGTAAAGATTCAAATGATTATCAGAACGAAAGCGGTATATGCTTATGAATATGTATATTATATTAATTGAAGTGGAGGATGTTAAGTTGTAGTTTCAAACAACCACTAGAGTAATAACTTTCTCACACTTGAAAAGGTGGCTTGTGTGATGTGTTGGATTTGTCGTCTGTTCACTCTGCAGTCTGTAGCGAGACACCAGCGCAAGAGTACGTCATTTTTGACATACCGGTACTCGTATTTTTCATACCGGTATTTCTTGTGCTTCGTGCTGCGCAAAGCGCAATTTCTTAAGATTCGGATGATGTGATATATGCGAATTCTTGGTGCCACGCAGCAGCTCGTGCAACAGAACCAGAACATCATCAAGGACAACAGGACAACAGATTGCAGTCGATCAATCTTTTTTTTTCGATATAGCTTCTTTCTTACTTTTTTTATTTCTAGTTTGGAAAGAAGCATAAAGCACACCCACCCACTCCAATTTCACATCCATGTCTTCCTTTGTACGCAAGTTATTTTCATCCCCCTCGTTCGAACGAGAGCTTGGAAAGGCGATCCAGCATGAGATGGGAGCGATGGAGAGTTTATCGGCGATGGCACCCAAGGTATATTCTTATCAACATAAAGCAGCGGCTTCGACTGGAGGTGCATTTGCCCATTCCAAGGTTGCAATGAGACAAGTTAAGGTAGACAAGCCTGTAATTAACAATGGATTGTTTCATCATTGAGAGTTGCGTGAGATTTCGATTTTCATGGGGTTCAAGCACAGGTTTTTGAACGTATAAGACTTATTTGTGAGAAGTAATGTCTTTGGGTGTAGATATTGGTCGGACGGAGCATTCTATTTTGTAATAAAATTGTATTAATACATGAAAGTGTGATAAGATCTAAAATTTATAGGGTTGACTTTGGCTATTCCTAGTCTATGTTCTGGATGTTTTAGTTTATACAGTTTTTACTCAACTCTAAGTACGTCCGTTCACATAGGATTGTACCTCGAAGTTTTTGTTCTATAACATTTTCCTAGAAGTCGTGCATTTCTTCGGAGGCAAAGGAACGTTCAGTTAAGAAGGGAGGTGCGGCTGATACAGGATTTCGAGATGGTTCGGACGGAGTCATTCGAGCACGTAATGGAAGACAACGAGTGAGAGCAATGGTATAGACGCGTGACGATAGCTTGCTTCGAAATCGAATTGTGCAGAGATCAAGCCTCAGCTACGGATAAAAATATGGAAGTACATATGTCGTCACTAGTTCTACGGTGCGATATTCAGTATACGAGAACGATTGCTACACCGGTGTGGTTCGTGAACAGAAAAATTTCGATAACAGTGGTGATTCAACGACACCTTCTTCTTCACTTTCAATCAGAGCGTCTGCTACTTCAGCTGAAAACAATTCAAATAATACAGGTATCTCCGAAAAGGATAACGATGATGTTGTAAGTACGCATGACATATCCAACCAACCACAAACTCAAGCAGTAGAGAGACCAGAGCATGAAGAAGAAGATTCATCTGATCAATTTCAACTTTCACAAGTAGAGGCACAATCGCAACTGTCAATAGAACTGTCAATAGTTAATGATGGGATCAGAGAGGTAATAGCAGCATCCGAGACCGAGCAGCCCACGACAATGCGCCAAGCTAGGCCATCGCAGGGACGAAGACACGTAAAGAAAAGTAACGATGATAAGTCTCTGAACTCTGCCAACATATACATACGGCATCGACACAGCGAGATTCAACCAGTGCGATACGAACACAGCGAATCAGTAATTAATAGGTAGAGAAACGACCACTTAGTATATCCTCCTTCAGATTCTAGTATTGCGTCCTGAACAATTTCGAAAACGTACTTCTACATATCGAAATCCTGTATTCCGCGATGAATCACTTAAATATTCGTTGAGGGATACGACGTTGAGGCATGGGGCTGAAAAGAATTGATCTAGACGAGGTATTAGAATTAAGAAACCTGTTGGGTCGTCAAGCACGAGATCATTGGATGCGAGTGAGCACATAAGGTTTAATATTTTTATTGTTTAACAATTGATAAACACCGACCTCGCCCATTTAACTTCAGCGATGCAGTCGCATTCCTCAAGGGGCAGGATGATGAAAGTCTGTTCATGGGGTTTTATAATTCACAAACATCTAGATATAATAGCGTTGATCCTCACCTAGGAGACACCTCTAGTGTACAAAATGAAAAATTATACTTTCGAAGTACAAAATACCGGTATATATATATATATGTATATATAACAGTGGAACAAACACTTCGATGTACTTCGAAGTACATGTATGTAACATTCGTAGTCAAACCTATGTCCTTGGGTTGGGGCGTTCTACATGCAAAGTCAAGTACCGGTAAACAAAAAAATCAATATCGTAAGCTCGGCAGAATCAAAATTAGGCGTCGTCAGCAAATACTTGCAATATCGGTATTTTTTTTGAACTGTATGCTTTTAATATTAACTTCTACTCTTGTACTAGGTATAAATTACTTTGTGATCGGTATTGGCTATTATTCGTTATCGAACAGGGATGCAAGATACAAGATACAGTATCTGAAAACATCTTCTTTCAGGACAACCAAAGTACCCTAAGGATGGAAAGAAAGAACTCGTGTACCGGAAATTTTATTTTTGGATATAATATAAGAAATAGAATGGACTTAGGGCGGTTCCGGTCATCATACGTATCTTACGTATCTATCGTTACTTACGCTCGTAAGGTTTACGCGTAACTTTTTAGATGAGTCCGGTCGAATTAAGATTTGTGGCGTTCCTTTAGAATCTTACGTGTTACTAAGGTGTCAGTGGATGAATGGTTCGTGTCAGTGGATGAATGGTTCACGAACGAAACTCTGTATGTTTTTCACTATAACATAAATTACTTCTACACAATCTTATCTTTGATACTACATCGTTGTTACACCTTCTCCTGCCCTCAGAATTTTACTTGGTTTATTAGACCCAATACCATTACAGCTAAGCAGAGTTTTACAACGGAGTACAAGGTTAGTTACCATTTACCACAACCTTTGCAGAGAGATTGGCCGCTCATCTGCAGATCAAAGTAAGATAACAAGAAAGCGACCAGTGCTAAGTGATACATCAATATCCTTCTTATACATATTCAACATTTACATTGATCTTCCATATCATGGCAACTTTGTTAAGTAATAATCAGATCGCCGAAGTCGAAAATATCAGCGAAGCAGACTCCTTACGTCAGATGCTCCATTGGATTGGCTTTCAAACTTAAAATCAACGCAATCATCTGATTACAGACTCATTCACATCATTCGAAGATTTGCAGTTTCTCGACGACACGGAAGTGGAGAAAATGCGTGGCGACTTCGGAACACGAAGTACCACGGCGGGAAAAATCGTCTTCGGAACCAACAGGACGAAGCGCATCAAGGCGTTAATCCACTGGCTGATGGACTTTTATAGGATTTCTGGTAAACTATCGATTGTTGGATTGAATGAGACTAGCTTCCAAGCTAAATTGAGGTTGGCTGTAACAAGGGCGTCCATACGTAAGACCCTCTCAGCGCAAGCGTTACCTCAGGCGGCAGATCCTGGTCAGCTTAAATCGGAAAAACAATGGAAGGAGTATTAGGAGTAATTTTCGAACTACCTACGTTGTCACATTGGAGCATTGGGAGTTCCGCTATCATATATCGTTCGGGAAAATGATAACCCTAATACCGAGGGCACGTACGAAGATTTCATTTCTCGTACGATAGCTTGTGCCCCTCTCAAAGGAGAATATTTTCAGCTGATAAAATCACAGTCTTCAATATGATTGTCTCTTTCACAACTGGTCAACCTTCGGGTGATTGGATTAAGGACACGTTAAATTACTCTGATGGCAGGAAGTCAATGAGTGCGTTACGTTCACACTTCGCAGGCGAGGGTAACGCATCAAGGACAATTGCCGATGCCGATAGGTTGAAAGAATTTTTGCATTATAAGAATGAAAGATCAATGGCCTTCGAGTCATTTCTGACTCAGCTACAGAAAATGTTTAACATTTATAACGAACAAGGTGAAGAAGTCCCAGAAGACCAGAAGGTTAGGATTTTATACAAGAAGATCCAGAACAATGATCTCGATAAGGCCATCAGACGGCAGGTGTAGCCATTACTTATACCACGGCAGTCTCAGAGTTACCCGAGTACCTGGCGAAGAATCGTTCAGTTTCTTGGGTGGCAACTGGGTCGTCAGGAGGTCATATGGACACTGACGGTATATATAATGCCGATGAGTCGATCAAGACGGGATATATCCCAAATGTTCTTGTCAGCCAAGGACAAGGAAAAGGAAAAGGTAACAGCCGAAAGAAAAAGGTTCGGTTTAAAGTCCAATGAAGGGAAAAGTAGCAGCACTGGTAGTGCTATTGATGTTTCTGTACAAAATACGATCAAGCAACTTCGTGCCCAGAATAAGAAACAAAAGAGGAAGATTAAAGCGTTGAAGAGAAAATCAACAGTACCTGAGAGTGGTGATGGTGACAAAGATAGTGACGCAGATGCCGGAGATCAATTTGGAGGCAAGATTTCAAAGAGGAAATCGAAGCATTGACTGATAGGTCGTTACGGATATACCCTTAATAAGGTATTAATCAATACGTTATATGAGCATTACCGTAGCAAGACCATGTCTATTGCCCAAATTAGATCTAGTGTTCGTCGAGTACAAAGAATAAGTTCAACACCAAGGATTTCAAGCATAGCCGAATCTAAATCAACAAAAGTCAAGTATGGCCGATGTGAATAAGATTCCCATGCTGATACTATAGTCGCAGGAAGTACCTGTGTCATCCTAGGCTATACTGGGCGGGTGTGTGATGTATCACCATACCGTGAAGATTACGAACCCGTAAAAGATGTACCAATTGTGCAGGCAGTCACAGCACACTGGACAGACTTACATTTCAGTATTCAACGAAGCGCTTTGGATGGGAGATTCTATGAATCACTCATTGATCAATCCGAATCAGCTTCGCTACTACGGCACTGAAGTGCAGGATAATCCAACATCAACATTACCATTATCAATTCAAACTGAAGACTTGGAGTTTTGCGTGGAGCTCATGATGGACGGCACCATCATCTATGCTGATACTCACTCGCCAACGAAGGAGGAGTTACATTCATGTACTACGGTTCAGTTGTCGTCTGAACATCCTTGGGATCCCTGCAGAGTCAAATTTCCAGTGCGAAAAATGACTTTGGAAGAGAAACCTCGGCAATTCAGTACTGTGGAAACTTTCTTTTCTATTGAATCAATCAATAGAGCGACTTGTTCAATGCAGAGAATTCATGGATTTGTCCCGAATAAGATATTTCCAAACTACTCAATTGATCCTGGGAAGTCTGATGTTTCTGTCCCATCCACTTTTCAAAGTTCGGATAGACATACAGACGTATCTCCTGAAAATTTGAGCGAGCGATGGGGAATAAGTGTCTCAACTGCTATCAAAACGATTAAGAAAACGATGCAGAAGTTCATGCGTAGTGCTATCCTTCCACTGAGTAGAAGGTACAGAGTGGATAGAGTATTTAGCAGGAAGACCTTGAATGGTGATTGGTCAACCGATACGATGGATGCACGATGCAAATCAGCTGAAGGCAATAAATATGCTCAAGTGTTTGCAAATAAGTCATATTTTGCTAGGTTATACCCCATGGATAGTAAAGGGAAGGTTGGAGATGCACAACGGTTATTTTACCAAGAGTTTGGCGTACCGGAGAGGCTAACTTTCGACGGCTCGAAATAACACACTATGAAGGGGACAGAATTCATGAGGCAAGCATGCGTCCATGATATCGACTACCGGATCAGTGAGCCTGGAATGCACTACCAACATCCAACTGAGGGTGTATAAGAGAAATACGACGAAAGTGGTACCGTATAATGGTACGTAATCGAGTTCCTCAGGAATATTGGGACTACGGAATGAGGTGGGTTACGGATACTTCCGCTTTAACGTTTACTTCAGCTGGGAGTTTGGAAGGTGGGATTCCACTTACTCAGGTAACTGGTGAGACAGCAGATATTTCTGAATACTTAGACTTTGGGTTTGATGACCAAGTCTGGTATAAGGATAATGTTGGAACAACGCCGATGGAGCCTGGAAGATGGCTTGGTGTGTCACATAGGACAGGTAGGTTAATGACTTACTACGTCTTAAATCAAAACGGTATCGTCTTATCAAGATCGACTGTCCAACGAGTAACCAACCTTGAGATGCAAACTGCATCAGTTAAGGATATTTTCTCAAAGTTCGATGAAAAGATCCGTACTAATCCATCGATAGAGGGTATGTTGGTGATAAGCCAGACCCTGCGGATTGGGCAGACCTCATAAATTCAGATGAAGATTTCCGTGAGGAATTTCAGAAGGTTTATAATAATAACGACATTCCGGAAACGGATGACTTTACCCCAGAGGTGTTAGAGGATACATATGTAAATATGGAAGTCGCTCTACCTCGTGACTGTGACGGGACAGAGTTCGCAAGAGTGACAAAGAGACTAAGGGATGCAAATGGTATTCCGATTGGCACTGCAAACGATAATCCGATCCTTGATACGCGAGTGTATGAAGTAGAGTACTTGGATGGTCACAAAGCATCTTTGTCGGCTAATGCTATTGCTAAAAATTTATTTGCCCAAGTAGATGAAGGCAATAGATTCGTGTTGTTGGAAGCCATGGCTGACCATAGGGCCAAGCAGTTGAGTAAGGGTGAAAATATTATTACGACTAAGAGTGGTGGTAAGCGATATAAGCGAACTACGAAAGGATGGGAGATTCTCGCCCAGTGGAAGGACGGATCAACGTCCTGGGAGGCTCTTAAAGATATGAAAGAGCCATACCCTGTGCAGGTAGCAGAATATGCACATCAGAGGCGGATCTCCAAGGAACCAACATTTATTTGGTGGGTCCCACATGTATTAAAGAAAAGAGAGCGCATAATATCCAAGAAAAATCGAAATATTGGAATCGCACGCATAAGTTTGGAATACGTATACCTCACAGCGTCAAAGAAGCTAGAGCACTTGACGCAGCTAATGGAAACAAACTATGGTGGGATGCAATATGCAAAGAGATGAAGAACGTACGAGTGGCATTTGAAGTTTACGAGGATGACCCATCAACGTTGCCACCAGGATATCAAGAAATTGCGTGTCATATGATATTCGATGTCAAGATGGGTGAAAATTCTCGCCGTAAAGCAAGAATGGTAGCTGGAGGTCATGTGACTGAAGTCCCTACTAATCTAACTTATTCGTCAGTCGTATCAAGGGATAGTATTAGGATAGCTCTAACAGTAGCTGCATTAAATGGTTTGGATATCTTCGCGTGTGATATCCTGAACGCGTATCATTCAGCACCTTGTCGCGAGCGGATATGGACGATCGCCGGGCCAGAGTTTGGCGTTGAGGATTGTGGAAAGACAATGCTTGTAGTGCGAGCTTTATATTGACTGAAGAGTAGTGGGGCAGCGTTTAGATCTTTCCTTGCGGAGACCTTGTACGATCTAGGGTATCATCCGTGGTCAGCTGACCCTGATGTGTGGATACGACCTGCTATCAAGGAATGTGGATTTAGATACTGGGAATACGTATTATGCTATGTTGACGATGTATTAAGCATTAGCCATAAGCCGGAGTTAGCGTTGAAGGGTATAGCAACAAAGTTTAAATTGAAGAACGATAAGATGGAGGCGCCAGAAATGTACTTAGGCGCCGATATTTCAAGGATAAGCAACGTTGATGGGGACCTGTGTTAGGCGATATCATCAGACAGATATTGCAACGCCATGGTTAAGAATGTCGAGGAGGCCTTGCAGAAAAAAGGGCTTAGATTACCCTCGAAGTGTATAACTCCGTTAAGAAGTGATTACAAGCCAGAATTAGATTGTGCTGGTGAGCTGAAGGCGGATGGGTTGCAGTGTTATCAAGAATTGATTGGATCGTTAAGATGGGCTTGTGAGTTAGGCAGAGTTGACGTACTATTCGAGGTAGCAATTATGTCTAAGTATCTAGCCATGCCACGAGAGGGGCATCTAGAGCAGGTATTACATATCATCGGGTACGTCAAGCATCATAAGAAAATGCGATTATTATTTGATAGTAGTTATCCACTGGTAAATGAGTCATGGTTCAAGTCCTACAGTTGGTATGATTACTACCGGGATGCCAAGGAGGCAGTTCCAGGTAACATGCCCGAACCTAGAGGTAAGCTGTTATTACGACATGCTTTGTTGATGCAAACCACGTGGGCAATTTGAAAGACAGAAGGAGTCAAACTGGTATCTTAATTTTCTTGAATAAAGCTCAGATACATTGGTATAGCAAGAAACAGTCAACTGTTGAATCTAGCACCTTTGGAGCTGAATTTTGTGCATTGAGAGTCGCAGTTGACATGATAGAAGGGATGAGATACAAGCTAAGAATGTTTGGTATTCCAATCGATGGTGCTACTAATATATATTGCGATAATAAGGCGGTATATAAAAATACGGTTATCCCAGAGTCGACACTGAAGAAAAAGCATCATTCGATCGCTTACCATCGATGTCGGGAAGCTGTTGCTGCCGGAACGATACGTGTCGCAAAGCAAGGAACACCAAGAATCTTGCTGACTTATTTACAAAGAGATCAACAACTTCGAGGAGGGAATTTCTGTTGGAAAGGTTTACTTATTAAATAAAGGGTTGATCAATGTTATTTCGTGGTTTTTGTCCTTAGTGAAGGTTTACTCACGCGATCATTTTGTACAGTTTCGTATAAGAGCTGTATTTTGGGTCGATAATACATTGATTAAATGCAATTACCTATGACACTAGACACTAGTAACGAGTTGAATTGATATCAATGAGAGGCAATGTTATCAACTCAAGGGGGCCGAATTAAGATTTGTGGCGTTACTTTAGAAGTTTACATGTTACTAAGGTGTCAGTGGATGAATGGTTCACGAACGAAACTCTGTATGTTTCTCACTATCATAAATTATGTTTACACTATCTTATCTTTGATACTACATCTTTGTTATACACCTTCTCCTGCCCTCAGAAGTTTACTTGCGGTCAAATCTTACTTACGGGCTAATTTTCTTTACGTTATGCGTTAAAACTTCATCTAATATATCTGCACCTTCCTCAATCAATCATTTCGCTGCCAAAGCAAATACTTCGAAGTGGACAATTTCTTCATACAAGCTCAGCCATAATTTAGTACACTTACAACATGACATTTACAAGGAAGTATGTTCGTAACCGAGATCCGTAGCACTTTACGACTAACACGGATCTTTTGGCGCATCTGATGCGACAGCAAAGATGGAAGCCGCCTCAAAATTATGTGCAAACAAGTGGAAAGATAATTTGCAAAAGAAACACATACCGAATCCGCATCTGCTTCAAGAGAAGGAGCAATCTGTCGTATTTTTGAAGGCATCACATAGAAGAGCACGAGGTGATAGTACTCCGAAAATTTTGTATGCTGACAATAGTGCGGAAAATGATATATTGATTGACACCAAATCATATGAGAACCTATCAATGATTGTGGAGTTAAGTATGAAGCTTACTTTGCGATCAGCAAGATGAATTCGAGTGAAGAATGCTATGTATCCTGCAAAAATAAATATTCGGAGGTAGGCGTCGAACTGTTCATTGCCGAATATTGGAAGGAAGTGCTTTCGGACCGTTTTTTTTTGATGTAGTTATTGTCAGCCGTCTAAGAACGATGAAAGTTGTAAACAAAGTGTTGCTCGACGCTTACAAACGTAATAAGTTTGCTATAATATAAATGCAGAGTAAGTGGCATTTACGATATGCGTATTTGATTTATACACCAATATATCTAATTGGAATGAAGTTCAGAATGAAGAACTCGCATTATAGTGGTGGGTGTTGGATTTGTATACCAATAAATATAATTGGAATGAATTTCATAAAGAAAGACTTGCATTTGTCAAAAAGAAATATGAAAGGACTACTATCAAAGAGACGTGGATCCCAAACATAAATTGAATCCTAACCTTGATATGCCAGAAGAGCAAGGAGAAGTCAATAATAATTATAACAATCTATTCTATTATACTGTAGTGTAATATTGTAGTAACATTTGACTTGAAATATCCGTGAATGACTAATCTCCATTCTATTTTAAAATTGTTATATTGCCACAGCGATGACATATTTTTTGCATTTTGCTCATGTGACTAGAGAATATGCGTGTTATCTTCTGTCATGCCAAAGGCGCTGTCGTTGTCATGAGGTTTACAGTATATTTCCTCGCATAGTATAACGCCTTTTCCACTATCTTGAACATGCCAAATACGACACTTTGTCCAGCATCATAACCATTTCTTTCAGCATAAATGTTGATTGCATTTACATTGTTAAACAGAAAATCCAAGCCCATCCACCAAAAATTGAGGACTGTAGAGAAGTGAACGCAATTAAGATGTAAGTACATCAGTCGTTACGAAAATGCAGCGAACGAACATGACCGGAGTATCTAACATTTCCAGTATCTCGATCTCATAGAGGCTTGTCATACCGTTGAGCAAAATCGAAAAGAGTATCGTTATTTTAAAATTTCATCATGCTAATGAATCTGGTTCATGTGCTGATTAGGTCGTTCGTTTGCGTAGAAAATGTACGTGTGTTGGGTGCGCAACACCTTTTCTTCAGACAGCGTAAGTCTTTTTGTCAGACTTCATATATCCATTATATATCCGTCCGTCCGTAACCCTAAACATTTCTGGCCACAAACGTATCTGAATACGTACATCCAGATACGTGTGTGTTTCTAGAGAGAATACATGAATAA
>Ga0115008_10001965_pt1 | contig 16991 bp, 13 predicted proteins | sample FraStrMetagenome_FD_87164 | JGI IMG/M metagenome (GOLD analysis project Ga0115008, IMG submission 87164) | Marine eukaryotic phytoplankton communities from Arctic Ocean - Fram Strait ARC3M Metagenome | ecosystem: Environmental > Aquatic > Marine > Oceanic | place: Fram Strait | collected...
AACGTTTCACTATTTCCTTTTTATGATTCGTCTGTTCGCAATAAGGACATGTGCCTAAAAAATTTTGCTATATATTTTCAAATGAAAATTAATGGCGTAGCGTTGGCAGGTATCTGGCGTCACTGATTTGTAGAATCTTTGGTAATTTGAGACACATTAAATTACTAGAGTAAATGAAGTATGGATATGAAAGTTAAATCATCTCTCATCAGTAAATATCGAGTTTAACAGTTATGGTCTCAAGAACAGTTATCTAAAGTCAGTGGATTAGGTTTAAGAACAATTCAGCAGTTGGGGGCGAGAGGAAGTGGCTCGTAGAAAACAATAAAGGTATTGGCGGCTGTTTTAAAGTAAAACCTGAATCACTAGTTTGGCGTGACGGGGCTTACCAAGCATATACTCATAAACAGTGGGGGGTTGTTCTTTTTACGATAATTCCCATTTTGGCGACTTGCATTTTTGTGTTATACCTGAATACATTATATAGGCATTGCTAACGTTATATTTTGATGGTACTAAGCCATACATATAATTTATTGTATTGCTGAAAAGAATTACTCTATTGCCACTAACCTCACATTGAATGGTTTCTGTTTGTTTAGAGAGTTGCTTACCAACAAATTGAGTACGCTTTGGTTTATTTGCCTAATAAGGTGCAAGTGTACAATGTGTAGACCCCGTCACAGGATCTTCGTTAACTCTGAGTTTGGGAGAAAAGCAACGACTCACAAAATCAACGTTATCGCCAATCGCAGTAATACTAACTCCCCGCAAATCTAAGGTTGCAAGTTTCATAAAATCCGGTGAAATAGACATGACTTGAGCTTCACTATCAAGAACAACAATGTAATCAAAAGCCATAAATGTGTTTAATGGAGTAACCCCTAAAGCCTCTTGTAACAGTTGAGGCGCTGCTGTAGGTTTTATCACGCTAGTAGGAAAATCCATGTATACCCTTGTGATGATTTTCGCAACGCTAATGTGCCGCTTTTAGTATAAAAGGCAATAGATTTTTTACTGTAGTTAAAGTGTTTAAACAACACATGGGCTGCTGCTAAAGTAGGGTGTCCGCAAAGTTCAACTTCATTTTAAGAAGTAAACAAAGCTATTTCCATCATTGTCTATAATTGAAAACATCCCATAAAATCTAGCCTATATATCTACTAGTTTTACTTCACACCCAGCACTTTTAATCTATTATTTGTTAAAAATATCAAACAACGTTGACTGGCAAATAGTAGCTAGCCAACGTCTTAAACAAGTTCTCAAAGAAAAGGTTAGTCGCAGCCTCCTAACGATGTCCATGAACTATCACTACCAGGTAGACTTGAGGCGTACCAGTTAGCTTGAAATAATTGATTGTTATGCTGCATTAACTCACCTGCATTTATATGGGTATTGGGGCCACCGTCATAGTCGTTGTGTAACCAATTTGGGTAGGCTGTCACACCGTCACAAGGACTTCCAGTTAATACTGGACAACCGCTTTCATTTACGTTTGTTTCCGCACCCGTATTTGGACATTGATCAATATCGTCGTTTACACTGTCACTAACACTGCCATTATCACTGTCACTATCACTATCACTGTCACTATCACTGTCACTATCACTATCACTGCCATTATCATTGTCATTCTCTTGGCAAGCAAAGCTAGTGCAGGCGCTATTAATAAAATTTTCTAAGATTAATTTTCGCTCGGGAATAAACTCATTTCTAAGTGCATCCTTCAACTTCATTTTTTCACCGCCTAGGGATTCGATTTCTATCCAATTGATATTCCATCCACCTTCCTCAACCGTAATAGCAAGCCCTGTTTGATCTGTTGGAATTTCGACAATACGTACCACCGTTCTCCAAGACTGCCAACCACCTGTAGAGGGTATATTCACTATTTGCCAAGTTTGGCCACCGCCTGGTTGTTCTAAAACAAGCTTACCTCTTGATATACCTGCAATACGAAACGACACACGATACAAAGCCGTTGTGCTTACTGGTAACGCTACGTTATATACCATCCAGTCATCAGCATCGAGCCAACCCACATTTTGACCATTACCAGTATCCGAAGTCACTTCCGTTTTCACGCCACTCATCTCATTGAAGGATTCAGCCTCAATACGAATACTTTCACCCAACTCAGGTTCTACTGAAAGCATCTCGATGAATTGTCCAGTACTTGTAAAGTTTATAGGGGTACCTAAATCGGCCGCTTGACTGTGACATCCTACACACGAAAGTGCATCAACACGGGCAATTACCTGTTCAGGAGTTAAATTCGATCCAACAGCTGTCAATTGAGTTTGAATATTATTAGCTAGTTCACTTTGCTTATCAAAACTACTTTTTAAATTATCAAAACCATTATCTACATCATCAAGATCAGCCGCCGTGTTACCAGCGTTGATGGTGTTAGGTGGGTCAAAAGCGAGAGTACCCATAGTGCTGGCCAGTAAATTTTTTCCAGGTTCGGTAAGTCCTTGAAGAATCGCCTCTTCAAAATCTTGCAAGACACTAACTGGTGTTGTATCGGATAGAAGTGTCATAGGCGGAGTATCTTTGACGGTACTGAGTGCGAAGGATAGATTACCTGGTGAGGGCTGAGCACGAAACTCAAAGAAATTCCAAGAACTGCAGCAACCAGAAGAGATTCGTTCATTAAAACGAATTTGTCCTGAGTCATTTTCACCACCACGATAGTTATTCACATCAACAATGGCTGTAAAACCAGGTAGACCCTTAAAGTAAAAGTCGTGTAAACGATCAGCACGTTCATCAATATCATCGACATGACTAAGATCAGACCAAAATTTAGCTACAGGAAGACAGCCCTGTATTCCATTCTGTGGGTTTGGATTCACTAAACGTGCTTCAAAAATAGCAAATTTAACACGTAAAGTACCAGACGCCGCTTGTGTATTCGAAAAGGCAATACGATATTCACCACAATCGGTTCCATCTTCTTTAGCAAGATCAAAACGATTAACTAAGGCAAGTGTTTTATAATTCATAACATTACCATGTCCACTCATGCAGCCAAAAGGGAACCCATTAAATATTTCACCAAAACCACAGCCTTCACTTATTGTAGCTGGCCAAGTGTCTAGAATTGACTGAGGTGTATTGACAAAATCACTACTGTCATCAATTACTTTCTGTAAGGTTTCAGTTAGACTAAATTGCTGTAATATCGAGACATCACGAATAAATATCGAACGTTCTGAATCAACCTCTATTGCTTGTGATGAAACACTATATAATAGCGCTGCGGTAAGTAAAAATGTCAATAAGGTATATTTTTTAATCTTACTGATGTAGTTTGTTGCCAAGTTCATTTGGCAAATAGACGACGTGATGATCATTATTCTCTCCGAAAAATATTTAAAAAAGGTATGCAAAATTACTCAAAATAGGCTTTTATTAAAATGATAAACACAAGGTACTGATTTTAGTTACCCACTACTCTTCAATAAGAAAAGAAGTCTCAATCAATAATTGAAAGGTGATAATAAGCCTAGGTACTCTGTTGAATATCGTGATAACCCCAGAACTGAAGAACGTTTTTTAATACGAAAAGAGTGTTTTACGAGCAACTGAAATATATTACTGGTAAAGTAACCATAATATCTACGCTAATAAAAAACATACTTTAGACTGTAGGTGATTGATTTTTAGCACACTATATTTATAAATTTTGAGGGGATCAATGAAATCAGTAACAAACTAAGTTAATCGAAATATTAGTATTATTAACAAATAATGTCTGATACTTTTGTATTAGTATATGGGCGTAAAATTGGCTCGTTGGTGACATACTTTGTTCAAAATAAATTTATAAAAATAATTAGGTCTTATTAACTACCAGACGAATCGCTGCTGTTAGATTTACGATAAGAGGCCCTAAATTGTCGAGGCGTTATATTTTTACAATGCTTAAATTGGCGATTAAAATTTGATAAATTTCCAAATCCAACGTTTTCAGCAATTACAGCAATGGGATCTTCTGAATTGACCAGTTGTTGACACGACTTACCGATACGGAATTGTTTAAGGTGCTCAGAGAACGTCTCAGTAAAATGTCGGCTGAATATTCTTTGAATACTACTTTTACTCAAATGTAAATATTCTGCAAGCTGTTCGATACTTAATGGTTGATGATAATACAGCTCAATAAAATTCATTATCTTAGTGACTTTATCTTTTTTTCTCAGGTTATCATCTAAGGAATTATGAGCGGAAGTATTTAATTCAACCACTGAATTTGCCTCAGCTAGCATGATAAGCACTTCAATAAAACGATGGCTTTGCTGCATCAAACTAAGGTCATCAAAGTGCTCAAGCTGCTTAAATACTTCCTCAGCTAAATCTGTCGAAAATAATAAGCCGTGATTAGCCTTACCTAATAGTTTAGAAATAGGCATCAATTCTGGTAGGGCCGTTAATAACTGATTAATCCACGTTTGACTAAACCACAAAACAAGTGAATCTACAGGTGTTTCAGAACGACGCTGATCCATAAAAGTATGTGGTAGTCGCGGGCCACACATGGCGAGAGTATTGTGTCCAGCTGAACCATTGTACTTTCCAACAAAAATTTGACCCTCACAGTGACGCATCAGCATAATTTCGTACTCCTGATGGTAGTGCCATTCAAACAGACATGATTCACAACGCATACGTTTTAAACGAAACGTGAAATCATACTCATGCTCATGGCTAATTTGTTCTATTGAAGGTCGCATAGTCGTAATAAATTCTATTAATTACAGGAGTATTAAAATTTATAATGGCACATTACCACTATTCGATAATAGAAACACGATTTAAAAGGTATAAAATATAGGTATAAAATAGTGTATTCAACGAAATTTCAAGCGGTTAAGTTCTATAACCTATTTACTTTTGCAGCCACTAAATACTCGAAAAGGCTTAGTATAGTTAACGACTGTTAACGTTTAATAGCAATAATATAACGTTGAAACCATTACTTATGTATATTCAATTTTATTGATGAACCACGCTTTAATTCCGCTAGGGGTTTCAACAAAAAATTCATCATCGACTTGTTTTTTTATCATAGCCCTGGCCATAGGTGAGTCTATCGAGATAAATTCTTTGGTGTTATAAATTTCATCTGGCCCTACAATTTTGAACGTAAGAATTTCACCCGCTTCATTTTCAATTTCAACACTCGCCCCAAAAAATACTTTACCCTCTTGCTGGGGCGAGTAATCAACCACTTGTAAGTCTTCTAAGCGCTTTCTTAGATACCTTAAGCGCCGATCAATTTCTCTTAATAGCTTTTTATTAAATATATAATCACCATTTTCAGATCTGTCACCCAGGCTTGCAGCCCAGCTGACTATTGCCGTAACTTTTGGCCTTTTCTCTCGCCATAAGTAATCATGTTCTTCCTGAAGCTTTTTGAACCCCGCACGGGTTATTAGTTTACTTTTCAAAGTGCGCCTTAATCGTAAATTATTATTTATTTTAATCACGTATTAGTTAAAATATTGAATACTTCAAATGTTTAATTCGACAAGGGTTTAATATCCATTAACCGTGTCTATTTTTTCGCTACTCAACGCTTATTATTATTACCATGGTATTTTGGCAAAATAGAGTATTGAGTCGCCTTCAGACCTTGCTATTAAACGTATGCCACTAATACCTTATAAGCCAACTTAAATGATATAGTTGGTATCAATACTAGTGACCCAAAGGCCGTGTGTAAATTTTTTGTTGTTAACCTTTTATTATGAGGCAACAAAGGCTGTTGGCAACACAAGCGAAATTAGCCGAAGCATTAGCACAAGTAAATAGCCTAATTAAGCCGTCGACTCCGTATCGGTATCTGACAAACATCAAGTACTGGTGGTGGTTTTTTATAAAAAAAAGCGCTGTCACGATGTCGGCGACTATCTAAACGTTCACTAAATGCTATAGATTCGGTATTTTCAACAGCTATTTGTATTTGTTGCGCTATGGGCACATCAGCCATTAGTTTCATTGTCACAATGGGGGTAAACTTTCGCGTATTAATGGCTTCCTCTCCTGTCATCACCTCTGTTCTTGTTATCGCTTGGATATGTTGCATACCATACACAACACGCCCAAAAATAGTCATGATATTATCTAAATAGCGCGGTGCTTGCCCTACAACAACATAAAAATGACTAGATGCTGAATCGGCTTCATTGTTTCTTGCCATCGCTACCACACCTGGGCAATGAGTTAACCAAGCACGGTTGGGTGCTTGACTACTTTCTGTTTGAAAGGCCATAGCAAAACTGTCTTTAAAGCCGGTTTGTGGTGCGAATAAATCATTTTTTTGTACTGGCGTATACAAATCTTCTGCATTAAGTCTCCACTCACTTTCCATCGTTAGTAAGGGCACCGATTGATCTTTCTTACTGCCCTCTTTAGGCCCTGCTTGCGCGACGAAACCTTCAATTACTCGATAAAATTTAGTGCCATTATAAAAACCTTGTTGGGTTAACTGCCGAAACTGTGCGACATGCTTAGGAGCAAATTGAGGGGCTAATTCGATAACTACCTTGCCATGCGGTAGGGTTAATAATACTGAATTATTAATGGGTACTGGGCGCCATATGGATTCATTACCTACCACCGGTTTTACTGAAAAAACAACCAGTATTAGCACTAACAGCATATGTATTAATGATCGCATTTTTAGCCTTATCGATTATTGAGCGACTGCAATTAAGTGTTATCATAACCGACATTAATTTTTAAACCCAATAATCGAGATCTTTTACGTGAACAAAAGTTTTATCACTAACAGTATTGCTGCAATATTAACTTTAGCTGGCTATTTCAGCAGCTACACTATTTTATTTACTGTTGGCTTATTTGCGTTGTCAGGTGCCATAACAAACTGGCTTGCCATTCATATGTTATTTGAAAAAGTACCACTGCTATATGGCTCTGGTGTTATTCCCGCCCGTTTTGAAGAGTTTAAGCTGGCTATTCGGCAATTAATGATGGAGCAATTTTTTACTGAACAAAATATCGATCGCTTTTTGTCTGATAGCTCAGGTAAAGCAAGTACCTTAAATTTAGCGCCAGTCATTGAAAAAGTTGACTTAACACCCGCATTTAATCATTTAGTTACGGTAATTGAGCAATCATCGTTTGGCCCTATGTTAGCAATGGTTGGTGGTAGTGAAGCTATTCAACCAATGAAATCGCCATTTATTGAAAAAATGAAACTGTCTATTCAAGAAATAACCCAAAGTGAGCATTTTAATACCATGTTGCGTGAGGAGTTAGAGCAGCCCAATGTTATTTCAGGTATGCGCGATAAAGTCAGTGATATCATTGAGAAACGCCTCAATGAATTAACGCCCGCGTTAGTAAAAGACATAGTGCAAACCATGATTAAAAAGCATTTAGGCTGGTTAGTGGTTTGGGGTGGAATATTTGGTGGCTCTATTGGCCTAATCGCCGCACTAACCGGTAGTTTTTAAGGTTAATGGTTGGTTGTTCGTTAAAAATACTGATCGCTTATAAAATAACATGTTTACTCAATACAATTTAATCTTAAGTTTACCGCTGTTTCATTAAAAATAACTTAATTTACAGCGTCGCTTAAGGTATGCTGAGCCAATTAAAAAATTAGAGGCTTTAATAGTGTTAAGGTGATAATGCCTGAACTCTAACACCTCGTTTAACATAAGGTAAATTTCTGTCATGTTTGGTAGTTTAAATGCTTTGCCTGCCGATCCAATATTAGGATTACTGGCTAAATACAAAAAAGATAGCAACCCCAATAAAATCGATTTAGGTGTGGGTGTATATAAAAATGAAGCAGGCCACACGGCTATACTTGATTGCGTAAAAAAAGCCGAACAACACCGCCTTACGACAGAAGACACTAAAGTCTATATTGGGCCAACGGGTTCACCACTTTTTAATGATGAAATGGCTAAACTTATTTTTAGTGCTGATCATAAAGTGCTTAACGAAAATCGTGCTAGAACGGTATCAACCCCTGGCGGTACTGGTGCGCTTCGTGTGGCAGCTGAGTTTATTAAATCATGTAAAGCCGGTGCAACGATTTGGGTAAGTAACCCTACGTGGGCAAACCATACAGGCTTATTTAAAGCAGCTGGCTTAACGGTCAAAACCTATCCTTATTATGATTATGACAATAAAAGCTTAGACTTTGATGGCATGTTAAATGCTCTTAAAGAAGTAAGCAGTGATGATGTGGTGTTATTACACGCGTGTTGTCACAACCCAAGTGGTATGGATTTAAACAACGAGCAATGGCAACAAGTTGCTGATGTGGCGAAAAGTGTCGGCTTTACTCCTTTAGTAGATATGGCTTATCAAGGTTTTGGTATTGGCTTAGATGAAGATGCTTATGGCTTGCGCTTACTTGCCGAAACCGTTAAAGAAATGATTGTTTGTAGTTCATGCTCAAAGAATTTTGGCTTATATCGTGAACGTATTGGTGCCTGTACTATTATTGGTGAATCAAGCACAGCTGTCGATATTGCTAACTCAGTATTACTGTATGTAATTCGTGTTATATACTCTATGCCACCAGCACATGGTGCGGCGATTGTTGAAACTATCTTAAGTTCAGACGAATTGAGTGCACAGTGGCATATTGAACTCAAAGAAATGCGCGATCGTATTAACGGTAATCGTCAACTAATTGTTGATAAACTCGTTGAAAACGGCGTAACTCGTGACTTCAGTTTTATCAGTCAACAAATGGGTATGTTCTCTTTCTTAGGTATTACCCCTGAACAAGTACAACAATTACAAGATGAGTACAGTATTTATTTAGTTGGCTCTAGCCGTATGAGTATTGCTGGTATTGCTAACAGTAATGTCGATTACCTAGCAAAATCTATTGCTAAAGTACTCTAATAGTCGTTTTTATAACCTAAGTTATCAAAACAACAGGGCGAAGCTTGTTTATGTGTACAACATAATCTTAAGCTTAGCCCTTTTTTATTTGCTGCTCCATTCAACGTAAGGAAATACCTGTGATTGTTCCCGGTAATTTGTTTATACTTTCTGCACCAAGTGGCGCAGGTAAGTCTAGCCTTATCAATGCATTATTAACTAAAACTAATGACGCATCTGCTCGGCCTATGCAGGTTTCTATATCGCATACCACACGTTCTCCTCGCTCTGGCGAAAACAATGGTGAACATTATCACTTTGTGAGTGTTGATTCGTTTAAAAAACAGATCGAACAGGGTTCACTGTATGAATATGCCGAAGTGTTTGGTAATTATTATGGTACTTCAGAAACGGCTATAGATGATCAGCTTAGCCAAGGTATTGATGTTTTTTTAGATATAGATTGGCAAGGTGCACAGCAAGTTCGTATGAAAAACCCCAGTGTCACCACTATTTTTATTAGCCCACCCTCGCAAGCTGCGCTGGAAAGTCGCCTGAGAAAACGAGGCCAAGACAGTGATGAAGTGATTGCCAGTCGCATGGCACAGGCACAAGCTGAATGTTCACACTATAATGAATTTGATTACATTATTGTGAATGATGATTTTGAACAAGCCTTACAAGACTTAACCACTATTGTGCTTAATCAACGCCTGAAATGTAAGCAACAAACAATAGCGCAACGAGCCTTGTTTGACAATTTGTTGGCTAACACGGCTACCAAGTGAGTAGCTCTGTTAACAAATAATATATTTACACGGTTGTGTGGCTAATACTTGCTTAATTATTAACTGAGCAGTAAACTACGCAGCTATTTTATCAGTTGGTTTATTAGTTGGAGTGCCCAGATGGCTCGCGTAACAGTTGAAGACGCCGTAGAAAAAGTCGGTAATCGTTTTGATTTGGTGCTAGTTGCATCACGTCGTGCTCGTCAAATTGCAACAGGTGGGAAAGATCCACTGGTTGACGTTGAGAATGACAAACCAACCGTCATTGCTTTACGTGAAATTGAAGCAGGTTTAATTACCACAGACATTATGAATACCTCAGATCGTCAACAACAAATACAGCAAGATACTGCTGAATTAGATGCTGTTGCGGCTATTGTTGGTGGACAACCTGACGAATTAAGCTAACATTGAAAAGTATTTAATTACTTTTAATTTATCGCTTTAAACGCATATATATTGGTTTGTTCAAACCATTAAATATATGCGTTTTTTTTGGCTTATAATTTCTCCGTCAATCACACAATTAAAGATTATTTTACGGTTGGTATGCTTTCAATGATGTTCCTCATATTCTCGATTTATCCTCCCTACCTGATAAACAATTCAATTTATCTTATTTAGTCATACATGACCTTTCATATGACTGGGTATTACCTTTTTTTAATGCTCGCTGAATTGCTAATTTCAAGGTAACATTAGTGTAAGACAAGGGTATTGACGCAACTTACCCTCTATTTTTTATTGGGAGTATTAGGTGTATCTATTTGAGCCTTTAAAAGAGCTTACCTCAACGTATTTATCAAAAGTACAAATTGATTTACTTAAACACGCCTATGTTGTTGCTCGTGATGCTCACGATGGGCAAATGCGCTCAAGTGGCGATCCTTACATTACCCACCCTGTCGCCGTTGCTATTAACCTAGCGCACATGCATTTAGACCACGAAACATTGATGGCGGCACTACTTCATGATGTGATTGAAGATACCGAGGTCACCAAAGATCAATTAGCTGAGCTATTTGGTCATACGGTTGCTGAGTTAGTTGAAGGAGTTAGTAAACTTGATAAGCTAAAGTTTGATAATAAAGAAGAAATGCAAGCAGAAAACTTTCGTAAAATGGTGCTTGCCATGGTGCAAGACATTCGCGTAATTTTAATAAAGCTTGCTGATCGCACGCATAATATGCGAACACTGGGCTCTCTTCGTCCTGAAAAACGTCGTCGTATAGCTCGTGAAACATTAGAAATATATGCACCAATCGCCAACAGACTCGGTATTCATGATATAAAAAATGAATTAGAGCTTCTTGGTTTTCAAGCACTGTACCCCATGCGTTCACGCGCTTTGAAGTCTGCAGTAAAGAGTGCCCGTGGTAACCGTAAAGCTATCGTTGATAATATTGAAAAAGAAATTTTAGCACGTTTAGAAGAAAGTGGAATTGATGCTAAAATTATGGGTCGAGAAAAACACCTCTATTCTATTTACCGTAAAATGCTAAACAAAGAACTACTGTTTAATGAAGTCATGGATATTTATGCATTTCGTGTCATCGTTTCTGAAAAAATTGATAACTGTTATCGTGCTTTAGGCGCCATGCACAACTTATTTAAACCTATTGAATCCCGTTTTAAAGATTATATAGCGATTCCTAAAAGTAATGGTTATCAATCACTTCATACCTCACTTATTGGCCCGCATGGGATTCCGGTAGAAATACAAATTCGTACTCAAGATATGGACCAAATGGCAGACAAAGGTGTTGCTGCGCATTGGTTATACAAACAAGATGGCGATAACACCGGTACCACTGCACAAATGAAAGCCCGCCGATGGATGCAAAGCTTATTAGAATTACAGCAAAGTGCTGGTAGCTCATTTGAGTTCATTGAAAATGTAAAGTCAGATTTATTCCCTGAAGAAATTTATGTGTTCACCCCTGATGGCCGTATTATAGAGTTACCTACTGGGGCAACACCTATTGATTTTGCCTACGCAGTGCATACCGATGTTGGTAATTCTTGTGTAGGTGTAAAGGTTGATCGTAAGCCTTATCCAATGAGCCAACCCATTGATTCAGGTCAAACTATTGAAGTAATTACCTCTGCTGCGGCAAGGCCTAATGCAACCTGGCTTAATTTTGTGGTTACAGCCAAAGCCCGTTTACAGATTAGAACCTACTTACGCAGTTGTGAAAAAGATGAATCACATGCCCTTGGCTTACGCCTGCTCAGCCATGCTTTAGGTAAAACTAAGTTAAACGAGATTGCCCAAGAAAAAATTGATTCAGTAGTGCAACAAAGCGGTAATACTGATTTAGACGGCTTACTCACTAATATTGGTTTAGGTAATGCCCTAAGTATTGGTATCGCCCGACAATTAACCGATGGTTTTACTGAAGATACTGATCAAGTGTTAACAACATCTAAAACTAAAATGCCAATTAAGGGTACTGAAGGCATGTTAGTAAGCTACGGAAAATGTTGTCGTCCAATCCCCGGTGATGCCATTGTAGCTTATTTAAGCCCAGGCAAAGGTCTGATGGTGCATCAACAAGGCTGTCGTAATATTAAAGGCCACGATCAGGGTAATGTGTTCCCCGTCCGCTGGGATAGTGACATCGACAAAGAATTTATTGCTAAGTTACGCGTAGAAATTGTTAACCACCAAGGTGCATTAGCACTATTGACCAATGCGATTGCCAAATGTGGCTCAAATGTTCATAGCTTAAACTCTGGTGAAAAAGAAGCTGGCTTGTATGTAATTGATATGGAAATCACCTGTCGTGACCGTATACATTTAGCCGATATTATTAGAAAAATCAAAAAAATGATTGATGTTCAACGCGTCATTCGTAACAAATAATTACCCATAAGCCTCAGTTTTTTTATTGAGGTTAATTGTTATTACTCAAGGAAATTTAATGAAAAGTATTATTGCTACAGACAAAGCACCCAGTGCCATCGGTACTTACAGCCAAGCCGTAAAAGTTAACAACACCGTGTATTTGTCTGGACAAATACCACTCATTGCCGAAACCATGACCGTTATTGAAGGAGACTTTGCTGCCCAAGCTGATCAAGTATTTAAAAACCTTGTTGCCGTATGTGAAGCGGCTGGTGGCGGTATTAATGACATGGTCAAAGTAAATATCTTTTTAACTGATTTAAGTAATTTCGCCACGGTTAACGACATTATGAGCCGTTACTTTACTCAGCCCTACCCAGCCAGAGCTGCCGTACAAGTGTCGAGGCTACCTAAAGATGTTGAGATTGAAATTGACGGTATATTAGAACTACCTAGTGTTAATTAATATAAGTATGTTTAATGTATATAAAAATCAACTTATACAAAAATACTCCTAATTAAAAACATTGCTAATACCTAACACCACTAAAGATTACCCAAATGACACCAGAAAGATTAGATCGTATTAATACCATGCTAGACACTCGCCAGCCAGATTTAACCGTTTGTATGGAAGGTGTCCACAAAACCCATAACCTAGCTGCTGTAGTGCGTACCTGTGATGCTGTTGGCGTAAGTGATGTGCATGCTGTATGGAAAAGTGAAGAAGCCGAAGTACGCGGTGGTAGTGCAGCAGGGAGTCAAAACTGGATTGATGTTCACAGTCACCATAACACCGCTGATGCCATTGCTGTTATGAAAGCACAAGGTATGCAGGTATTAGTAACCAACCTGTCTGATAAGGCCGTTGATTTTAGAGAAATAGATTACACCAAACCAACCGCTATTATTTTAGGGCAAGAAAAATTTGGTGCCTCTGCCGAAGCGCTAGCATTAGCAGATCAAGATATCATTATTCCTATGGTTGGTATGGTGCAATCACTCAATGTTTCAGTCGCGTGTTCTGTTGTACTTTACGAAGCTCAGCGACAACGCACTGTAGCTGGTATGTATGATACACCCACACTCAGTGAAGAACGCCGGCAACGCAGCTTATTTGAAGGGGGTCACCCTATTTTTGCTGAAGCCTGTCAGCGCAAAGGCTTGCCCTACCCTAAAATTGATACTGAAGGGCAAATAGTTGCTAATACCGAATGGTGGAAAAAAATGCAAATGAACCAAAGTGCGTGGCAACATATTGATGATTAAGGTGTAGGATTTTTTCATGGCATTGGAAGCACTCACGCAGTTATCGCAAGTTCCGTTAAGTACCTTTAAAGGAGTTGGCCCGAGCTTGGCCGAAAAACTTGAGAAAATAGGCTTGTTGTCAGCTCAAGATATGCTATTTCATTTGCCACTACGCTATGAAGATAAAACCCGTATAACCACAGTACGCGATTTACTGGTAGGTACTTCAACCAATATCATTGGCGAAATTACTGACAACCAAATTACCCACGGTAAACGCCGCATGATGGTCGTTACCCTAAACGATGGTACAGGTAACCTGCAGCTTTGTTTTTTTAGTTTTTCTGCCAGTCAACGTAATAGCTTAGCGGTGGGTAAAAATATTCGTTGTTACGGTGAAGTAAAACGTGGGCCTCGTGGCTATCAAATTGTTCACCCCGAATATAAAGCACTTGATGATGACAGAGCCTTAACCCCCGTTGAAGAAACCTTAACGCCGGTTTATCCAAGCACTGATGGCCTGCGCCAAGTGTCTTTGCGTAACCTAACAGAGCAAGCGCTTAATAGGTTAACTCGTGGTCAGGTAGAAGAACTTTTACCAGTAGAAATTTTTGAAGAGCAGTACTCGCTCAGCGATGCATTAACCATTATACATAGGCCCCCACCTGACGTTTCTGTTGAGCAACTAGAACAAGGCCGACACCCTGCCCAACAACGCTTAATTAAGGAAGAGTTACTGGCACACAACTTAAGTATGCTTAAACTTAGACAACAAAGTGATGTGCATCAGGCGATTTCTTTGCGGGGCGATGCACAGGTATCTGAAAAGTTTCTTGCTAGTTTGCCGTTTTCACCCACTAAGGCACAAAGCCGTGTTGTTGACGAAATTAAAGCCGATTTAAAGCAAGCACAACCTATGATGCGCTTAGTACAAGGTGATGTTGGCTCGGGTAAAACCTTAGTTGCGGCGATGGCGGCTTTAACGGCTATTAGTGAAGGCTTCCAAGTTGCCTTAATGGCGCCTACTGAAATATTAGCCGAGCAACATGCCATTAACTTTACTCAGTGGTTTGAGCCGTTAAATATTTCCGTTGGTTGGCTTGCTGGTAAAACTAAAGCTAAAGCCAAAAAACAAGCGTTAACCGACATTGCTAACGGTGAAATGCAAATGGTTATAGGCACCCATGCACTTTTCCAAGCTAATGTGGTATTTAGTAATATGGTACTGGTTATTATCGACGAACAGCATAAGTTTGGTGTACATCAACGGCTAACGTTGCGGGAAAAAGGGGTGTTTGACAATAAATACCCGCACCAGTTAATTATGACAGCAACTCCTATTCCTCGTACATTATCGATGACCGCGTATGCCGATTTAGATGTGTCTATTATTGATGAGTTACCCCCTGGGCGTACGCCCATAAATACTGTGGCCTTACCCGATTTACGCCGAGCTGAAGTCATTGAACGTATTCGTCAAGGCTGTGTTAATGATGGTAGACAAGCCTACTGGGTATGTACCCTCATTGAAGAATCTGAGGTATTACAATGCCAAGCGGCTGAAGACACCGAACAATTATTAAAGTCACAGTTACCAGAACTCAACATAGGGTTGGTGCATGGCCGTATGAAAGCCGCCGATAAACAGGCTATTATGGACACGTTTAAAGCCGGTGACTTACACTTATTGATTGCCACTACCGTCATTGAAGTAGGCGTTGATGTGCCTAATTCCAGTCTTATGGTTATTGAAAACCCAGAACGTTTAGGCTTAGCGCAATTACATCAACTCCGTGGCCGCGTTGGTCGTGGCTCTGTTGCCTCGTTTTGTGTGTTACTTTATAAAGCACCACTGTCAAAAACAGCCACCAAGCGACTGGCTGTATTACGCGCGAGTAATGATGGCTTTGTTATTGCTGAAAAAGATTTAGAAATACGTGGCCCCGGTGAACTACTGGGTACTAAACAAACTGGTTTAGCAGATTTGAAAATAGCCGATCTACTGCGTGATGGCTACCTCATTGCCGACATAAAACAAAAGGCCTACTTATTGTCACGCCAACACCCACAATGCGCACAAGCCTTGATTAATCGATGGCTAGGCAATAAAGAGCGCTATTCTAATGCCTGATTTTAAACCAGCCTGAGTTACTTTAGTTGTTTATGTTGTTTGAATTAGTGATTTCGAAGCCAAAATAGTTTCATAGTACTACCCTATAAAATTTTTTAATTGACCTGTTATTTTAAGAGCAAACAAGTATGACCATTACCCGACAACACTTTATTACCTTGGGCCCATTATTGGCGATTGGCTTTTATGTACTGTTTAGCTATTTAGGGCTTGAAGAGAAACCCGCCATAGCAGCAGCCATTACCTTGCTTACGGTAATATGGTGGATTACAGAAGCGTTACCGATCCCGGCAACGTCGATACTGCCCTTTGCTCTACTGCCACTGTTTGGTGTAGTTGACCACAAAACCATAGCTTCAGCGCTAGGTAGCCATGTTATTTTACTGTTAATGGGTGCCTTTATGCTTTCCTCAGCCTTGGTCAAAAGCGGTGCACATGAACGTATGGCGGTTTATATGGTTAGACTCGTTGGTGTCTCTAGTGGCAAACGTTTAGTCTTTGGCTTTATGATAGCGACGGCTATGTTAAGTATGTGGATTTCAAATACCGCGTCAACACTGATCATGTTACCTATTGCCCTGGCTATTTTAAGTCATATAGATAATAGACAATTAAAAGTGGCACTTATTTTAGGTATCGCCTATTCAGCGTCGGTTGGTGGTATTGGTACCCCCATTGGTACGCCACCAAACGTTATCTTTATGGGTATTTATGAAGAGGCTACGGGCAGTGAATTTGGTTTTTTAGCTTGGATGAAAATTGGTGTGCCCGTTGTACTTATTGCTATCCCGCTGATGGCCTTGTGGCTAACACGATCGGTCACCTTAACTGAAAAAATTAACTTACCCGAGTTGCCCGCATGGCGAAGTGAAGAAAAGCGTACCCTCATTATCTTTGCGTTAACAGCACTTGCTTGGATAACCCGTGGCGCCCCTTTTGGCGGCTGGAGTACTTGGTTTGATGTATCGATTGCTGGTGACAGTACGGTAGCACTAGCGGCGGTTATTATTATGTTTATGACCCCTAATGGTAAGGGGGGTAGAATTCTAGACTGGGATACTGCCAAAGAAATTCCTTGGGGTATGTTATTACT
>Ga0115008_10001966_pt1 | contig 16976 bp, 9 predicted proteins | sample FraStrMetagenome_FD_87164 | JGI IMG/M metagenome (GOLD analysis project Ga0115008, IMG submission 87164) | Marine eukaryotic phytoplankton communities from Arctic Ocean - Fram Strait ARC3M Metagenome | ecosystem: Environmental > Aquatic > Marine > Oceanic | place: Fram Strait | collected 2012-06-18
ACTCACTAATGAAACCAATACCAGTGCCATTGACACTAAATATAAAAATGACTATGTGTGGATTATATGGAAAATGATTATTGATACTAGTCCTCAACATTTTAAACAACTTATAAAAAAATTAGAGTGGATATATAAATATTATTTTACCAAAGGGAATAAACGCTCAAAAATTTTTTTATTATTTACGGCATTGTATTTGAATATAAATCCTTCTCCTAAAATAACCAATACAATTAATTATATAGAAAACGATTTATTTAAACGTATGAATAATGCTTCTTTAAAATCAAATATCAAGTATGTTAATATATACTCGAAAAAATAATACCGTCTATATTTATTATATTAAATAAAGTTAAATATATATAAATAGACATCTAATGGACTTATTAATAATTTCAGTAATAATATTATTAATAATTTCAATAATATATATTAAATATAAAACGACTCATCGTTTTTGGATAAATCAACCGGTTATGAAACATTGTGATACCAGTTTGCACAAAATTGGATATATACCTAAATTTGAAATATCATTGGAAAATAATTATAAATTTAAATTTAATGATAATATAGAAAAAATATACAATTTTATAAATAAATTTTTTAGTATAGATTATAGTATTAATAAAAATTTATTTAAATATAGTTATCAATTACCTTTTGCCACAAATATAAGTTTATATAAAAGTAATATATTAATAGGTTTCATTCATTCCCATACCATAAATTTAGTATTTAAAAACACACAATTAAGTATTAATTACGTCGATTATTTATGTGTAAATAATGATCATAGAAATAATAATTTAGCAGCTATTTTAATTTCAAAGTTATTAAATTCATTTACAAATGACAGTTATTGTTTATTTAAAAAAGACAAATATACATTACCCTATTCTTCTATATTATCATCCAGTTACTTCTATAAAAAAGTACCGAAAAATGACACTATAACTAATAAAAATCTTTTAATATATAATATATCTTTACATACTAAAAATGTAAAGGAGGTTTATTCCTTTTATATAAAATCTTTGGAAAAATATTCATTATATATCTATGAAAAGTATGATGAATTTTATAATAAATATGTATCTTCTGAAATTTCGCAATTATTTGTAATTGAAAATAAAAACAATACTATTAGAAATATAATTATAGGAAAAAAGATAATATATGCTTCATACTTTTGCTTTGAGATAGATTTTATTTTAGGTGATTTTACTAATAATTTTTATACTCATGAACAACTATCGAAAATATTAAAAATATACAAGTGTGATTATTACTCCTTAATTAATATGGGAGATTTGGATAAGTATATCAAAGAAAATAAATTATACAAAAGTTATAAGGTGTATTTTTATACATATAATATAAATATACCAACTATTCCAATAAATCAATTCATGATAAATATAAATTAGTTAAAAAACAATAGAAAATATTTTTATTGTTTTTTATTTTTATTTTTATTTTTATTTATCAATGAACTCGCTTATTTTTTTTGTTCTGGTTTCTTTGTAACTACTCTACTGATTAATCCGTTAATGTTCATAAACGTGTATAATTGTTTCTTATCTAAACTGAACAGTTTCTGTAATTTGACATCGGGTTTCCACTGCTTACGGTTAGACTGAACCTGAATATCTTTTTCTTTAATATAAGCAGATACTGCTCGCATCATTACCTGTCGCGTGAATCCACCACCATCTTGATGCTGTTCAATATGACGATCTTTCATGAATTTGTTCATGTTGGTATTTACTAAAACAGGTCGCTGTTTTACCACACGCTTGGTCTTTAATTTGGAGGCCTTTGCCATTTTCTTGTAATCCTTAGCGATTGCCTTGGTCAGTCCTTTCAACCGCTTCTGCATTTCACGAAGAGATTTCGATTGCGCATCGGCGTCAAGAATTAACTGGTTCAACGTATCAGTCACGGTTGAATTAATTACGGGTTCGTCCTTGGTGGGTGTTTCGGCGGAAGCATCATTAACTTGATTTTCAGTTTGGGCACTCATTTTATAATCAATAAAGGTGAATTGTTTTTAAGTAATTATAAACTAATTTATATTAATTATAATAAAAAACATATTATTAATACCATAACTTAAAGAAAAAAGTAATATTACGCATAAAACTAACTCAATTATTTAAAATAATTAATAATAACAGTGATTTATGAAAATAGAAATGTCGATTCAAATTAATCAATAAAAAGTACACAAGAAATACGAAATATTAATAATTAAACTAAACTAAAATAAGTTATATAAAAATATAAACCTTGTGTATTTATATATTTTATATGACAAATACTATATGCTTAAATATGATAGTTAAAAATGAATCAAAAATAATTACGAGATTATTTGATAGTGTAGTTAATATAATTGATTGCTACTGTATATGCGATACAGGCAGCACTGATAATACTATTGATTTAATAAAAAACTATTTTAAAAAAAAAAATATACCTGGGGAAGTTTTTACAGAAAAATTTAAAAATTTTGGTTTTAACCGAACCCGCGCTTTGGAATTGGCAAAAAATAAAGGGACTTATTTATTATTATTAGATGCTGATATGATTTTACATGTCTCCGATAAATTTAATAAAGATAAATTGGATAAGGATGTGTATACATTAATACAAAAAACTACCAATTTAAATTATTTTAACACAAGATTAATTAAAAGTAATATAGGAATTAAATGCTTAGGTTCTACGCATGAATATTATAATATTCCTAATGGAAGTACCAAAGGTGATTTAAAATCACTATATATTGAAGATGTAGGTGATGGAGGGTCAAAACAAGATAAATTTAAAAGGGATATTAATTTATTAGAAAATGATATAATGGAAAATAAAAAGCAAAAAAACAACGATTTTTCGGAATCAAGGGCGTATTTTTATTTATCTAATAGTTATTATAATAATAATAACCTATTGAAAGCAGAGGAAAACTATAAAAAAACAATAGAATTAGATGATTGGATAGAAGAAGTATGGTTTAGTTATTACCGTTTGGGATTAATATATATTAAGCAAAAAAAACCCGACAAGGCAATTAGTGTTTGGTTAAAAGGTTATAATAAATACCCAGTTCGGTCAGAAAACATTTATGAAATTTGCAAACATTATAGAATTATTTCTAATTATAATTTAGCATTTTTATTTTATAAAATAGGCAAACAAATACCTTATCCAGATAATAGTAGATTATTCATTCAAAAGAACGTTTATGATTATCTGTTTGATTATGAATTAAGTATAATAGCCTATTATATTAATAAAAAAAAAGAGGCGGCGAATATTTCATTAACCCTTTTAAACAACAAAAATAATTCACATCTAAATAATGTGCTTGAAAATTATAAATTTTATAGTCCAAAATTAAAGGATAATAGTAAATTTAATGAAATAAATATATCTACAAGATTAAATGAAAATTTCGTATCAAGTACACCAAGTATTATATTTCATAATAATAAATTTTTAGTAAATTTAAGGTATGTTAATTATAAATTAACTAAAGATGGTGTTTACGAAAGAAAACACCAAATTATTACTATAAATGAATATAGAGAATATAATATGAATTTTGAAAAAAAAAAATCTAAATTTTTTGTAAATAATAAATCGGATGAAATTTATGTTGGAATTGAAGATGTTCGATTATTCGAATTAAATAATAAAATTTATTATTCTGGAACAGGATATAAAGATAATACAATAGGAGTTTCTATAGAAAAATATGATATTAAAAAAAAGCAAATTATAGAACATGTGTATCCGTCGCCTTTTGATAACAATGTTGAAAAAAATTGGGTATTATTTAATAATAATAACGAGTTATCAATAATATATTCGTGGTATCCATTAATTATTGGAAAAGTTGGCAATAATCAATTTATAGAAACACACACTATAGAAACACCTTATCTATTTAAAAATTTGCGCGGGTCAACTAACGGTTTAACTATGCCGAATAATGAAATATGGTTTATATGTCACCTAGTCAGTCATGAAAAAAAACGCTATTATTACCACATAATAATAATTTTAGATGCTCATACATTAAAAGTCAAAAAATATTCAAAAATTTTTACATTTAGAAATAACTGTGTTGAATATTGTTGTGGTTTTACTAAAACAAACGATAAGTTTATTTTCAGTTATAGTGAAATGGATAACTCATCGTATATTGGCAGTATTCCAATATCAGAAATTAATGAATTATTTTAGAAATTATAGTTTATTATAATTATAATGGACCCTATAATAATCATAACACGGAAATTGATCAAATATGTGTTAAAAATTGATCATAAGTGATTTATCTATGTTAAAAATATTTGTATTACCCGATACTAATTTAATCAACTGTTGGTTTAATTTTAATTCAACGACGTCGATATTCATAGTATTTAGTAATAAAATCGTTTTAGTTTCATCATTATAATTAATAGTATATATTTCATCTAATTTATAGTTATATAATCTATATGAAATGTTTATTTTATATTTAGGAATATAAATATAGATATATTCTTCCCGGATATCATAGATATATAACCTCATTTTTTCACTGCCATTTATATATAGGTTATTTGCTAAAATAATTTTATTCATTATTCTATAGAATTTTTTTAATATTTTAGAGTGAAGATTTATTGAATCTATGGTAAATTTATTAAAAATTGTATTTTTTTTATAATATAATTCTTGATTAATTAAATCAACTATTCTCCTGATTGGAGAAGTTGCATGTGTATAATTATTTAAATTAAGTGAGGTGTGTAATTCATTATTTAGAGAATAATTTGCGGAATTAGAAGTAATTAAATTTAAAAATGTTTGTAAATCGTCGTATTTATAAGTTTCAATAATTTTACTATTTCTTTTTTGTCCTCTATATATAACTTTTTTTGATATTTTCCGTAAATTTTGGGTAAATTTAAAATTATATAAAATCATTAATAGTTCTATAAAAGAATGACTGTCTGTTATTTTCATATTATTTTTGGTTTCGTTTAAATATAGTTTTTCCAAATAAGGATAATAATTTTTAATATATTTTGGATAATTTTCATAATTATAATTTTTTGTTATTTTACCATATGTGTTTTTAAACTCGTATGTTGTTTTATTCGTTTTTATATTTATTGTTATTACTAATGTTATCATTGGTTTTACCGTTTTTTGTAATAAAGAACAATACTTAGTTGATAATTCATTGGGTATCATATGGATAACAGTTGCTTTTAAATAAATGGATGAATAATTTACTATTGAATCTGAAATGTTATAATAATTCAAAAATGTATAGACATCTGAAATATGAACTTGAATAGTTATTATATCATCATCGGTTTTCAATGAGAAAGCATCATCTATATCTTTACATCCTTCTGGGTCAATGCTTATGATTGGTACATTAATTAAACTTCGAGTATTTTTTACATATGTTACATATTCATCATAATCATCTGAAATATTAATTTTTGTTTTGTATTTTTTTGGATATATTTCTAATTCATATAAATATGCCAACTCTATAGAACTTATATTAGATATATTACCGAGTATTCGTACTAATTCCCCTTTCGGAAACGATACATTTTTATCCCATTTACTAAATTTAATAGTTATTAATTGATTTTCAGAATATTTTTTTTTAATTTTAGTATTTACTAAAAATTTAGGATAATGTTTATTCAAAGGAATAAAAATATACGAAGGAACTCCTCGTGAATTTGTTTTAAATTTATATTTAGAATATAATTCTATAACTCCAGGAATTTGTGTAGGAAGAGTTCTTGAAATTAGTTCAATATTATTGGTCGATATATATTTAACAATATCTTCATTAAAGAATCCTTTTAAAATATTAGATTCTAAATTAGTTAAAGTAATTATATTATTTGGATCTTTGATAGAAACTAAATTTATTTCAGAATAATCGCGTTTTTTAATTCTAATAGAGTAATTCATAATTTAAACATATTATGTATAATAAAAATTTTTATAAATTCAAATTTATATATATAATAAATGATTATACAAAATCACATTTTGAAACTCTCCAATATTTATTTTGATAATGAATTCGTTATAGGTGATCCTCCTAATAATATAAATAACTTTATAAATAATTACCGTATAGATAAATATACAAATATAAATAATAAAAAAATAATTGTTATTGATAATTTATTAGTTAGATACAATACATTCATGTTTTTCCCATGCATTAATTGACTGTGTTTTTCCATATTTTTGGACTATTAATGATATAAAATATCACGATATTAATTTACACAATATTCAATTATTTATAAGAAAAAAAAGAATATTTTTATTTAACCCGTTTACATTTATAATGTCCGAATTTAAATTCATAGTCAAATCCCAAAAATAATATCTATATTAATTTATATATATATATGAAAACAATAAATTATATTTGTTCATTGGGAAGTCTATGTCATACAGCTTTTTCGATAAAAGAAAAAAAACATGAAAAAATGCTCATATCCATTTGATTGGATTTTTTCTAATCCTGAAATGATTATAGACTGTATAAATGATGATTTTGTAAAATTTTTAGATAGAGGTTTGCATATTCCAAATCCAAGAATAGAAAAGGCAAACAAAACAAAATCTGGACATAAAATATATGGTGGACATATATTTAATCACCATTACATTTTAGAAGATAAACACTATGAATATTTTGTTAGGTGTGTTAATAGATTCAGGGAATTAACAAAATTTAATGATAATAAATTATTTATAATATCATTTGTAAATCAAAAGCAAGATATAACAAAAAATTTACAGAAACAACTTAATGATTTATATACAACACTTCAAAAAATTACAAATAATTTTGATTTATTAGTTGTATGGCATACTGTTGGTACTGAACTAAAATCAAATGTTATCGAAGATAAAGAATTAAATAATTTAAAATATATAAATATAACAACAAAAAATGAAAGTTGTGGTAAAGAATTTAAAAATGCCAAGGAGAACAAGTTTTATAACAGATGTATTTTTGAGTTATATAATTTTTTATCAGATGAATATTTCATATAATTCAAATAATTTATTTTTAGACATGGTTCTTGTTTAATAAATTTACTATGGATTCCTAATAATTCGATAATATTTGACTTAGATATTATATCTTATAGAAAAGAATTTGTTAAACGTATTGCCAAAGTTACAGACTCTAAAGTATACTCAATGGCATATACAAATATTGATTATACTAAATTTAGTAATAAAGAATTATATTTACACCCTTGTTCTTTTATTTGAGACAATTTAAGATTAAAATATAAATAAATATATATATTAATTTAAACATTTTTATTAATGTTAATATAATGGACATATTAAAATCAAAAACAATAAAAAAACAATTTTCAAATATTTTACTAAGATCTCCTACTGATGAAGAATATACAAAATATTATCATACAACAACGAGTGAATTAAAACAACAAATATATAATGATATTAATAATCATTCAAATGATGTACCTAACTTCAAGTGTAATAGTAAAATATATATAAATTCCCTACAAGACACCTTAAAATTGAATGAAAAAAAAATCAAAACAATATCATATAGTGTTGATGATAATCCTAAAATAAATGTTGTTATTAGTGAAACTAATACTTTAAATAACTATAATATAGATAATACATGCGTATATTTAACAAGTTTTGAAGGAAGTATAGTTCCAAAAATGCATATTGCATATATTAATGAAAATTATAATGTTTTATTTGTTCCTAATAAACTAATAAAAACTGTATTTTTAAATTCCGAATTAAAACTAACAATTCCCGTTTATATAGTAGAAATTTATCCGGATAAATATAATTTTGAATCTCTCCCTAATAAATTAATTAATAGTAAAAAAAACTATACAATTGGGGTTCACGGAATACCTTATATTCGTAAAAATTTTCATAAAATTATTATAGCCATATCGCAAATCAAAAAACAAAATTTAAAATTGTTAATTTTTGTACCGAGAAATATTAAAGTAGGTAAAGATTTTATTGAATTTACCAAAAATTTCGATTTTATTGAATTTACAACAAATAATTTAAATATTATTGAATTTTATAAATTGATAGATATATTTATATCGGTTCCGTCGGGAAGTGGGTGGAATTCACTGCCGTACGAGAGTATACGAGTTGGTATTCCTACTATAATCTCTAAAATTAATTCATACGAAACCCAATGTAATTCGGGATTTTATAGTATAATTTCAAGTAAAAAAACAAATAAAAGTATATTGGAATATACCGATGAAGATACTGGTGAAAATATTGATATTAATATTAAAAGCATTGTAAATTCAATAAAACAAATAACGAATTCGTATAATAAATATAAATTAAGGGCATTAAAAGGTAGTAATTGGGTAAAGTATTTACCTACTAGTATTAGAACATATAGGAATATAATATCAATGACTAAATTACTGTCTTTTAAGTTATCTTTAAAAAAACTAATATGTGTATATCCATATTGTATTCAAAAAGATACCAATATATTTAATATTTTAGAATTATTCATTAAAAATAACGTATCTATTAAAATTATAACCTATAAAGATGTAAAAGGGTTGGAATGGTCTGCTGAAATATTATTATATTATAAAAAAAAAAATATTGAAATATCATTTATAGAAAAATTTAAAATATATAAAGTATTATTGAATGAAACATATAGTAACAATATATTAGTATTTCAAAGAAATGAAATACCCGAAAATATATTATTAAAATTAAAAAAAAACAATAAATTTTTAATATATTATAGTTATAAAAATCACAATAAGTATGATTTCCTATATAATTTATATAATAATATAAAAATTTCCGACGAAAATTTCAAAAGTATTATTAATAAATTTTCGCAGTATAAAGATGAGTTTAATTTTAATACCAATCTTTACGATTTAATTTTAACATCTGATACTTTACACGCTAACAACCTATATAAAATGTATAATTCATCCGTATTAAATTTATATAATATACCACATGATTCATTGCAGTATAATAAAGAAATAAGTAATAATAATAAATTTATTATCCATTCAGATGATAATTTAATTAATATTAATGAATTTTTTATATTTTATAATAATGTTATTAGTAAATTAGATACTAATATTAAAATACACGTATATGGTAAAATAACTAAATTTTTAAAAACAAATTTTAATACATCTAATAGATTTATATTACATAATGACACAAATGTAATAGAAATATATAAAAAGGGTGGTATTGCTATACAATTTAATATTATTTCTTATGGAGTAAAAGAAAATATAATTAATGCTATTAGGAATAATGTTCCGGTATTATGTTATAATACATATTATAATAAATTTATTGAAAATAATGTAAATGGGTTAATATGTGAAAATGACGAAGAAATGATTAAATATTTAACACAATTAAATATTAATAATAGTATTATTATTAAATTAAAAAACAGAAATAAAACAGTATTGGACAATATTAAAATGACAAATAATGACATATTAGACATAATTTTTACTAAAAATGAAGCATGAAGTATATAAGATCTATAGTATAAAATAGACTAAAATATAATAAAATAGACTAAAATATAATAAAATAGATATGTAAATATCTATTTTATTGAATTATTCAAGTAAGTATGCGTTATAATTGTCGAAAGTAAGCAAATAATATTTAACAGTATATGAAAAAGTATTAAAATTATAATGTTTCGCATCTAAATTGCTATCTTTCAAAGTGATATGGTATTCAATATTATTAATATTATTAATATTTAAATGTCCCGTGGGCTGATATGTATCCTTATGTAAGGAAAAAGGTATATAAATAACTCCAGGGATATTAGAAACACCGATAGTATCTATTAAACTATGATAATGATTAAATGGAAAACTGAGTTCAGTATTAAGAGGATTTCCATCTATCATAACATTGTATTTTTCAATAATATTCAATGAATTAAAATAATGTATATTATTTTTATTTATAAGCGGATGTTCTGATATACCTCTATAGTTCCAAAAACTAATTGAATTTAATAGTTCCGAATAATCTAATAAGTTATCATATCTAATACTTATATCATCTGGTAGAATAGATTCACTATTTTTAGGGATATTAAAATTCATTATAAGTAAGTTTCCAAATAATTCCAAACTCGGTAAATATCTTTTATTGCTAATTGAATTAAATTTGATATGTTCAGTATTAAAATATCTATATATAAATTGTGTGTTTTTTATCGATACACTGTTTTGAATTTCGGGTTTAATAAAATAATAATAATAATAATAATAATTATGACTATCAAGTATCGCAGGAGATAATAATTGTAAATCATCTAAAATATTTTTATCCTGTATATTATTGGGAGTAATATTACTATAATCGACTATTTGAACGTTATTATTATAAGTATATATGACCTTTATATTTGCTTGTTCCAGTGAATAAAATATAGTTAATATTTCATTATAATTATCTTGTATAGTTTTCAAATATAGTTTATCATTATTATATTGTTTATTAGCCAGTTCTTTATAGAATGTATAATATACATTGAAATTATTATTAATATACTTAACATCGTCATATATAGTAAAATTGGACCAATCATTTCTCTGCGATACATCATTTCTCTGCGATAATAAATAAATCTCTTTAATGTTTCCCTTTTTAATATTTTTTAATTTAATATGTATATTTTTTGTGTTATTGGATAGAAGCTCTTTTTTAATGTTAACTGTTATTAATTGCCTAAGATTAACATTATTAATAATTTCTTTTTTTATTGAATCCTGTAAAAAAATCCTATATGAAATTAATGTGGGATTAAAATTAAGTAAATCGGTAGTTATATCTATATTTGTGTCTAAATTATAATGTTTATATCTGAATGAATTGTTTAATATTTTAATTCCTTTATTTTCTAATAATATATATAATTGATTAAAAGGTTTTAAGGTTATTTGAATCTGTATTTTAGAATTTAATAATTTACATAAAGGTAACTGTAATTCAGAAATCCTATTAAAATAAAAAGGCAGCGGAATATATAGTTCATTGGAAGGTATATTATAAAGATTATTAAAATTTTTTGAATAACTTCGAAGTGTATTAGTATCTGACACTGGTTGTTCAAAGGTAGTTGTATAATAATGATTTGTGAAAATATTTTTATATGGATCGTTTAATTTACCAGTATTACCAGTAAGCTCGTTATATATGTTTTTTTGTTTAGTTTTTAAATTTAATACATTTTCAATATAAATCATATTGGTATCTAATTTTTCAATTACTTTATCATTTATAATCATTTTTATCTCATCGATTAATACGGAACCTAGATTTTTAACCCATTGAAATCGTAATTCTTTTCTATTATATATTTTAGGCAATGATATTCGTAAATACATTGAATCCAATAGGTCTCCTTTTAACGGGTCTATATAAAAATTAAACGTCCGTGGGGTATCTTTATTTATATTTTCCGAATCTCTATTCCTAGTAATTATACGTTCTATAGCAAAATTATTTTGCTTATAAAAGACATTTTTAAAAAAAGAATACTGTGGGTTGCCTATAAAATATTGGTCTTCACTTCCTGTGGCAACAAGTTCTAATAACGAGCCAGTCATATTATAATTAATATAGTAAGTTATATTTAAATTACTATATTAATCGTAAATTATCATTTATATTTATTAATACTTAATTGTATTAATAAATTAATACTTAATTGTATTAATAAATTATCCATAATATAGTTTATACATTCAAATTATGTATAAATTATAATTTAAAGGTGGTGGAATTATATAATATAAAATGTCTAATAAAAAACTTATTATAATAATGGTTGGATTACCTGCAAGAGGTAAAAGTTATATTTCAAATAATTTGGCAAAATATTTAAATTGGATGGGTTTAAAAACGAAAGTATTTAATTCGGGTAATTCGAGGCGTTCAAATTTGGAGGGCATTCAAACCAGTGATTTTTTTGATCCTAATAATAAAGCATGTGCAACTATAAAAGAAAATATCAGTATAAAAACATATAATGAATTACTTAATTGGACATATTTATTAGGAGATATAGGTATATTTGATTCAACTAATAGTACTCTTAAACGGCGAGAGTATTTAGTAAATGAATCAGAAAAATATATAGATAATAAAGAAACAGTTTTTGATATTATTTTTATAGAGGTTAAATGTAATAATAAAACTATTATTAATAAAAATATATTATTAAAACAATTAACATTAGATTATAAAAATACTGATAATAATACCGCGATAGAAGATTTTAATCAACGAATAAAATATTATGAAAAAATTTATACAACAATAAATATCAATAATTGTAAACATAGTTTTATTTCTCTAGACAGGGACAATGATATAATAACATCAAAATCAATAAGGGGTGGGAGAAAAACTATCATAATGGATTTTTTATTAAATTTAAGAATTTCTAATTTCCCGATATATTTATCAAGACACGGTGAATCTTTACATAATGTTGCCAAAAAATTAGGCGGAGATAGTAAATTATCGGAAAGAGGTGCTATATATTCTAGATTATTATTTAATTATATGAAAACTGAAATAAATGATATGGATAAATTAACAATATTTACTAGTTCATTAAAAAGAACTAAGGAAACAGTTGCATTATTTAATAATCATACTCCTAATAAAATATTAGATGAAATAAATGCGGGTGTATGTTCTAACATGACTATTAGAGATATTTCTGAAAAATACCCCGATATTTTAAAATGTCGTTCTTTGGATAAATTAAATTACAGATATCCCGAAGGAGAATCATATAGGGATATATGTATCCGCATTCGTTCTTTCATATACGAACTGGAATCCAGAAATTCACCTATATTAGTAGTGGGACACAGAGCAATAAACAGAGTGTTATTAGCGTATTTTTTAAATATAAATGTAAAGGATATGCCACATATTGAAATAAATTTGGGCGAAGTAATAAAATTAACTCCTAGTAGTAAGGGATATATAAAAGAAATTATCAAATTAGAAGACTAAAAAATAAATTAAATAATATTATTATTAATATTATTTATATTATTAATATTATTTATATTATAATAATATTTCAGCAATACCATTTTTAAGTCTTAATATATTATAGCGAGTATTAATAATAATTAAATCTATATCGGTTGGTATATTTTCTGGATTTTCATTAAATTCAAATATTATTTCGGGGGTATTTATATGATTTAAATTACAATGCCCCATTGGCATATTTTGTAAGTTATTTAACCCAAAATTGAATTCATATATATTATCATTATTGTATATTCTATTATTTTTCCATTTATTTAAAATATTATAATTATTACCTGATTTTAAAGATTGTCTTTGCATTTTATTAAATTTTATTTCAATATTTTTTATAATTTCTGAATTTGAGATATTTGTATCGTGAAAAGGAATATTACTAATTTGTCTATATTTCCAAATATTAAATATAGCAATTGCTTCATCCCCAGTAAGTGCTTGTGCTTTCTGTATTTTAATATAAGCACCAGTATTTAATTCAGTTGTGCTATATAAATATGCAAATAACACCCTATCCAATATTATATATTCTTGTATAGTATTTTCAGTAATAATAAAATATTCTAGATATGAAATAAAATTACTAAATTCATTTTTATTATACTTTAATTCATTATTAATAATTTCTATTATTTTGGTTTGAAATTTATTAAAATTAGTATATTTATCATCATTAAATGTAAAATTTAATGATTCACAGTGTAAATTATAATCATTTCGCCTCGCTATAAAAGATAATTTTTTAGATATTCCTCGTAAATTTAAATTTACCTTGTATGAAAAAGGATTGACTTTAGTATGATACTCTATTTCATAACTTTCGTATATATAATTGTTAGTATTTAATTCAAAAATTTTCTGCTCATCTTTATCTAATAAAATATATTCTAAAATTATTTCCACACTTATTTTAGGTTCGTTACTATTAAAAATTTTAAATAGAGTCGTATTACTAACAGTAGATAGTAATTTTATAAATCTTGTATTACTAAAGACCATATTAAAATCCTTAAATTGTCGGGTTCTTTTTAATACAGGTTTAAAATTATAATTTAAATGTGGGTTTACTATTTTTATTTCATTACACCCATAATTAATTTTACATTCATCATTTATATAGGGAGTGATCGAACATTCTGAAAAATTTAATGTATTTTCTACAGGAAATATAAAATCATAATACGTTATTACGCTTGATGAAAAGTTATCTTTAGTGGTTGGATTAGTTAGCGATTCAATATCAATTTTAAAATTTTTAAAATCTTGATTTATTTTAGTTTTTTCAAGAAATTTATTATTTGTTAATTTATATACTGGTGTGGATTGTTGTTCAAAATTAATTCCCCTTGATACGATATTTATATCTCCTATAGTCATTGAAATCTCGTTTTCAAATAACCCACCGCCACTATATCCTAATTTGGGAATAGAATATCCATCACCTCTATTAATACATATTATATTTGTGAATTGACCATTAGAATTAAATAATGCTTCTATTTCACATTTATTAGAAATATCATTATTTATTTTACCACCTATAACTTCATATGTATTTTGTAAATGTATTTTCTTTCTTATTGTATTATCCGTTATTTCTATATTATAGATAGAATTGTTTTCAACTGTGACTACTTTTAATTTAGCAATATAATTATTATTAGTTTCAATGAAATTAAACAATTCATTAGTATTGTATTGTATTCTCGAATCTATTATATATACAATATCATCTATATTGAAATTATACCCCGGATTTTCAGAATCAGCTACAACTGAAGAAATAGTATTTTTATATTTTGCTAATAAACATAAATTATACCCCCGTGTATGTATTAAATTAGGTAAGTTATCATATATAGGTATATCGTCCGAACCTATAAAGGTGTTTTTATTTAGTGTATTATATAATAATTGATTATTGCTCCATTCTGTATTTATTTTATAATTATATCCGGATAACATTTGTATATTGATAATTTTAAAAATAGTTTCTCCATTTTCATTATTATAACTTATCCATTCAATACCATTATATACTATATTTTCGTATAAATGTGCTGTAATTGAATTATGCTCATTATATAAATTATTCAATCTTATTTCTTTATCTAATATAGGATAAGCAGAGTCTGTTGTGAAATTACCGGTTGCTAAAAAAACTTTTTTTATTTTACAATCTTCTAGTAGTCCAAATGCGTCAGCCGTTATATTAGTAGTTTCTGATATTACAGGGGAATCAATTATCAACCTTATATATTGATTCCCACTGTATTCTATATCAGTAGTAGAATTAGTTTCTGGATTGAATATATAACCGAATCCATTATCAATTATATTAATATTATATAACGAATAATTCATTATTATTTCTATAATTATAGGAGTGTATAATTCGGTATTTGCAGGAGGATAAATTATTATATTAGGGGTTGTATATAAATTTGGACTATTTTTTATTATTAAAATATTTTTAATACTACCTTCTATAATTTCAAAATTTAATAGAATATTAGGATTATCAGAACTATTCCACTTTATTTCTTCATTTTCAGCATAACCATTCCCTCCCTTTAATATATTTATTCTATATATAGACCCTATAACGTCACAATCAAATTTAGCAGATATGTTGTATACACTATTTGTAGTAAAATTTCGTATATTTACTGCTGGTTTTTTTCTATAACCATATCCAGATAATTGCTGTATATCTATTACATTTGAATTATCAACAATACATCTTAATAATCCCCGATCCATAGTGTCATATGAAATAACATTAATCGTTTCAATATTAAAATTTTGATTATACCCCCTACCATTTATTAATTTAATATCTGTTAGTTTATTTAGATTATTATATTCTATTTCAAAATCAATTAACGATTTCAAATTTGAATTTTGTTTAGGAGGATTTAAAGCACCTGAATAGAAAGGACCCGACCCCGCTATTTTACTAACGTCTATTCCAATATTTGGATCTATGATAGGATTATTAATATTGTCTAGTTTATAAATATTTAGAAAGTTATGTTTATTTATTATATTATTACCAGATTGTATAATTTGTATATCATAACAATTACCAGATGAATTAATTAAGAATTTAAATAACACATCTTCATTATCCAATTTAATTTTATATTCTCCTGGATCATAGTCATTTTGAACAAATATACCCGATTGAATATTAAATTGGTCAGTATAACTATTTGTGTTTGTTCCACTAATTTCTTTAATTTGTTGAATACTTCCTAATTCAGAAACTTTCGTAATAATAAAACTATTAATTCTCATGTTTCTATAATATAAACCAAACGTATCATTAATATGAAAATCTCTGCTTTTTTCGGCATTAATTATATTATATTCAAGTATATTGTTATAATAAACTAATTGCAAATCTCTGCCGTTTTTAGTTACTAATTTGAAATGTTGTTTATTAGTTTTATTAAACAAATTCGTAAAATTTAATATCTCTAAATAATTAAATACACCATTATTCGATATACCGATATTTAAATCCTTTGATTGTATAATTTCGGGTGCTATATCACCTATGAAGGTGTTATTAGTTTTTTCTAAATATATTACGTCTGGGTAATTATCACCTTCGTCGATAATATTTATTTTATTAATACCTAAAATCGCTGAAAGAATAAATTTTTTATTATCATAAAACCCTACGGCACTATTATAAATTTCCGGGTTATAAAAAGTTTGATTAATAACGGTATTAATATCTACTATCCCACCTTCATTATTAATTTTTG
>Ga0115008_10001969_pt1 | contig 16963 bp, 35 predicted proteins | sample FraStrMetagenome_FD_87164 | JGI IMG/M metagenome (GOLD analysis project Ga0115008, IMG submission 87164) | Marine eukaryotic phytoplankton communities from Arctic Ocean - Fram Strait ARC3M Metagenome | ecosystem: Environmental > Aquatic > Marine > Oceanic | place: Fram Strait | collected...
AGCAGTTCGTGAGTCTTTGTTTCTAGACTGTACATTGCGAAGCATCTCGCCTGTAGCGTTCAAATTAACCAAAGAAGGTTTGTTTTTCTTTAGTTCGTACTTTCTGTACGCAAGATACCCTGATCCTTTTTGACCCTTCCAAAAACCTTTAGTCAAACTGCCAGAATATCTAGAAAATGTGCCATTAACACCCACACCCTTATTTGTCCTGCTTAGAATAATATCTTTGCCTTTCGCAGCAGTTAACCCGATAGCCTTGTTTATACTCCTAGCAATGTCAGCCTTCTCTTGCTTTAACATTTTAGCAAGATCTTTAGGCTTAACCTTTACCGATAGCGTGAGGCTCATCTAGTTAAACGACCGAATGAGACAATGTTTTTCTCGTCATCGTCTATGGTGCCGCTATTGTCATCGTCGTACTCAACGCCGTCATTAAATACTGCAACCAGTTCTTCTTCATACCGATTCTTGTAGAAGTCGATCATGTTCAGAAAGCGGTCATCTTGTACCCAGTTAGTTAACTGAGGGAGGGCGTACTTCCACAACACTAGATATGAGTTGCAATAAGTCCACTGGGAGTCCGTCAAGTAGGCTGGGTTCATTTCCCCCGCGATACCCTTCTTGTACCACCACTGGTTTCTTATCGTGCGCTCTAGGTCTGCCTGGGCCTTCGCGTGCTCAGTTGAAAACGAGGTTATGCCAAACGTAAGAATGTCAGGAACAAGTGCAACTAAGTCTGAGTCGTTTGAGAATGCCATTTACCATTTCACCTTGTCAGCCCAATAAGCGGCTGATGCTGTTTTGTCTTTCCGACCTCTGGCTATGTCCTTGGCGAATCTCGCTTTGAACGACCTACGCTTGGCTTTGTCTGCCTCACTCTCATTCTTTCTTGGTGGTTTATTATCAGCGCCTTGCTGCCCGAACCGAATCAGCCGAACCTTCTCACCCTCTTTAGCCAATACTGCGTGACTCTTGCTTGGGTGACTGCTGGTGCGCTTGGGTTTGTTATAACCCTCAAACCTTTCGCCTCGGTAAGTAATTGCCATATAACCCTCAAAAAACAGTCAGCCCCGCCGAAACGGGGCCAACCAAACCGCCTTAAAGGGCAGCGTCGAAGAACATCTCTACACCATAGGTGTCGTCTAACTCACCAACACCATAAATGGCGGTAGCGTTTAGCTCGAATGCTCTTAGTGATGCGTCACGCTGTGTCTCAATCTGAAAGTCACGCTTCATAGCGATAGCTAGTGCTTCTCTTGAGAATACTGCGCCTTTGGCATCGTCGTTACCGTCGATAACAATGTTGGCAGACTCGTAGATGTCAACGCCAGCAATTGTTCCAACGTAAGAGTTAGCCATTGCAGTGTTTTGCGCGTCACCACCATTTGGGTTAGCAAACGTATTGGTCAGGTTTGCTTTCAACTGGTACGCGTGGAACGGGTGCACGACAGCGAAAATATCGCCTTGCGCCTTCGCGTTACGCAGAGTTGCAGCAGCCTTGAACAAGTCAGCAACAGTGATCTCTTGAGCAGCAGCACCAATAGAAGTGCTGAAGCCGTCGAACAATGCCAACAGGTCAACGTCCATCTTAGTAGCAATTGCGTTACCAAGAACGGTGCCAAGTTCTTGTGCGGGGTTACCTGAACCCATAGCAGCAAGGTCAGTCAACACTACTTGTGCGCCAACCTCAGCAACTGTGATATCCACAGAAGAAGTTGAAACAGTTGTGCTGGTCATGTCGGTGCCTTCGGTCAAAGCAGCAGCAGTGATTGCTGGGTACTTAGGAACCTGAATAACTTTGCCTTCGTTTCCTGCGATGTCGTAGCGTGTAACAAGGCCAAGCATCAATGACTCTTCCTCAGCGGTAAAGCGAGCCTGAGCAATGATATTGGCAAATAGATCGTCTAGGGTTGTACTGGTTGTAGCAGCCATTGTTTTATACCTTAATCAAAAAATTGGTTATTTAGTCTTCTTCTGCAATGCGCGGTAGGCTTCTCGCCCTCCGTTATTCCAGTTATCGACCATATCAACCACAGATTGAGGCTTCTGTGTGGAGCCGCCAGCGTTACCTAATGTTCCAGCACCCGATGGGGTGGCCCTGACAAAATGAGGGTTAGCCGTTAGAAAATCACCTACCACCTCATCAACTGAGAGTGGGTCGGCCTTTTCGTTGTATCTCACTGTTCCGTTACTATCTAAAACTTCAACCGAACCATCGTCGGCAAGTTTCAAACTGCTACGCAACAACTGAGCCACTTGATTAGGTTCAACCGCGTTGTACTTGCTAGCTGCCGATAAAAGCGACCCGTCTATGAGGGTACTTTCAAGCCGCTGCTTGTACTGCGATATTTCCATATCCTTCTTTTCAACAGTCTGCTTCAGTATTGACTCGAACTCGCCTTTTTCTTTTTGGCGTTCTATGGTCGCCTGTTCACGCTCAAGCATGAGTTGACGAGCTTCTTCTAAGTCAATGCCTTCTAGCTTCTTGTCCAGTTTGCGCTTTTCGCGTTGTACACGATCAGCAACAATTCGGTCAAGTTCTTCTTGTGAAAAGGTCTTCACTTCCTGAGTGGTATTTTCGGTGGCCTCAGTGTCCACGCTTTCAGCCATGATTTCGTCGCTCATGTAACGCACCTCTTTCGAGTTGGGGGGATTATAGCAGCTTCACAGAGAAGTCAACCGTTATTTTTTCTTTCGCTTATTCTTCTTCTTGCTGATCTGCTTCAGGCTCTTGCCGTACTTGCTTGGGTTCATCTTTGGCATTTTTCTTACCTCTGGTCTTCTTAGGGAGTGGGAGCAGTTCATCAACAACCGCGTACAGGTCGTCAAAGTCTGCCGCTTCTTCTTCAGGTGCCGCATCAGCCAGTGGGCCAAGTAGCTCACGAATTGCTGGCGGTATTGGTCGTCTGGCGCATAGGTTTCTAGCGCGATCTAATTCTTTACTCATATCTAACCCTCAACTTTAGGTAGCCATTGGTGGCGGCAGTTATACCCGCCCCTAACTATGAAAGGGTCACCAGCAGATTTACCCGCCCATGACCCCGCCCATATTTCGTTTATCTCTTGAGTCGTATAGGTCTTGCCAACGTGCTCACGGCAGAACTCTCGGCTGTCGTTGATTAGGTCGCCGTAGTACTCAAAGCGGTCAATACCAAGGTCTAATGCTGTTTTAGCCGTGACAGAAGCCGAATACTGATTGAGCGAATCTGTTGCCATCTGTGTCGCATAACGCCGCATATTATTGCCCAGCCGATCAGCAGAGTAGACAGAATGCAGTCTTTCAACCGCTTCCTGTTGCGCGGCTCCAACGCTTCCCTGAGCCACTTCAACCAATTGCCTAATTTCTTCTTGATCACTTGCTTGATAGATTCCATTGATGTCACCCCTCAATTCTTTAATGAGATCAGCTTTTGTTCTACCTGTCAGTGCGGCTTGATATACGCCAGTAGAGAGTACATCTAACTGCTGTACGGCTATCGCTTCAAAACCTTGGAAAGACAGCGTTTGCAGCGCCGATATAGCCTCTGGCGCTATGCCTGTAAACTTGCCGTAAGTATTCAGCATCTTCAGTTGGTCGGCTGCAACCCCCGCATAATCAGAAACTACGCTTTGGACTGCCGTCAAATACTCAGCCTCCATGATTGAGCGCAGTTCGGTTCTAGCAGCAATTGACCACTCAAGGTCAAACATTTTTCCCGCCTTATCTGGCGCGGTCTGGATGTAACCGGCAATCCTGTCTTCCATAGACTGTAAAGCGCCAGCCAACTGCCGCTGATGATTGTCTGCCTGTCGCTCTAGCAGTTCCGCGTATAGATCGGCAGCTGCCATTTCTAGCCCTCACCCTCTACGGCGAATTGACCAAGTGTAGTTGTGCCTTGCTCTATTTCTAGGTGTGACTGCGCCAGCTTCTCATCGTCTAACACTAAGTCGGCAATCTGCTTATCTACCTCTTGAGATAACGTAACCGAGCGAACACCAGAAGCCTTCATTTGCTGCAAGAACAACAACTCTTTGTCGTAATCACGAAGGTCGAATGAGTCAGGGTAGAACACCTCAACATCTGGAGTAACGCCCTGCCAGTTACAAAATAGCGTCCACATCTGCTCCTCTGCTAACTCAAGCAAGTCGGCTTTCTCTGACAGCTTGGCGTTTAGCATTTGGAATTCAGTCTGCATAGCCACGCCTGACATAGTTATTGCCTCAGTGCCGCGAACTGCGCCCATGTGAGCCATGCGGTTAATTGCCTGAACCTTGTCTTTGATGCTCTCGCGTATTGAGTCTATGTTCTGGCCTGATGGTTGTAGCAAGTAAGGCTGCACCTTGCCGTCCATATCATCAGACACGTTAATTACTGAACCCGCCCCCGCACTTGCGTCAGTGTCATAGGTCTTAACTAGGGAGGGGTGGTTACTTATGCGAATTAACTGCTCTATCTCAGACAGTTCTGAGTAGATGGCCTTTTGCATGTAGCTGATGTCTGCAAGGTCTGATATGCCAATACCTCGACTAACGCCACGCGCAGCCGGTAGGTATACCGCTGGTATCTTACCTAGTGGGTTGACCATCTCATCTAGCTTGCTTTCTTTGTCGCCGTCAGACTTCCAGAACTCAACGCGGTCTTTGTACCACAACCGGAAATAACTCACTTTGGTTGTAGCGTCTTCACGGTCTACTGACTCGCGCAGCTTTAGGTAAGTCAATTCAAAGCGGCCTGATCGTGTGCGCTCCCACCTCCAGTCAAATACATTCTCTGGGGTGAACAGTGAAACATATGGCCTGATTTCTTGGTCTAATTCTTCTGCTCTAGTGGTGGCATTAGACTCTGGCTTGTCTACAACGATCCACACATTGCCATACACACTCGACCACACCTGTGCTTGCTTCATAAAGCTATTGAGGCTCATACCGTCTAGGTCTGCGTCATCAATGAACTGCTCAAGCGCCGGGTTGCCTGCAAGTGAGTTGTATACCCGGACAGGTGGAGTGCGCCATAGAAACGAACTGTAGATGTGAACCACGTTCTTGCAATGGTTATCTAGCGGGGTCAAAGCTATGCGTCTGGCGTATTCATTTTCTGACTCGTTCAAGTAGCCGGTCAGGTAACTGCCGTCTTGATACTCTTGACCGCCGATATATGAGCGGAGGTAAAACTCCCAGCGGTTCTCGTTGTTATCATAGTCAACGTGTTGGTATTCGATATTGGTGCTCATCAACTCCACCTCTGTGGTTGGGTAATTTGGTTCTGTTTTCTGATTGGGTACAGGTACTCGACCAAGTAGCCCAGAGCGTCGTTCATGTGATCAAAGCCGTCATCTTTATTCGGCTGGCTTGTTCCAGTCTTGTAGGTTTGCCGCTCCAGTGAAGCGATAGTCTGCTTGCACTGAGGGTCAACGTATAACGCCCTCACTCCAGTTGTAGAGCATAGGCGGCTGTTTACTGCGTTTATTCTGTCACGAATGGCTGGGTGGGCATTCCGCACCTTAATCGTGAACCCTGCGTTCTGTAGTATAGAAAGGTCTGTGCGCCCTCCCGCACTTGTCTTGCGCTGCTTACTAGCTGGGTCTGGGTATACAGTGATTCGCCGATTTGGATACCGCTGCTTGATTTCGTCTGCCATCTCATCAGTATTTGAGCCGTACATCACTATCTCATCAACTGCGCTTAATACCTGCCCTTCTCTGACGCATACAACGGCGCTCATGGGGTCTAAGTTAAAGTCCATACCAATATGTAGGTCATCAGTCAAAACGCCTCTACGCACGCTCTCCTCGCGATTAAACGCATAGTAGATGATGCCCGTGAAGTTCACAAATTTTGCGCCGTACTCTTGGTCAAATGTTCTCTGATCTAAGTCGGCCTTTGCTGCTTCGATTTCTTCAGCGTCAACATTGCCGCCCTCAATCGTGGTGTACTGGAAAGACTGCCAGCCATCCTCACCATCTGCGCCCCTAGTCCATATGTCATAGAAGTGGTTTCTGCCTTTAGGTGTACCAATGAACAAGGCTTGGCCTTTACGGTCAGACAATGAAGGTCTAAGCACTGAGTACCATGCGTCTTCTTTCATGTCGGCAAATTCGTCTAGCACTACAAAATCCAACGCCCTCCCTCTCAAGTTATCAGGCTTCTCCGCCCCTTTGAGTGAGATAGTTGAGCCATTGTGTAATGTCAGCGTCAGTGCTGTTTCATTCTTCTTGACTATGTACGGGTCTGGTATCGCCTCAATCAGCATATCCCAGCAAATGTCTTTTGCAGACCGGTAGGTTGGTGCAACGTACCAGCAGTTTCTATTTTTACTCAGCAGTGCGTGGCGTATCAGTTCATAGACGCACAAGTAGGTCTTGCCGAACCTTCTGCCAGCGACAACTGCCCGAAAGCGTGAGTCACTAAAGAAGATGTCATCTTGTGGCCTAGTTAGCTTCACTGGCCCTTTCTATGACTATCGGCGGCAGGTCTTTAGCCTCAACGTCTGGCTGATCTGTCTGGCCTAACCAGTTCTTTCCTAGCCATACAAGCATCGTTGAATTTCCGTCCATCGCAGCGTTGAATTGCCGCCTTCTAAGCGACATTTTCCCCCCACTCGCTTTTTGGGCGTAATACTCCGTAAAACTCAGTTCTTTTTCACGGTAGCAAGCACGGTTCAACGTGTCGTAGTCAATGCCTAGAATGCCTGCCTGCTCTTCACCAGTACAGTGAATAGCGCACATTTCGTCCACTTGATCCCAATCTATTTCTTTTAACGGTCTAGCCAAACCACGCTCCACCCAGGATTTCAATGATAGTAACCACTAACCTTTTTTATTACTAGCGCCAAAATAGAATGATACTACCGCTGATACCACCCCACCTAAGTAGCCAAGCACTAGGTTAATGACTGCTTCTGAGTTCTGATCTGGCGGTTGTACCGTAACCAAAGTGACGTATCCCCCAAAGAATACAAAAGCCATTACAGCCAATACCTTGGGCGTGTAGTCGGTTTCGTGCGCTTTTCTAGCGTCTTGTATGTCAGCGGTTTCTAGCTCGAAAATGTCTACTTCGAGTTCAGCCAAGCGGGTTTTATAGTCTAGGTCGGCTTTTTTAATTTCAGCCAATTGCTCTGGCGATGCTTCACTGAGTGCGCGTTGAACTGCTTGTGGTTCTGCGGCTACGCCTAACGCTTGCGCCAGAATCTTTCCTGCCCCACCACCTACCGGGCCGCCAATGGCTGCGCCGATTGTTGGAGCAACTGCGCCCACTAACCCTTTGATTGCCGCCCATTTCATAGCTGTGCCCTCAGACCCTGTATTTTAAGGTCAAATGACTTTCCTGCTTGAACGAAGAATTCCGCTGTAGTCACTCTGCTGTCATACACCGCCGGCTCTAGCGCATCACTGTTGAACCTGCTGCCCAGCCCGATACAGCCCTGCACGTCATGGGGAAAATTAGCAACATGAAACAAAATAAACGTGCGGTCTGGCACATCGAGGACTTGTACAACGTCCTTGTACTTAGTACCGCTGAACGGCTCGCACCTATACTCACCCTCTGGGATGCAACTTACATTCGCCGCATTGTTTTTCCAAGGTCGCTCAATCGTGTAGCAAGACCAATCGCCAACCCATACTCTGCCAAGTGTGCCGCTGTCAAGATAAGCAAAACGCTCTAAATAGACCATTTACTGTCCTTGTTATTTCAATTTGCCTGTGATAGCCCCTATTTTACCCTAAAAAGTGCATTTATTTGCAACTTTTATTGATATTTTGTACTAAACCCCTTGCACTCTTAAAGGTTTTCTTTATACTGGCTTCACATTAACAAGAAGGGGCTACGCCAAATGAAAAACGTATCGTCAATCGAAACTATGTTGCCAAACTGCGGTGTCGTTGCAGTAGCCAATACTGTCGGCGAGACTGCTGAAAACATGATGTCAACCTTCCGCAAAGTTTGTAAGCGCGATGGTCGTTGGTTGGGGCGCACAAGTGACAATATGCGCCGCAAGGTTCTCCGACACTTGGGCGTTAAGTTTGTCGAGAAGCAGTCGTCTGGTTCTTTAAAAAAGTTTGTCGAGTGGGAAACTGCGAAGAACAAAAAGTATATTGTGGTGCTGGGCGGACACGTTGTGTTTGTTTGCAATGGCATCGTCCACGACCAACACGAAATCAAACCTGCTGCCGAACACAAGTTTTGCAACAAGCGCGTTAGGTCATTTATAGAGGTTGCCGCGTAAGCGGTCTGGAGGAATCAATGTCAAATCATTACAACGAAGCCCTGCTAGAGAACCTGTTTGAAGAGGCTCTGGCTATGGGTATGACAGATCAAGAAGCAGAGGCATACGCTAACCAAAGGTTTGAACAATTAGGAGACGTGATATGAAACTACGCTACATCCTGGCCCTAATGATATTTGTTAGTATTGGCCTAGCCGGTAACGGTGACTTTGAAGAAGCACAAGCAAAAGAAGCTAGATACGCAGAGCGCGTTTGCTCTGGCGTTCACGGTGATTACCTCAAGCTTTCCCCTGACTGCTAACTAGCCAGACGTTCTGCTCCTCCTCATCCTCTGGCCTTTCGGCTGGAGGGTTTGGGTCATCATCAAACTCAACAAATTCACTGATGATCACAGTCACTTGTGTGTTCGGCTCCATGTCTTCAATTATTACGGTAGGCAACTTCTCTATCCTCCATGAACCTCTCACGCTCTAGCAAATTGTTGATTTCTTGCTGCGCCTGTTCCAGCACTTTAACGTCCCGCGTTATTTGCCACTCAGTGAGCAATGTAACCACATTACCAGCTAAATAACCCAGTCGGTTTGCGAGAATGTAATCAACTGGTTTGATTTCCTTCATCATTCTTGAACCTGCCATATTTGCCCACGCCACTCATACTCACCCGCATGGTGTACTTTTACAAACTCAGGTGACAAAAGAAAACCATCTTTTATCGTTAAAACTACAAAGCCGCTGACCCAGTTCTTTGGCCCATCTTCTGAGTAGTCGAACGTAGGCTGGTGAGGGTTCGCCATTGTCCCGCACTGAACCCCATATCTATGGCCCGTGTAATCAGACCAGCTATAAACTTGCTGCGCGTGTGTGTGGCCTGTGACGATGTGAGTGCCTGCTTTCATCGTGTTATTGTATGCAGCGTGAACACCACCTGCGATTCGATGCTTTATAACAATGGGTCGCTCTGCCCCACTTATCCACAACGACATTCCAAACGTCCATTCTTTAAAATGGTCTTTTAGGTCAAAACCTACCACCCCGCCAAATTGGTTTGCATTGTTTGCTAGGTAAGAGTTGAACCGCTGATCATGGTTCCCGATAAGCCAGTACCTGTCACTCTTGGGGCTGGCCTTCTGTATCTCTTGCAGCCGCTTCTGGGCTGTGGATAACTCTTGCTCAACACTGGGCCGGTCTTCCCAATCATTCATTGGGTGCCTGCCGATGCTTGCGCCGTCTATTAGATCGCCGTCTAAAACAATAACTTTAGGCTTTAGTTTTTTTGCTAATTCAACGAAGGCAAGATGGGCAGTTGTTACCGTGTTAGGTTCATAGTGACAATCTGAGCCGACCATGATTACACCATCAGTCACTTCTAAGTTGCGCCTAAACGACTCTCTGGGCCTGTTCCTGCTGTCTAAATGTGCTGGGACGTGCAAGATAGTCCCTAGAAGGTTTTCTACCCGCTTGCGCTTCATGTGAACGTTGCGAATATCAACACTGTACTTTCTAGCCATCTCCGCTGGCCCCAAAGCCTCGAACTCTTTAGCGAACTCTTCAGGATCAACCGGGGTCTTTGACTGACTCATACTTGCCTCGTCTTGCGTAAGCATTACAAAAGTGCGCAAATACTAACGCTTTCACGCCCTCTTCTCTAGCCTCTTTCGGTTCACGCTCCCAGACGTCTCTTATAGCTGCGTCAGCGGCTTTCACCATGTCCTGCGCTATCGCCCTTGGTGATCTCATTGCCTTGCCCCTATCCGGCGCTCGTGCGCTTTAATCTGCTCTGTCCACTCTTCAATCATTTCGCGGTAGTCGGCAGCGTAGAATTTTACCGGGTGGTTTTTCTTCTCAAACATTTCCTCAACGAAATCACGCCCGAAATAGTCAATCATCCAAGCCGTATATTGCTGCGCCGCTGACCCGTGTTTCATACCAAACCCATTACACCCCTTGCACTGAGGCCATACATTAGCAACGTCTAAGGCCCAGTAACTACTGCTGCCTTTTGGTATAAAGTGGCCCCCGTCACACTGCTTCCAGTGTACTGGCTTGCCGCAACTGACACAGTGGCAATAGCCGCCATCGTCGGCAGTGCTTACCCGCTTGAGCTTTTGCAAAGTCTTTAGCGCTTTGGCTCTCAATGTCTCAGCCATTACACCACCCTCCGCAGATTAGCTTGCTTTGTTCTCTCAGCATCAAAGGCAAGTTGCCCCAGCATAATCTGCTTCTTTAGCTTCTCTACGTTAAGACTTGAGAGTTGGACGGCCCGGTAATACTCAGCCCACTGACCCCCCGCTCTTGTTTCGACTTCTGCTCTTGCTGCGCTTTCGCCAGAGTCCATGTGCGCCTTCTTTGTAACAGCCTCCCAGCTTTTAAGTTTTGTCTCATTCTCGATTGCCTCAACGCTCGCCCCCTCCCATTCATTAATTCTTTCACTCAGTCTTTCTAAGATTCGATCCATCCGATCATTCATTTATTTTTCCCATGCCGTGACATTTAGTGGGTTTGGTGGCCCACCAGTACATTCAGTCTTTATTGACAGTCTCTATTTCCACTCCACCATTTCCAAGCTGGCCCAAACTTTGCCCACCTCACCCAATTTATTTAAAAAAGAGGGAGAGGATTTTCTGCCACCGTTAACGAGTGTTCAATTTCGCGCCCCACTAATGCGCGGAGATTCTGTCAAATTGTCTTTTGGTCGTTCTGCTCAACGGTTCAACCAACCGCACCATTCCTGGCCTTTGCTGTTTTTCTAAACAGAGCGAAAACTTTTTACCACAACTGAGTGTCGATTCAGCCTATGGATATCCACTTTATACGTTCCAGTCCGCCAAGAATACATCAGGGCGCACATCAAAAGGCTCAACTTCGCCATTTGTTAATTTGCAAACCTTAACAACGTAGTGGGCGGGGATTCGGCTTTTTCTCCATAGCGTCAATAGCTGCGGTGATATGCCAACTTGTCGCGCCAATTCCGACTGGTTACCGCCAGTGGCTGATTCAACAATTTTATTATAAAGACTAGGTTCCATGATTCTTTCCTTAGTGCAAGGAAATCCAGAAAGTTTGATTTCCCTATTGAGCGCGAATACTAACCCAAAACAAACGTGAAAAAAAGGTTTATTTTCATAGCAAATAATGTTTCAATAACCCCCTCACTTAATAAAGAGGAACAAAAATGAATTTACCCGAAAGAGAATTAAATCACCCCGAATGGTACGCCAGAGACTTAGGCGCTTGCAGCCAATGCAGTGAGCCTATGCTTCAGGTAGAAGATGAAGGCCACCACATCATCGCTTGCAGAGTCTGTGATCTAGGCGGAGTTGCTGACAATGACCGCACATTTAAGGTCAAGTTTTACGGCATAGACGATGGCGAAGATCTCCACTCATTTCAAAATGGAATCATTGCTGACAGTCGCACAGAAATGCTAGAGCTAATTGAGTGGTGGGGTGAAAACTTTCACTGGGAAATTAAACAGCAACAGCATGACGGCAAAGAAAATATCTTTGGCATTTTAGTTGAAGGTAATGTTTTAGAAAGCAACCCTTCTCGCCAGTATTTTATCTACCACCAAAGTCAAGAGATTGGCTGCATTGTGGAGGTGCTGTAATGGGTAAGGTCAAATCGGAAATGTTCAAAGAAGAATTAGGCTTCGATGATTGCTTGCAGTTGCTAGACAGTCTGACGGTATACGAAACACCGCAGAAGCTAGCCAAGCGTTACCTAGAAAACGATCTACCGCCAGTCAACACTGTTGAGCGGTTTGAAGCATTGCAAAAATTAATGGATGCAGTGCAGAGGGAAAAATAGGTCAGGGAACCTCCTCTCCCCATTAGCGTGTGCCCGTCCGCGTGACCGAACAGACGGGACTAATTTAACCAAAAGGAAAAATCATGAAAGAAACCAACCTTATAGAGTCATTAGTTAAAGCGCAGTCAGAAATGACTCACGCGGCTTTTGACCAAACCAACCCACATTTCAAGTCGAAGTTTGCCAGCCTCAAGTCAGTTATTGACGCGATCAAGCCAGCACTAAACGCCAACGGCATATTCTTCATGCAGGTATCTCACCCGCTAGATCATGGGGTAGGCATTGAGACTATTTTCTGCAAAGCAGACGAAAAGTTATCCACAGGCGTGGTTATGGTTCCTGTTGATAAGGCAAACGCACAGGGCCTAGGCTCGGCCCTAACGTACGCAAAACGGTACTCTTTGGCGATGGCTTGCGGAATAGCAGCAGACGTTGATGATGATGGCAACGGCGCAGCAGCAGCACCACCCCAACGCAAAGGCCAGTCAGTTGTTCGCACTGTGATTGAGCAAGAAGGCATTGTTGTAGATGAAACCAAGCGTGACGCATACGTTACTCAGTTATTAGCAAAAGTGACAGAGGTTGACACTGGCGGCGTGCAAGAGTTGGTCGATGAACTATCAACAGATTCAGATATGAAAATTGCAGTGTGGGCAGAACTGCCAAGCAATGTTCGTTCATTCATAAAAAAACTAGGAAAATAAAATGGCTATGAGACCAAAAAATAGAGGCTTTTCACGAAAGGTGTTCGACCTGCTAGAAACGAAAGGCCCAATGAGCCGCAGCACGATTGCTGAAGAAATGCGAAAGATGGGGCACCCAGTTACATCAAAGCAAATCATCACCTGCCTGCAAAATATGCGGCAACGACACTGGATAGAATTCTCGCAAGAAGACCGACGCAAGTTCGATATCAGATCAGAGACATTAAGGAACCAGCGCGACATACAAGTTGAGATGCTCAACCAGAGAGGTAAGGTCGCAATTAAGCCGCTGGCATCCAAACCTTTAGTATCACCCACCCCAGACGTGAAAACGCCTGAAACAGAAGAATTAAGGCCTGTAGAAGCCTTTACTGTACCCTTTCCGATACAGGTTGCGGGTATGGTTTCAGTCACAGCAATAGTCACAGCGGTTTCAACCGCAATCGCAATTAGGATGTTTTAAAAATGGATAATAAGTTTGTCGATGGGTTTTTTGTTAAAGCACCAAGAGCTGGCGCGCCAGAATTCGTAAAAGGTAGCGTAAGCCTAAAGCGTGAGGAGTTTATGCGCTGGGTAGCTGCTCAAGAGGGCGAGTGGATAAACCTAGACGTAAAAGAAGGAAAAAGCGGCAAGTGGTACGCTCAGGTGAATGACTGGAAGCCTGCCGGCGGTATGCCGCAGATGCCGACCTTCACACCCCCTTCTGCTCAACCCTTGCCAGCTTATGGCGCGGCAGATGACGGGCTAGAAGATATCCCGTTCTGATGTAAACTTGAGGAGCCGGTAGATTAGACAGGCCAGCGGCAGGGTCAGTCTTAGGAGTTCCTCCTGTGAGAAATAGATTGGGTGAAGTATGTCCGGCTGGGAATTTCAGCATCAACGCAATCAACTGCCGCACCCTCTCAACCCCTCAACCGTCTCAACCGTCTCAAACCGAAATACCCAAAATAAATGTTTTAATTCATAAAGAAATGCTTTATTGTTTATACACATTAACAAGAAGGAACGAAAAATGACTGAACAAGAATACATAGAAAGTTTTGAAATGACGCAACCATTGATGATTCGGCTTCTTGCAGAACTTTTCGACGCAGTTAAAGCTGGCACACTCAATTCAAACGACGAAGCAATGCAAATACACTCTTTGAAACACGCCTATGACGTTGAGCCAGAAGAAATGTCCTATCGAGTAAGCGTAGCAAGAATCATGTCAAACAACAGGGCCGCGTAAGCGGTCTTTCTATGGCTAACACCACAAACCCTCTCACCCCAACTGAAGTAGAACAAGCTATTCCGCGCTCTAGTGAATACAAGCTAGGGGATGGGGGTGGGCTATATCTTTCAGTCAAACCTAACGGAAAGAAGTTCTGGTTGTTTAACTACCAGCGACCTATATCAAAACGCCGCAACAATATGCACTTCGGCAGATACCCGACTTTTAGCCTAGAGATGGCTAGGCAACTGCGCGAACGAGCAAAAGAGTTGCTTGCAGATAATGTCGATCCACAAAAGCCAGACGGCGATAAGGAGGTGAGTATTTTGGACAACTTTATTGCTAGAGGCTGGCTAGGGAAGTACAGTTTTGGTTATCTTAGGTTCGCTCATAAACCTAATGTTTGGGGCGTGAGAACAACAACCGGCAGGTTCATCGAGGCTCGACAGCAGAGCGAGGGCGGTGCCAAAGCTGAAGCAAGAACACTAATAGGAAAAGAGACATAATGGAAAAAGAAGAATTTACCCAACTGTATGCGCAGTGGTTTGCGCTCCACCCATTTAAGAAACGAGACTGGCCTGACGGCTTGGGTAGTGTTCACTATGAGGCGTTTGGGAAAGAACACGCGCAGACAATGAGAGAAGCGCTAGGCCAACTGACTGAGGAACTCGACAGTTTCCCGTCACCCAAGCAAATCAGAACCAAACTTAACGCCTTAAACAATAACAAAACTGAAGTTGGTAGCGTTGTCCGTGACACGGCCCAAAACGAAGAAATCGCCTGTAGGCTGTTTGAGCATCTGATGGGGATACAATACAACGGCGTGGAGGTAAAACGTCCAGATGGGGTTCAGGCGTGGCATGAGCGCATAGTTGATGACGTTATCAACTCAGGTTTACCAGATCATCATATGCAAGGCGCATATTCAACAATTGGGCTGAAGGTCATAAGGGCGCAAGCGTGAAAGAAACAGTAGAAGAGTGGATTTTACGGACGGGCAAAAATCCTATACAGCTTGAGTATTGTACTGTAGCAGGCAAGGTAATCATTCAATGCCCTAGGTGCCACAAGCAAGGCTCTGCGGGGCCACGAGAAACTAGCAGCTTCCCAGTCAGTGAGAAACAGATGGTCTGGTGTTATGACTGCGTTGATAGGGGGAACCAACCAAATGGATAATTTTCTAGCAGCAATTAAAGCGCAAACAAACCTGCGTCAATCTTACATCCACGAAAGGCTGCTGGCAGTTCAGCACCCTAACTTCCCGATTGCCAGAAAGCATGAGATCTACCAGATGCAAAGAAAAGGCGCGGGGGTAACTGAGATCGCTAATAATCTAGGCATTGAGCGTCATGAAATCCACAAGCTGCTGGGGCGAACGTCTTGGCCTCACCCTGCGACCTTGACTTAGTGTTCCACATGAAACAACGCGAGAACCTAGTAAGGCTAATAGAGGCGATTGAGAACTGGCACCATGCCCGGAACCTCATAGAAGGGTCAACAGACAAAGACCAACTGGCAAAGTTAATTCAAGAGGTGGGTGAGTTATCAGATAACATCTGCAAGGGTCGAGATATGTCAGACGATATAGGTGACATTATTGTGGTGCTGATAAACATAGCCGCTAGGAATGACCTGTCTATTGAATACTGCCTCACAAGAGCGTGGCTAGACATAAAAGACCGCAGGGGCCGAATGATTGATGGCGTCTTTGTGAAGCAATCGGATTTGGCTGGAGCATAACCCCAGCCGATCACCCTAGTGTTCTTCTGGCTCCACTTCTTCTGGTTCCATTTCTTTTTTGATGCACCCAGCGTGAAAGGTAATTGACTGCTCTACCTCTTGCTGTCTGAGCACTAAGTTAATGTGCTCCTCTCTCAATTGAGAAATGCGCTGCGCCCTGATCTTGGCTTCATACGTCATTTCTTCTTCTGAATACTCTACGTCATCTATTGTAATCATTTGATTTCCCTATGGTTTGTGAATCACAAGTTTACTTTAATCGCTGCGTTTGACCAATACCGCTTCAACGAATATGGCGACCTCATTTGTTGATGAGCTAGATTTAGCCTCAAATTGAAAGTCTGTTTTTTCCTCAATCTTAAACGGTACCTGCCGGTCATAATTTACTTGCGACATTGCAAAGGTTGCCTCAGATACTCGCAGCGTTCTGCCATTGCTTGCTCTGGTCACATTCCTAATGAATAGGTACTTTTGACCGTTGGTGGTTGCTGAGTTAGCAGTGATTCTGAAAAGGTACAAGTCATATCCTGCGGGAACGGTGTAGATGCACGCCTGAGTTGTTCCCAGCGTTGCCTCAATGTAACCGTAAGTAACACCCCCGCTTGCTATAGTAATATTTCCCACATTTGACCCAGACAATATAATTGCTGAGTTGATTCGGAACAAGGCAGTTGGAATAGCCACCGAGCCAGTGCCGTTTAGCGTGACGGTTTGCCTGGCTTCGTTATAGCTTGCGTCAAGACCGACAACCAATACCTGCATGGTATCGCTGGCGCTACTGCTCACGATTGTCATTGCCAAAGCAGAAGATGGGTAGACGTAGGTGCCGCCATCATTCCAAATGGTTTCAAATGCAGTGCCAATTTCTCTATTAAAGCCGAAAATGTTAACAGCAGCGCTGTCATACATCTTGCCTTGTGCAATATCAAACAAAAGGTGAGGGGTGGGTCTTTGGTAGTGGTATTGGTACATGGTAGCCTCAATCGTTAAATTTGGATTTGCTGCTCACCCACTTGGGTAAACAATAAGCAGTCAGCCCTTTCTGGCGTTTTTCAATTATTGCCTCAAACTGCCTGCAACGATTTGCGTCCCTGAATAAAAATTCCTCTGGCATTGTCTTGCCTTCCAAAACAATAACCAACATAAAAGCCATAATCACCTATTTGTCAGCCAAGCAAGCAAAGCGCCAATCGCGGCTGGCACTAAAGCTGCCACCACCAAGAAGATTAGCGCGTACTGTGTGAGTTCCTTTCTGAACTTCTTCTTCCTCGCTTCCTCTGCTTTCAAGAATGCTTG
>Ga0115008_10001975_pt1 | contig 16944 bp, 17 predicted proteins | sample FraStrMetagenome_FD_87164 | JGI IMG/M metagenome (GOLD analysis project Ga0115008, IMG submission 87164) | Marine eukaryotic phytoplankton communities from Arctic Ocean - Fram Strait ARC3M Metagenome | ecosystem: Environmental > Aquatic > Marine > Oceanic | place: Fram Strait | collected...
ATAAGAAATTTTTTTTGGACATTTGGAGACATCTGAGGATTCTGGGACATTAAAATAACCTAAAAAAAATATTTTTTCTCGAAATTCTCTAAAATTGAGTTCTTCAAATGATCAATACTATTTCAAAATGTCTTTGAACATCTTGAATGACATGAGCGACATTTGCCCATAATTGAGCTGTTAGTTTTGAATTGTAAGTTGATTTGCTCATCTGAAAATAGGTTTTTTGTCGCATTTTTCAGATCATGACAATTGGATAAGAAAAAACTTAAATCGGACTCGACGTTTTTGTTGAAAATGAGCTCCGGCGGGCCCGAGGCTGCTCCATCTACCAGTATTAACTGTACCAGTCAAGCTCAATCTTCTAGAACGTCACCTCCCGAACTCACTTCAGGCGAGGGCCAAAACATCAGGCACAAGATGAGGCCTCCAGGTCTTGCTTGCTTGAAGAATGCGCGAAACTTTGACGGCGACAGAAATAAAATGTCAAAAAAGGAAAAACGGTTTGATCCGGCGCGGGCTCCTTTGCCAACGCGAATGCCTGAATACTTCAATGTCAATTTGATACAGTCACAACTGCCACATCAGCCAGAGAGCTATCTTATAAGTAAGTTCATATCTGCGCGCAAAGTGATCAAAATGATTTTCACTTCAATTTATGAAAAATAAATGAACGTTGCGAAACTAGAAAGGCGAAGCGAAGCTTTGCGTCAATAAAAATACATCTTTGACTAAAACAGGATAAACGCGAGTGCGTAGGTGTGGTTCATTTGTAATATTCTCTAATAATTAGATCAATTCTAAAAATGAATCACGCCTACGCACTCGAATTTAACCGGTTTTTGTCAAAAATGTCTATTTTTTATGACGCGGAGCGGATCTTCACGCTTTTCGCTTCGCTATGCTTTGTAATTTAACAAAAAAAAACGCAAGAGTTCATTTTCCCCGCAAGAGTTCTGGCAAAAAAGTCTCAAGAACCAAAGTTGCCGATAAAATGGAACCCAGTGTCGTTATCGTGCTCTTTAACGCGTGTATAATTAAGGCGGCGAAGAATTGATAGCAGCTTGCGCGCACAACATGGAGGACCAAGTTTATTATCTTATCAAGGTGCGCATGAGTGATGTCAACTTCCGCTCGTTACCGACCGGTCAGACGCCGATCATGTTCGCCACGAATCCACGTATTGCCGAGATTCTGCTCAAAGAAGGAGCCGGTTAGTCGTTCAATAAAATTATTCAGTAATGACGTTTTTTAAAAAAAGATCCAAACGCTCAAAATCGGATGGGAAACACGGCTTTGCATTTCGCGGTGGCAGACAATAACCTTGAAATGGCGGCGATGCTGCTTCGATATGGCGCGCATCGGCGGCTCAAGAATGCGTCAGCGCAAGGGATTACAGCTTGTCAAGTACAGGTCAACTCGAATATTTCAAGAGAGGTACAAGCTGCGCGAATTTCACCAATGGAAAAGATCATGTGGCCTCGGTAAGATCCACCAAAATATAAAAAAACGACAGCTTTTAAAGCGTATCTATGAATTTGTCGCTGTTTTTATGCGTTTTTTTTAATGCGACAACATTTAAATGAGAAAGCGACATTTTGTTACTATTTTTTATTAATAAATAGGAGAAATTATTTAACTAAAAATAGAAATATAACGACCAAAATGGTAACATGATGTCGCTTTTTAATTTTTATGTTGTCGCATTCGAAAAGGAAAATTGTTGTTTTTTTCAATTTTTCGCCGTCCATCCCAGGTTTAGTCATTTTCAAACAATTTTTCAGTCAGTATCCGCGCCAAGCGCCACTTGAAAACATGCTCTGCATCGACTTTGAAATGATCGGCATCGCTAACCCTCAATGGGGCCACCACGTGATGCTCGACTTTCCGATTGAAGTCGGGATTGTAGATTCAAACTTGAATACTGTTTATCACCGCCGCTGCCGTCCAGACTTTCTTCCGCAAACGGGAAAACTTTCTGGCAAACATTTCAAAAAACTTTACTCGCCGCCGATTGACAGGACGCTCGATCGGCCGAGCATTGATTTACGAACTTGGATTACTGGAATCAGGCCTGGAGATCTTGACTTCCAGGTTAAAAAGCTTGTCGATAAGCCTTTCATCTTTTTTCTAGCCTTTAGCATCGCAGGTCCTTGCAGAAGTTCGTCAAATAATTCAAGGCAAATATCTCGTCGGGCATTCAATCGAGCACGATTTGTGTGTTCTCCAGCATTTCGGTCCGCCAGAACAGGGAGTTCGCGACACCAGCCAGTTTCTTCGATGGGTAAGTTAACAAGTTGTCAAAACTCTTTATTCCTATAAGGTTCTGTTAATTTAGAGAGAATTTTTCTGAGGTCAGCTTGGTTCAAAGCTTATTTTCTAAAGTCAACCCAGGTCAATATGAAAATTTTCCGGGTCATTTTTATGTCAAAATTAGCTTTTCATACGGGTCAACGTTCCCTTCTTCAGGTCATTTCTCGTCTGATTGATCCATTTAAATTACTTAAAAAGAGGTTAATTTACAGAGGTCATTTGGGGTCAGAGCATATTTTTAGGTCCGTTGTGTCAAACTGACTTTTCGAAGACATTTTTTAGGATAAAAAATCTGTCCGGAATAAATGGTTTTGAGTCAAAACTTTTGACTGAAGCTTTAACAAATGACAGTTATTAACCTGCTTCAGAAAGGAAAGAAGATCTCTCTGAAGAAAGCTGCGAAAACGTTCTTAAATCTTGAAATTCAAAAAGACAAGCACAGCGCTCTTGAAGATGCAAAAACAACGATGGAGCTTTATCTTCTATTGAAGGTTCGTGTTACTGTCGGCCTCACGTTTTCGTCCTCTCAACTTGCTCAACAGTTCAAAACTTCCGGAAACTTTCCGGAAACGGCTTTGCAGAAGTTGAACTAGAAACATTGTTAACTGTTTTTTCAGGATGAATGGGAGAGTTCCGATGAACCTTTTCTGCTTCCGGCGAACCAAATCCGACAGGTAAAAGCGCTTTCCTAAACAGTTTTAACCTACTCACGCCTGTCCAGATTGTCAAGGTCGACACGCAAGGTGACGAGACAGCACAAACAGCGGATAACAAGATTCCAAAATCAGAAATTGCAAACCAAATATCACAAAACACCGCCACAAGCTCCGGCTCAAGCTCGAGCATCAAAGAAGAAAAACAGTTTCAAGCGCATCACAATCCTCAAATCAACAACAACAGTCAACAAACAGACAGATTGGCTCACGAACTGATTAATCTTTCATTAAATTCGTCGTCGGTTTTAAAATGATCTCGCCGCGAAAAATTAAATTCTTCCTGTTTTGAATTCTTATCTGTTAGTTCCATTTTAATTTCGTTTTTTTGCTGAAAATATTTAAAATACATATATATAATTATGTTACAGCCATAATTTATGCCTTATTAATAATAAGTTATTATTTACGTTTACTAATTTTATTTTTTTACCCTTGCACGGGACGCGGCCAATTTATTGTTAATTTAAATTCGTTGCGAAATTAAAAAACCAACAAATTGGCCATTTCCCAAAATAGGTTAAATTCTTAAGCTCATTTCGAGATTTCTGAGCATTACTCAAAGGTTTTTTTCTTGCGTTAGTCTAAAGTTCGGATTCTCGCGTTTTTTCCTTTGACGAAAATATTATTCAATGTTTATCCTGTTTTATATCCTCACTTTATTTGTTTTAGTGATATTCTCTTTAGTTCCTGATGATCATTTTCCCCTGCCTTTTGCTTGCAGCATAATTTCAATTTATTTTTTTTCTTACGTAGGAATTTTTTGAATAAAATTCTTGTGTTTCTTATACTTTGCATACTGCTCCTGATGTTCCATTTTTTTATCTTATTGAAATAAATAACAAAAATATAAATATATTTTATTATTATACACATTTCAGTTATTGACTTAGGCATAAAAATGTCCATACTAATTAGTTTTTACAAAATCTAATACAAAAAGTATCATTTTAAAAAGTTAAACAGGCAGTTGAATTTGGTTTTCGAGCTTTTCGCTTTCTTTTACTTTTTGTATTCTTGTATTCAATCCAAGTGAGAGTCCAGAAATAACTGAAAGAAAAAGCGCATGGCCTAGAGGTAGAATCACAATTGTGTAGAAAAACTCTTCTGTCGGCGATTTGATAAAAAAATCTTCTGGTTTCATATTTGGTATTCTTGACAACACTTCTAAAAAGCAAAATAATGATGCTTTTTTATGCAAAAACATACTAGCAACGTTGTCCAAAATGACCATTGCAGCGGATAAAATCACAGAAATGAGCAATGCCAAACTAACAATAAGTCCGTGCGCTTGCAACGTAATCCTCGACTTGCGCTTGACCATGAGATGAATGCTTACGGTAATCCCGACGATGCTCAGCGTAAAATTGCACACAGAAATGACGCAGTAGATAATTTCCACAATTGGCAGTTTTCTATCCACCGACAACCTAAACCGGCTTATGTTTGCCATCATTAAAGGGTCAAACTTGCCTGTACTTGTCGATCCACCAAAAAGTATATCCAAGTGTTCCGCCAGCAAAGAGAAAATACAAAATTGAAACCAAAAATAGCACCCATGTCCAAAATAAAATAGATCTTCTATCAAGCGCGCTCATTTTTCTCTACATTTTCATTTACAATAAACTTAATCTTTTGTGCGCAATTGAAGAAGATCGCGATGCTTGAGTGTCCTGAAAAGATCGATAGACTAAGCGCTTTGCGGAGGCGGTGCTTTTCAATAGATCGTAAAAGTGATTCTTGCGATAAATAACGAAACAGGTGATTAATTTTCATAAAGCAAAGTTTATTTTATAGCACAATTGTATCGAAAAAGTAAATCCTGGATTTGCACAAGATTTATCTTTTTTTCACTATTTTCACATTTATATACAGTGACTTCGATCTTCGTCAAAGCAAAAGTTTCTTGGTTTCGTGGCACCGCGAAATACAGCTGTGCATCGTTTTGTTCCAGGCGCCAGCGACGGGTTAAGGGTGTCTTTTTTCCCTTTTAGCTTCTGATCGTTGATCCTTATCGGTTCATACGACGATTTCTTTGCGAAATTAAATGTCCGCGCAAGAAAGTTTTAAATAATTTTTGGCAAGTAGTTTTTTTTAAGCTGTACATAACATGATTGTTACTGTATCTAAGAATATTTTTGTAGCTTCTTTTGATACGCGAAAAATTGGTTTGCGAGAAAAAAAAGTGTTTCCATAAATTGACAGTTTTTTAAGCATTTTTAGAGTACTGCAACGGTATACGGGTATTTACAGAGTTTACGATAGTTTCTAATCCGGTAGAGGCTGAAAAGTTTTTACCAAAATTCTAAAAACAAGAACTGAACGCGTAAAGCGAGAAAAAGCCGGTGATTTTAAGTTACGCCAAAATGTTGAACTAAACTTGTTTTGGACCTGACAAAAAGTTTGACCTGGCCGAGGCCACCCCCTTTGGGTCCCACATTTCTGGACGAGGTCTAAGCCCCCAACTTTTGGACCTTTTTCGTTCACGGAACGTTGTTGAAAAATTAAAAGTGTAAAAACGTTTCGTCCCCAGCCTTAGACTAGTCTATAACGCGGAGGGGCCGTTTTACCGGCTTCCGAAAGAGTTTGCTATTTTTAAATAGATATAGATTTTCGCATGGGTGGGCATTTTTCGTAATTCAAACTTTGAAAGTTTGATTTGAAGATTTTTGTCTGACGACCGAAAATTAATTGATCGGGGCAAAATTATTTGAGGCAGACTTCGTCGCAGAAAATGCTAGACAAAGTGGGCTTTTGGAAGGCTCGCTCGAGGAAGCTGAAGTTGTCGACGTAGAGCACGTGGCGCTCGGATGGATCGGAAGCGATTCGGTTGAGCTCGACGTAATCGATCTGTTTGCCGATACCGAGCGCGTAGACAGTTGACTGATCCTGGAGGCGGCCGGACTGGACCTTAAGCACTGGAGGATCTCGGGCTCGACCGTCAGTGATGAGAAGGACCTGAGCAAAAATTTAATACGAGTCGTTTTGGTCGAGTTTTTACCTTGTTGGGGACTTCAGGTCGATCGCCGAATTCAGGTCGGAAAGCATTTTCGACAACCCACTTGATGGCGGCACCAGTGTTAGTTCCTCGTCCTAAAAAAAGGTTGAAAAAATGCACAACAGTGTAAAACTGACCTTCGTAAACGATAGAATCGACAGCGTTAATAGCCTGCTGATGATTTTCCATTTCGTTCATGTGGAATCGGAGAGTTGGTCGTCTGTTGTAAGTGATCAAACCGACTCGGACTCCGTGCTGACCGAGATTGGACTGCATCAACAGGTTGATAACGAAGTTCTTCATCTTTTGGAAGTTCTCGTTGCCGATGGAGGAGGACTGATCGAGAATGATGAAGAAGTCAAGTTTGTAATTGGGATCCTTGGTGTCGCACTTTCGTTTGCAGCAGGGAGTCTCTTCCACGAGCTGGCCGAAAATGTTGGTCCATTCGCCAGACTTCGGGTCACAAGAGGCTTGGTCGATGCCAGCAAGATCGAATCCTGAAACGGAAATGTTATTTTAAAAAAAACATTGAAAATCAAATTCAAGGGCGGCGCGAAAAGCCAAACAAATCGGCGCGCGGCTGTCAAACAACTCACCAGATGGGCAGGTGAAGTCGCAAGTAGAGCCGTGGTAAACGCTGTTGGTGCAGCTGAGCTCGACAATGTTGGAGACGGGCTCTGTGATGCACGTTTGCGATTTCCAGCATTTTCGCTTGTTCTGTTCAGTGTTTTCGTAAATGTGCCAGCTGCCGTCGGTGCACTGGCCGGCGGACTCGTCGCAGCAGAAGTGGCTGTCGACGTTGTAGACGTGTCCGCAGCAGCAGGCTTTTCCGGGGCCGACTGGTTTTCCATCTGCGTGGTTCGGGCAGCAGCCGATTGGCTTGATGTGGATCGGCTGAGTGCCATCTCCGATGCCTCGTTCAGATGATGATCGTGTCTGGACAAAACAGTAAGCATTGATAAAAAAACACTGATTTTTACCTTTTTGCAGAGAAGAGGCCCTTCTTCGTAGACAGGGTCGTAAAGGTCAGAGAGTAGGTTTGGTGGGGCGGCGTTCTTAGCCAGACCAGACGGGTTTCTGTCGAGGAATCGCTTGAATTCCTGCGATGATCGGTCGGCTCGAAGGCCGATTTCTTCTGGAAGAGCGACGGGATCGTCTCGTTTGTTGTCGAAGATTTCGGAAACGAAAGAATCCATTGGCTAGAAATTGGTGTTATGAGAATCGAGAAGACTTTTTTAAGTATTAATTGTTTAAATTGAGGATTGTTTACCTTGAAAGGAGTGTTTTGAATATTTGGTTCTCCGACGTAAGAATTGTAAAGTTGCTCAGAAGCTTCAATCTGTTCGTCTGTCATCAATGGGGATTCGCCTCGGAGATCAAATTCAGGATCTACGTCCTCGTCATCATAATCCTGAGTATCTCGGGACATGCGTGGTAAGTGATTGAGAACTAGAAATAACATTAGGAAGATTAAAAAGATGGGATAATTTTACCTTCTTCTGTAGATCGCTTTTTCAAGCTGTTAACCCGTGGGAGTTCCATTGAGGAAACTCCGAGGGCAAGAATCTGGAGGAGCTTCATCGTTGAGTTGAGTTTTTTGTTCTTTTTTGTCGTCCTTTGCGCTTATATCAGCGTTTTTGATTTGTCTTTTTATATCTGAAGAATATTCTGTTAGAAATCTCTATCTCTTTGAGAAAAATTGTACCTTGAAAAAGTAAGGACTAAGGGTGTAGTTGCGTGTCAACCCCGTTTTGTAACTCGGCGATGCGTCCAAAGTCAGAATTGATCCTTCTCCTATCAGTAGAGGTTTTATACGAGCGCTCGGCAGCGCCGCAGCGCAGTGGTGCCGCGCGAGGTGAACCACCAGCACCATGCTCAGCACCGTCAACACCAGCGTCAGCCGAATTCATGATCCTGCATGTAGTCATTTTCTGCTGATACGAAAATCTGAGCAAGAATTTTTTGTAGAATGGTTTTATCTTTAATTGTTCGTTTCAAAATGTTAATAACTTTTATTTAGTTTGAGCAAGTGCACGTTCTTTTTCGTTTGATTTTTGCTTTGCGCTTTACACTTTCGCTTTTTTGTGCCTGAATATCCGAAAGATCATTAATTGTTTATTGAGAAAAATGTCGGAAAGTGAAGAAACTTTAACACATTCGTCAGTAGCAGCTTCTATTTTGACAGAGAGTTTCATTTCTAAATCGGAATTCGAAGAATATTACGACCTTGTTTTAACAAATGATCAGAAAAAGATAATAAAGCAGATCGAGGAAATCAATATACCAAATGAAATCAAAGCGAAATGGATTCAAGACTCATGCTATCATTTCAAAGTCGAAGAAGAAAAGACAAAACTTGATCAAGAGAAAATTAAACTTGAAGCTGAAAATGAAACATTGCTCGATAGAGTTCAAAAACAGAATAAAGCCATTTACGATTTGAAAGACGAGGTTATTAAGAAGAATGAGGATATCGCAAAACTTGTGCGCACGGAGTTTTTTCCCACAAATTTACGAACGGAAAGTCGATCACAAGAAAGTACGCGCAAAAGCCATCTACCTGCTTTTCCGCAAAGAAATAAAAAATGAAAATATAGAATGCGTTAAAAAAAACATAAATTTGTGAATATTTTTATTAAATGTTGAATTCATCAAATAATCTTTGTATATAATTATCAAGCCACAATGATGGTTTGCGCGCTAAATCAGACTCATCGAAAGGAGGGTGATTTCACGGCGAACAAAAACTATCGACCACAAGATGTTCACCAGAATTTAGAAGCCGCCGAATCGCGCCGCCAACTAGGGCACTTTGAAAATCAAAATTCTACCTTTTTCTTTTTTATTTATTCCTACCCTTGTAATTTGTCCAGAAACTATTTGATTTTAAAATAAAGTTCTTCCACGTCATAATCAAAGCAATTTTTATGTTGTAGCGCGTTTTGAAATCGCGAAAAAATGTAATAAGATTGTTTTCATAATCGGATTTATTTTATTTCTGGCGCGATTTGCAAGAGCAGCGACAGTGTTGGCAATCCAAAAACAGAATTCTGTCGTGGAACAACATGTCCCAAACGAATGAAAGGATAAACACAGACGACTTGAGTTGAATTGCGAGATTTCCGATATTTTGAATGAAAAAATTGCCAATCTGAGCAGTTTCTTCGGCATTTCTTTGGCAGTTTCTGGCCAATTCGGCAATTTCTAGGAATTTCTGGTATTTTCGGTTAATTTGAGAATCTGAGAATTTTAAGAATTTTCGAAAATTGCAGAAAATTTTGATTTTTTTTATCTAATTTCCTCAACTTTATGGCATTTTTCGGTACATTTGGCATTTTAAAACAAATTCTAGCATTTTCGGCAATTATCGGCAATTTCTGGATCTCAGGCAATTACTGGAATTTTGGCAGTTTTTGACAATTTTTACAAAATTTTTGTTGAAACAGTTCAGCCAGGTTCGAAGTCGCATAACAATTGCTTTTCCAAACGAGATACTTTAGTGCGTGGTAATTTCGTTTATCAGCTCTCGAAGAGGTTCACAGCAGAAGCAACTTGTGGCCTTACGTACCTTCGCTGCGATAAAAAGCCAAATCAGTTCTTGAGTCATTTTTCTGTGAAACAGCAAAACCGTAAAAATGCACATAAAATTAGCTGGAATAGCAGAATTTGGCTAATGCATTCGTAATCACGATAAATGAAACAAAGACCAGCTGGTGTCTGCAGCGCGCGCGGAATATTGATGAAGCGCTCAATCGAAAAAGAGCGATCTCGACGTTCAGTCAGTCAGTCACAATCGTCTCCCAAAAGAGATAAAACCAATTTTATTCGCAAAAAAAAACGACTTATCGAGAAAAAGGAAATGGCTCCAAAAAGCTCAGCGAAAAAGTAAACTTTTATTTTTCACCGTTTCGTGACCACGACAGGCCCACGCTAATATTTTTGACATAACCCTTGCGATGAAAGTGACCAACTCGTCGTCCATATGAATTTTGCTAAAATTGGCTGAGCGCAGCGAAACTAAAATCGCGAAGCGAAGCTTCGCGTTAAATCATCTCATATTAGAAGTTTTTGACGCGAAGCTTTGCTTCGCGCTTTTGCTCCGCTAGATTGAAGCGTTTAGAGTCTAATATACGTAAAATGATGTATTTTTTCGCTGGTTTTTAATAACCGATGAGTCTCATCATGAGATGTAAATTGAAGTTTTAGAACGAAGCAGTTTCAATATAGCGAGGCGGATAAGACGCTTCGATTCTTCCTCCGTGGACGACCAATTGTCCATCACGTGCCTGACGATTATGATCCAAAAGGACAGAGTTTAGCCATTCTTAACGAAATAAACTTGGATAGGTCAGCTGATAATTTTTTATTACATTTTTTAAACAAAAATTGAATTTTTTTTGTAAAATTTAAATTTTTGAGAAAAAATTTGATGATTTTTTGATACAAAAATTTGAATTTTCACTGAAAAAGTTGAGGCGGTTCCTTACACGAACCCAAACCCTTACACTCACATAGAAAAATGTACCACAAAGTTATATGAGGCAAAAAAAAATTCTCCAAAATTTTCCATAAAGCATAAATTTCGCATATCATTTCAAAATCTGCTTTCTCGTCAGCTTCTGATTATCTCCACGAAAATGATTTTTCATCCCTCGGCTGCCCCCCACTGAGCCGGATGAGCCGGATTTTCTTTTGCTCGCGAGAATCGTCATCGTGAGAAAACAATAGAATCATTTTATTTTCCTCGAAAGGAACCAGCCGGCTGTTTTGAGAAGACGCGTTCTCTTTTTGGCGCTAACGAATGAGCTGCAACACTTACGGCGGATAATCGCGTTACGTAAAATTGAGCATTAGTGGGCACAAAAATTCAAGTGGCGAGAATTTTCCAACCGCTTTTGATTTTAGTACACTGTGCATTTTCAAAGTTGAAAGTTTGAGATTTCAAATTTATCCTTATTGACCAAACGAATAATTATTAAGGAACCCCCCATCCCCCTCTCAATTGAAAAATTATAAATAACTTAATAATTTAGAAGATGCTGCGTATTTTTCAAGCAAAAGTTTTTAATTAACCGGTAACTCTCGTCTGCGTAGGCGTACCTCAGATATAAACTTGATCTTGAGCTCTAAAAATTACTTCTTATCTTTTTGAAATTCACATTTTCGCGGTCCTTTGCGTTTTGATTTCACGAAACTTGGTTCGCTAAACCCTTCAAAAGAGGTGAGCCGCCTTCCAGAAACAACGCTGGACTTATCCTGGGTTTACGGGTACCGTGGCAAGGACTGCCGCAACAATATTTTCCTTCTTCCCAAGGAACGGATTCTTCTGCGCTCCTCGTTTCTAGCGCCGGAGTATGCTTTTTCGCGGAAAGGAGGAAATCCGCCGAAAAGTCGAACGAAGATTCGGACGAGCTCATTTATTTTACCGCCGCCGTCGCAGTTATTTTGAGCCCGACAAAGCAGGAAACGATTACAAAATTTTTAGAGTTCTATTTCGTGATGAAAATTTCACAAATGAGTATTTTCTCGCGAAAGTGGACCATTTTCTGGTCCACTTTCTATAACTTATTTGGAGCATAAGCGTGGCTTCTTCATGACCACGGTCTTTTTGTGGCACCTGTTGGCTCGAGGAGGCCACGGTCGATCATACTTTGTAAAAAATTTTCAATTAAAGAAATCTTTGAAAGTATCAGCGTCATTATTTGGAGCACACGGACGACATCAAGTGTCTGGCGCTGCACCCTGATGCTTCACGATGCCTCGTCGCCACTGGTAAGAACACTTACAGTAATATTGAGCTACAGTAGCGCCTCTTAATTCGTACAAGACGCTTCTTAGAATTTTCAATTTTGTGATTTTCTTCTTTTTTCAGGTCAATGTGCGGGAAACGGCAACGGCGTGACACGACCGCCACATGTTCGCCTTTGGAACTACAACACATTGGAGACCTTTCACGTTATAAACGCGGCTTTCGGAAGGGATAAACAATCTCAAATTTATAACTTGAGAGCCGCTCACTTGTAATTTCTATCTTTGGCGGGCCGGATTAATACAGAAATTCGCGCTCTCTAAGCTCGACAATCCGGCCAAGCGCGTGAAATTTTGCAGCTCGCATGGCTGTTCCACCAAATTTTTATTCCAGCTGCATTTTCAAAGCTGCGATTTTTCGAACTAAAATTTGAGAAAATGATGTCATCAAGTAAAATTTTTGTAGAAAAAACACTAAATAATTAAAAAATACTAGAACTAACCCGTTGGTGCACAAAGACCACACTTTTGATTTTTCGTGTCTTTCGTGAACAGCTGTGGCTCCATCGAAGCCACATCAACCTTGTTATTTATTCAAAAAACAAAATTAAAAAAATATGAAATTTTTCTGAAAAGCTGATTTTGAAAAGAATGTAGTTTATCCAAAAATCAGATAAACAAGTTGTTGCGCTGGCATTTTCGCGAGCAGATCTGGGCGCGCATTTGTTTGCGACTGACGACAGCAGTGATCATGTTCTAAGAGTTTGGAGCATTTCCGAAAATGAAACGTCGCCTCCCGAAAAAGTAAGATTCTGTTCAAAACAAAAAAAAAATTATTTTTTTCAGATTCAAGAAGCGAAAATGACAAAAGATCAAGTGCTCGGCATCACGCCTCATCCTGGAAAATCAAAACGGCTCGTTTTGTACGGCAGAAATCACGTGATTTTCGTCAGTTTTGAAAAAGACAAAATCGCGAAGAAATCCGGCGTTTTTGGAAACGTTGAAAAACCGAAATTTGTGACAACTGCTGTTTACACGGTTTGAGAGTTTTTTTTTAGATTTTTTTTATAATTTGTTTGAAGCCTTCTGGAGATTTGCTGACTGGAGATTCGAACGGATCAATTGTCGGATGGAACGGAAATCAGACAAATTTCTGCATTTCAAATGTCCATCAAGGTAATTTCACTCAATCAGAAGTTTTTCACATTTTATACAAAATCTGATTTTTTACAAAATATGAAAAAATTTCGTAAATTTTACTGAAAGTCTGAATATTTTTCATTATTTTTTTTTATAAAAATAATATTTATATCTTGCATTATTAAGGGGGTATCTTCTCAATTCAAATCGACCCTGAAGGCGACATCATAACGGGCGGCGGGAAAGACGGAAGAATTGTTGCCACAAGTCCGGAAGGCGAAGTTCTCGACGAAACATCACTGCCAGGTTATTTTCAAAAGTGTGTTTTCAAATCCTTTTTCCAACGAAAATATTTTAGACTACGTCGGCGGCTGCCGCTGCGTCGTGCTCGGCCGAAACGGGACGATTTACGTCGGAACTACCAAGAACGCTATAATGAAGATGAATTTTGAAGAAGAATATTCGACAATTATGCAGGTTTGTTCAAATTAGCGGACTTTTGATTTTCCGCTAAATCACGGAAGCGAACCAGCAACTGTCAAAACTGACGATTATTAGGGACATTTTGACTCTCTCTGGGGACTTGCTACTTCGAAAACCAAAAAAAGTCAGTTTCTTACAGGAAAAAGGTTAATTGTTGATCATTTTAATTTGGCTAAAAGCGAAGCGAAACTTCGCAACAAAAATAATAAAATCAGATTTTCGCCTACGCACATATTTGTAACGGTAAAAAAAATAATGCGTAGGCTGCCAAAAATTTTTTTTGACTCCCTCACATTATATATGAACCGGTAATAATTCTGTGCGTAGGTAAAAATAAATAAACAAGGTTTTTACGCGAAGCTTGGCTTCGCGCTTTAGCTTCGCTCCGCTCAGCTGTTAGTTTTTTCACCTTCCTAAAAGCGTGTTTCGATGGCCGAATCGTTCTTTGGGATCTTGATTACCACAAGCCTGTTTGGACAAAAGTATACAGTAAGTGCAGATTAAAAATTTGTTTACCTGTTAGAAGTTTGTCTTCCCAAATCTGCGCTCAACAGGCTGCGCGGTTTCTATTTTACGTAAACTTGTGAAAAAAGACACAAAAGACAAGGAGATTAGCTATGAACCGGTAATGAGATCAGCACGCTTCCACATTGCCAGAAAGACTTAGAGCCTCGCCTTTCTTCGAATTACTGTTGAAATTCGCGTTTAGATCTCTCATTCCGCTGCGCTGGAATTCATCCTTCCGAAAACATCGCCGCAGTGGGCACTTCCAAAGGCGAATGGCTGATTATAGAGCTTGGTAAGTTGTGGTCATTTTACCCGTAATGATATAGCTAACTTTAAAGGCAATTGTGGCCCTTAAAGAGCCACAGCGCCGTCAAATTCAAAGCCCATAGCGGCAAAAGACGTTTTATAAAAAGCAATACGTTTGGGCTTAACTGTGGCCTTTTCAGGTCCACATAATCATCAACATCATTCCTTTCTTAATAGTTTTGACCTTATTCGCACTTTTTATTATCAAAAAATAAGCGTGATAGAACGCGCGCTTATTTTGTAGAAACAAAAAAATAATTTTTAGAAAACGGCGAGATCCTCCATCGCGGCGCTGATGGAAAGAAAGAAGCTATTTCTGTCGCTTCGTTTTCGCCGGATGGGAGTTTCCTCGCTCTCGGCTCGCATGATAACAACGTCTATCTTTACCAGTAAGTAAAACACTGTTTTGACAGTATTTAATGTATTCTAGCGTGCCTGGCTTCCGTCGCGCTGGTCGACTTCATGGCCATTCTAGGAGCGGTTCACCATTAATTCACTTTTTAACATGATTTGGCTTCTCAAAAACGGGATTGAACATCTCGCGCGGTTTCCGACTGGACAAGTCGCGGTCAAACTCCAATCACCTAATTTGCCGCTAATTTGGCCACGGCTTAGACCAGAAAATCGCGAACAGTATAGACTATCCAACCCTTTTTTTCAAACTGTATTGACGTTCAAACGTAACAGACGTTTTCGAAAAAGGATCTTTTTAAAATTGTGAGGCACGTGAGCTGGGATGGAATTTGCATTTCAGTCTTTGACTGTTGGTGACGCCCTTAATCTAGTCGTGAACCTCACCTAATCACGACGGGATAATTGGGTTCCAAAACCACCTGCAAAGCTCTAAAAAACACTTACAGCTCAAAATTTAACCCTTGCGGGTAAAGCGACCAATTTGTTGTTCACTTTAATTTGCTGAAAATGGCTGAGCGAAGCGAAGCTAAAAGCGCGAAGCAAAGCTTCGCGTCAAAATGTCACTTATTCTTATTTTTGACGCGAATCTTCGCTTCGCGCTTTTAGCTTCGCTTCGCGCAGCCATTTTAAATGAAATTTATGTGGACAATAAAATAATCTTTTTACTCTCAAGAGTAATTTAAGGTCTCTTTCAGTTTATAATATTCGTAAAATAAACCCCTGTGCCCCTTATCAACCGCCAGATTAAATAATTGTAGCTTGATCCCTTTTTGCGCCGGAGATTGTTCGACACGCGCAGCCTTCCTTGTCGAGCTGATTCAAAGAGCGGAACTGACGAGAGCGTCTCGATCAGACCGGATTTTATAAATTGTTCCGAATTGAGCGATCTTTCTAATTCTCTTATCAGCAACAAATTTTTTCGGAAAACTTACAAAATTCGTGTACTAAAGTATTTGAGAAGGTATTAAATTTGTAAGCGATTAATGAATATTAGAAATATTCCAAGCAGGGCGGAGTTTAAACTTATGTAACTGAGTTAGCATAAATCTGGCAGATTCTCGGACATGCATCTCCTAGTCATATAAACAGTTTATAACAAGTTTAAATCAAAGTCTGCGTATGACTGGGTGCGCTGGACACTCACCTGTCTCGCATCGCCTAAAATATGCATTTTTTTAAGTTTCACAAAAAATCATAATGTTTATTTTTCTTCCATAATTTTATGTTTTTTTGTCTTTCAAACTCTCATGAAAGTCGCTCATTTCCAAACCCTGTATGCTTCTATATCACACAGTACGATTCATACAGTAAGCGTTCAGTAAAATTTCTAACTTCGGAAATGACGAAAAAGCGCGAGATAAGAGCGGATTTTGGCTGCGCTTGGATGAACGCATTATCAGAATCGGGCTTGTTGTACTGACCGGCAATAGGAGAATTAGAAGCTCTCCGATAAGGCTTTTGGCAACATAGTCGAGCATCAGTAAAACGAGAATTTGGTGAACCTAGGTGATAGCTTTATCAGCCATCTAGATTGGTCTGACGACTCAAAGCATATCTGCTCCAATTCTGGAGATTATGAGGAAAGGTTATAAAATTTAAAGAAAGGAAATTTCAAATCGAACTTCCAAAATACGCGAAAATGAGAAACAAACAAGTGGCACTTTCAAGCGTTTATTCTCTGGAAGCTGAGCTGCCTCCGAAGGGGCTTATCTACCACCGAAAAGCACGAGTTGCATTGAACGTGATCAATTTATAACCAAAAAAGCAACTAATCTGGACAGCGGAGACGTGCAAGCAGATCACCCAGCCGTCGACAATGAAGCACACGCCCTGGGCAACGTCGAATTGCACGATTGGTGTCAACAATATCGGCATTTGGCCAGAAGGAGCGGACGGGACGGACATTAATTCTACTAGCAGGTGAGATTGATAAATCCGAGATTTGAATAGATATGAGCGCATAAATTCCAAATGAAATTTGCATCCCGCCAGATCATCCAATTTAGCGCACGTTGACTTCTTCGCGACTGAAGCATTTTTAAATCGCTGACGTCAAAATTGAAAAACGCGCGATTTTTATTATTTTCCAACGCGGGATAAGCCGAGTGGATTCTTCCACCGCGTCCAGGCGCTATTTCCACTACAGGATGAGCTGGAAGAGATTCAGCCATTTTCGAATTCCGTAATTTGCCAATTTCAAAATGTGGAAATTACATCATTTGTCCGCGTCTGACTTTTTGAACTTCAGGTCGAATAATGGAAACGTTCTGGCAGCCGCTGATGATTTTGGACACGTGAGGGTGTTCGAGTATCCCGCGAGGC
>Ga0115008_10001976_pt1 | contig 16933 bp, 15 predicted proteins | sample FraStrMetagenome_FD_87164 | JGI IMG/M metagenome (GOLD analysis project Ga0115008, IMG submission 87164) | Marine eukaryotic phytoplankton communities from Arctic Ocean - Fram Strait ARC3M Metagenome | ecosystem: Environmental > Aquatic > Marine > Oceanic | place: Fram Strait | collected...
CCTTAACAAATGGCCTTTTCGATCTCTATACTGTACGGCCAAAAACTAAAGAAGCTAACAAAATGTTAAAATAGAACATACCGGTACTCTCAAAAACGAGCCGAAATCACCATGATGCATACTGCACAACTTTCAACTTTCACCATACGTTGACAGAAATAAACGGGGAGTACTCGCCTAGCTTTATCCTTATATTTGCGCTAATGTCTGAAATCGGAGATGTAGTTACATCGGAGACGATGTTGGATACGTTTCATTTACCTCTTCCCTCGACAGTGGATAGCTTCAAAATGGAGGGAAAAGAGAGGGGCCAAGCAGCCGCTGGAGGTTCGCGACTTATAGTTTGTCAGATCACTTATTTAGATAGCAGTGCATTTGTGTGGATTGGATGGGGATACAGCTCTTCAGAAAATGTTCAAAAACCTAGTTTGAAACAGCCTGTTGCTCGGTTTGGTCCTCTCGCTATTGGTATGCCAAAACTTTATGGCAAGCAAAGTGCAGCCTCTCTACTCATTGGTTCCGAAAGCGATGATCATGAAGGAGCCGATCTCGATAATATCAACACTATTCTTAGCAGTCGTTTGTCCGCGAAGACAGGTTGGGCTATTTTTGTTTCTTGTTCCCTTGAAAATACATCGGATTTAGGCATTGGTGCTGCTTCAGAGGGCATCGCCCAGCGAGCTGCAGGTATGGCAGAAGCTGAGATTTCTCGCCGTCTTTTGAGGCGAATAGAAATATCTAAAGGTTCTAGTAGGAAATGAAAGGAATGAAAAGTCGTTCGTTTGCTATTATTGTTTGTTTTTGAAATCAATCGTTACGAGAAAATGCGTGCCAATGCGCATCAGGTGTCGAACTCCAATGAGAACAATTGACTTACTGATAAAAACATACTACGATTAGATACTACCGATACTACAGTAAGAATGACCTATTCATTACCTTCGATCGACTTAAATTGATTATATTCGTCGGCGATCCAGCTGCATATGAGTTTTCTGTTGTCATCACAATAGCTGCGTAGGGATTAGGGATACTCAACCTCAGCTGCAAATTGAATTAATAATTAATTGTCGTATTGATAGTTGCTTATAGCTCCCTCGGTAATGCATGTATTAATAACGCTTTGTTCCAACCTACCAGATCCAATGAGTAGATCAATTCATAAGCAATAAATTTGTAGTCATTTCTATGTGAGAATGGGATACCACATAATGTACGCAACTTAACGTGCTATTTCTTCTTGCAGCCAATTAGCAATCGGTCACAGGGGAGCACGGTAGGACAGGTGAGGATCGGGCTGGCAATACCAAGAGAGCAAAAGTGTACAAGTATGAAGTATGAGGCAATTCACACAAGTCGTTTCTTCGCAAGCGCCAATGCAAGCACAGCCCGCTCACCTTACTTTCCAAAAATTTTACATGTACATGTATTCCGGTCCACCATGACAACGACCGCAGGGGACGACAACCCGCCGTCCACCACCAACTCGGGAGGCGGGACGCGCGGTGACAACAACAACAACAACAACAACAACTCATCTTTAAATCATAACATTATGACAGGGCGATCTCCTTACCCTCGAAGCAACCATAATAATACCAGTAGTAACAACAGTCGACGATGGAGCAGTGGATCGTTTCAAAATGGCTCAGCAAATCATCATCGTTCAAATCTTAACCGTCATAGTATACAACAGCAACAGCAGTGGAGGAATGATAGTAACATAGAAGAGGCTTCTTCGTGTGGTAATAGCAGTATGTTCAGTCCAGCGATGGCTTCGTCAACGTATCGTCTATCGTCGTCAATTGCTTCGAAAATCGATATTAACGGCAGACATAGTGATTTAAATGATGAAAATTTGGAAAATAATACGTCAATGGAAGATTCGTACAACAGGTCGACATGCGATCGGATAAATTCAAAAGGCGTGACCAAAGATGTGACCACCAAGGCCCAGGGGTTAGGGCAAAATGAAGCAATACGCAAGTTGGTACAGAAACTGATATCACGAGGGAGTGATTCGGCATCAAGTGCCGTGTTTTATGCATCAGCCTTGCATGCTCGTTTGGCATCTTCCAGGAAACTGAAAGCGTATGACACTCTTTTGTATGCAAGAGCATTGGTTTTGAATGAAGAGTATCGCAGGGCCGTCCATTTGTTGGAACGTAGTGGACTCATTATAGGCAGATTGGCGGGAGAAGTAACAGACACCATTTCGTTATCCTTATCAACCCATTCTATCTTTGTTGAAAATGATGTTACTCCTAGCGATTGCATCGAAGCAGCGTTATTAGCTGCGCACTGTCTCAGTGAAAGTGGTGATTTAGAAGGTGCTCGTGTTGTCTTGGAGGAATCATGTCGCTATCCATTTCCAACACATAAAGATGTGAGGTCGTCAATGCAACAGCAACAGATGCAGCAGCAATTCCCACTTATTGAAAACGCATTTGATGATAGGGTATCATCTTTGCAGAAAGAAATGTCGTCGTCTCAGGGTGAAGATGATATACACCCTCTCTCAAGAATTTTCTGCGCAAAGGGAAAATTATACGATCGGCTAGGAAATCCTGGAAGGTCAGTGTCTTGGCTTCGTAGAGCTGTTGAAATAGACGTCTGTTGTGTGGAAGCTATGGAGTATTTGATTGATCGCCATCTAATGAGCAATGATGAAGAAAAAACGTTTCTTTCTTCACTAGATGCATCTTTCGTTGGGTGTGGTAAATCCATCGAATGGTGTTGGTTGAGGGATATGTACTTTGCTCGATGGAATGGACTAGCTAGCGAATCAAGTATTTTAAGAGAGGATTTAGACGGGAAAAAGAAAGCTTCTGTATACGGGAGCGATGGTCTCAGTCAGTTCTCGTTTGTTGCCGAATCGATGATGACTCCAAAATTTTCGTTCGACGTTCCAGACGCGAACCCGTCTCCTCTTGCGATATCAGAAACGCCAATGACAGAACCGAAAGCGCATGTTGCCAAGCAAGAAAAGAAATCAAAGTCGAATGCATTTGGACTCTCAAACGATGGTATGTACGATATCGACGAGGCATTTGGTAGACTTCAGTTGGATCATAATTTAGGTAATTCTGCAGAAGTCATGTCAATGGCGGCACGTCGTGCATATGCACTGAATTGCGTACCTCTAGCTTCTTATTACTGTATGGAAGCTCAGAGAATAGACCCTTTGTGCCCAAATCACCAGTTTTTACACGTTGCAGCTCTCCTCGGTCTGAAGAAGAAAGAAGACTTGTTTCGTGTTGCTCATCAGTTGGTTGAAATCAACCCAAAAGCTCCAGTGTCTTGGTATGCAGTAGGATGCTACTATCAGCTGATTGGAAACTTCGAGTTAGCACAAAGAAATTTCGGAAGATCTACTCGTCTTGATCCTCGCTGTGTAGAATCGTGGATTGCATTCGGATGCTCTTTTGCAGCTACTGATGAGAGCGACCAAGCTCTGGCAGCATTTAGAGCGGCACAACGACTTCATAACGGTGGCCATCATGCTATATTGTATATGGGAATGGAGTATTTAAGAACAAATCATTTATCACTTGCTAGTCATTTTCTCAATGCATCAAAACGGCTGAATCCGAATGATCCTTTGTGCCATAATGAACTTGGCCTTTGTGCCTATCGCCAAAATGATTACAACGGAGCAGTCTCTTTCTTCTCGCAAGCGTTGAAACTTGTAGTGAAACTAGATTTACAAGCCGATAACTATATGAATGACTTCAGAGGTAAAGTTGATAGAAACCCAGCCCAGATTAAAGCTGACTTTGGTATATATTCCCAAAAACCACCTCTGAGTTGTCGTCGACGCCGGTATTTTCATGGAAATTATAACAACATGACAACGCTGGAATGCGTACATCACTGCAGTGACTCGTTCTGGGAGCCGACTATTTTCAACCTTGGTCAATGCTATCGAAAAGCTCGTCGTTTTGAGGAGGCGAAGGTTTGCTTTGAAAAGTCTATAGTTTTGTCACCAGTAAGTTGAACATTATCATACTATTACGTGCTTTTATTTTTTTCTAATGTAAATCTTTTATATGTGCCAGGCCCGATCACACTCACATGCAGCATTAGGATTTACAATGCATTTAATGGGAGACGTCGACAGTGCGATAGATTCCTATCATCATGCGTTAAGTTTACAGCCTGAAGATGCCTTTTGTAACGAGATGCTTAATGTAGCCTTGCAAGACGATTTCAACAAACCAGATTTAACACCAGCACCATCTTTGACGGTTGGAAAAATGCAAACAAAAGATGGTATTAAAACCAGGGCATCAATAGGTGCCACTCGTAGGTCTAGCTTGGCTAGCGGAAGCTCATTGAACTCAATCATTCATATGGATCAAAGTTCTAACTTTACGTTTGACAACTCTACAAGTGACATTAGTATGACATAAAGTTGACGCTTAACTTTTTGAATCATTAGTCATTAGTCACCACTATCCTGGGACTGGGGTAGGTGTTTATTTTAGGTTTTCATCATAGTGTAGCTTTAAAATTTAGAATATTCGAAAACATGTGATTGATCAGGTAATGATGAAAAAGGGGTTTAGACTTTTCATAGCGCTATAAAGTTTTTGGAAATTCACTTCGTCTTCGTGCACCATAAAAAGGTTTAAAAAACGTAAAATCATCGATTTTCTCTTCACGTTTTCCATCACTAGAGGCTAGAGAGGGTTGAGTGTTTGTGTTTGGTTGTACGGTCACGGCCCAAGGCCAGTTCTAGAGTTACAGACAGACGGACAGATCTGACCTCAAACTTTATCACTCCGTACTCCATTTCGGTTCTTCACATGTCAAAAAATAATCTTTCTGTCGACGACAATCCCTCAGAGCATTTAAAAAAGTGCATTACACAAATTGGCGCCGCTCATCGTTCCAACTTAACTCTTGGGGTAGAGAATACGTAACACTGAAGGCGGCCAATTGGTTGGAAAAGTATGGAATTCACAACGAATGCAGACGACCAAGCGAAAGCTGCTGAATTGAAACATCGACTTGCATCTACGTCAAAGGAGAAGAGTGCGGAAAATGTATTGGATACGCGCATTGTACCCAACGTAAGAATAGATGAAGGCAAAAACAAGTACGTACTCATTTCAGCGATATCTCCAGCCCAAAAAAATTGCGCCAGCAGTAAGGTGCATTATTTTGTAACTAGTAAAAGAGGAGCACCGTAGTAAGTAATTTCGTGTGATGAGCAATTGGCGGTCGCCTTTATAGTTATGTATGATTGTTGTCACTCACTACTTTTCTCCTACTTTCAGTCATAGGAATGTTGCTGAACCTTTTGTTGAGATTTTGGAAGAATGTGGTTACATTTCAATTCAAATATTAGGCGGGGGAAGAATAGAATGCAATCAAAACGAGAAAAAGATACTTATATATGGCTTTTCGTATGGCTTCGGACGGGCAAATCATGAGACCAGCCAAAATGTTGTTCGTGAGGATCCGAGGTATAAAGATTTCAAAATAAGTTGGTCTAACGAGGGTTATTGATTTCGCATGGAAAGATGTTTTTACCGTTTATCTGCATGATGGAGGATTAGTCAATGGACACAATCATTAGTATATTTCGAAGTCGAGGCCATGCAAAACTTAGAGACAGGGTGCGGACAAAATGTTTAAACTGAATCTGAATTCGACTCTACTGCTACCCGCTACGATCATGTAATGCTGTTTGAAACCAGAAATAAAGTCTATGGAGTTTTGGCCAAATCGTTATCGACAATACATTCTTGACATAGTCACTTGGATTTGACAAGCAAAGATGACATTATAAATTTAACTTTTTTCCTCTTGTTTCTTCTTCCCGGATTTTTTTGATAATCTAGAAGCCGATGATGACACTGCGGCTGTCACCCGCTGTCGATTTGTCGGCATCCGTATGCTATAAATTAATCTTCGGAATATACTTGCTGCAGGACCATTCAGTTGCACTAATCCTCCCAAAGAATTAATAGTAGCTTCAGAAGATCCGAGGCTCATCATCTCTCCCAAATCTGTGTAACGAAATGCAAGAAACTTCTTGTCTCCCAAATCACTTTTGTTGATATTTACCAACGAATTGTACGCAGCTATTTCAGCTTGTTGCATCGCTACTTGAGCATTACCAGGATATGCGATCAGAGCAGCCCTGGCGCAATCCCCTTCAAAATGGGACGGATATTAAGGAAGGGAGAATTAAAAAATCATTCCCACCTGAAAGTAAAGCAAGTATAATATATTAACTCACCAATCGCGAAGACATTTTTTTCACCTTTAACCGCGAGAGATTTGCCAGTGACAATACGCCCATTCTTGTCAGTGACAAAATTTGCCCTTTTAATTATATCCGATGGCTTGTTACCTGTCGTCCACAGTAACAAATCGCATTCTATGGCTTCAATTGAACCATCGTTCTTGCGCAAAATAACTTTCTTCCTTTCCTCCGCTTCAGTGCTTTGCACTTCATTGACGGATGTCCCTGTGAGGAGTTGAACACCTTTCTTGACTAACTCTGCCTCCGAGCTTTGTCGGTTGAAATCAGAAGCTGAAGGAAGAATTTCGTTACCTCTGTGAACTAAGTAAGTATTTACGTGCATGTCGTCGGATTTACACAATCTCTCGCCAATATTTAGTGCGAGCTCGACACCTGAATACCCTGCTCCTACTACGACCACTTCTAATGGTTTCTCAAAATCCGAATCTCTTGCATCAAAATACGACAATTTCTTCCGCAACTCATAACAGTCTTCAATCGTGTAAAAAGCTTGCGCAAATTTTTCTGCACCAGGCACACCAAAAAATGAAGCCTCGTTACCAGTTGCAAGAATGACACTATCATATTTGCAAATTTCTTCCTCTCCAGACGCAGAATAAACAACTTGTTTCTGTTTGTCTATATCGCACACATCAGCCTGAATAAATTCAATACCTGTGCCTTCAAGTAGATCACTGTAAGTTGGCGCTACCTCTTCGATCGTAGCATCCCCCACACACAACTCATAAAGCAATGGGAGAAATACAAATCGTTCTCTCTTATCGATCAAAACTATCTTCGGTTTCTCCTTTTCTTCCTTACCGAGAGAAGACAGTGATAAGGCACAAAACAAACCACCAAAACCACCCCCAATAATACAAACTGTTTGCGTGTTTCCACTCTTTTCCTCAGGGCCTCCCGAACTTTCTAGAGAAGTTGCTGCGAGCGATCTGGCAGAATTAGAAACCGGTGGGTTAGGTGACCATCCAAAGACGAGAAAACCGCTGGAAAAGAACAAACAGAGATTAAGAAAATTCCTCATCTTCGCGATTGTACTCTTCTTCTTCGTAACGTAATCTATTGAATCCTCATATGCTTCACGAGAAAAAAAGTAAGATCGTATTATCATAATTCAGTGTGATGCTTTGAAAAACATGTTCGTGTGAGCTGGTCAGATTTCGTTGCGTGTCAAAATTCGCTTTGAGAGATGGAAAATGGAAAGGAAACGAACAGTTCGAACGACGGTAATTAAAACACAAACCCTGGTTGGCACAGAGTTACGTCCAAACTCCAAACGAAAAGCAGCGGCAAATAGAGTAGTGCTTAACAATGAAAGCACATATAAATTAAATAATTGCAAACAAATATCGATGTGTGGTTTTGATCGTAGAGGTCGATCGGAGTTGGAGTGTCGTCACGAAATGCGTTAGCGACACTGGAAAGAAGTGCTATCCTTTGGTGAGAAAGTAATTTTGAAAGTGGTTTACAGCCCGCTAATAGCTTTTCAAAGTCATACCATTTTAATGATGAGTTTGAGTCACTACTCATTGCAGTATTCTGTGAAAAAACTTAATTTGTAACTCTGCTCTAATGTTCTAATCTTATTTGTCATTCGAATAATCATCTCTCGTGAAGACCTGCGCCTCCTTCCAACCGAAATCGATTCGACATATCACTTGCAGGGATCCTGAAACCTCGGATGCATCGATTCTTAGCTCTGACGATAGCAATACCCATAAGTGATGAAATCCCTTACGGGTGGATAGGGTTTGTTCAACTCTCCGCAAGCAACTATGCTAGCCTCTTGAGAAACGCTTTGGCTTCAAACCGTACAATTCGTCCGTCGATACCACAAAGGTTGTGAAACGTCGACATTGGTTCTTGTAGGTTTTGTATTATTCCCTTTCTTTCTCTTGTCTTTCCAAAACAAGTTCCTATAAGTCTTGCTGTCAAGTACATGTTAGGATTTTGCTTCAATGATATTCTAAAAGATTCAAGGAGAGGTTATCGGAAATACTTTTCACAAGAGATATTTGTGAGTCAACTCTCCATGGATTTTGTAATGCTCATTCACCAATGAGCAAAAGTGTGAATCAGAGCCCTACGCATTAGGATAATATGAGTTTTATTTTCATGTTTTGATCTATTTCAAGTTTTAATTTTATGTTACTCGGAATAATTGAAGACCAAAAAAGCATCATCAATTTCACTGCTGCTCTAATAAATAGTACCGGATAAAATAGAGGGGAATAATTGAAGACAAGAAAGTCATCATGAATTTAATTCTTGCTCAAATAAAACGTGCAGCACGAGAAATCATCATCAATTTAACTCTTGTTCTAATAACACGTGCAGCACGAAGAAAAAGGCTAAGAGTGAGAATAGTGATTGAATACACAGCAATATTGAAAAGCTCAGAGAATTCAAGCGCGGAATTTTATATGCGCATGATCCTATCCGAAGATACCGCTTAAAAACAAATTTTAGCTCCTATTCGCCATTGCAATTGCTGTGTATTTCAGACCTCCTGAACCCTTCAGATATTTTTCTTTCCTCTTTTCGCGCTCCTGCTTATGTTGCTTTAATTCAATTTCTCTCTTTGTAAAATGAGCTGCACGCTTAGCACGCGCTTTCAATCCAGTAGGGTCATTATCATCTTTTTCATTGTTCTTTGCCCTGCCTGGTTGTTGGGCATCGTAAGGATTCCGTCGGTACGCCTCAACGCATATTCTCAGAGCATCAGAAAATTCGTTGAATTGATCTTTATTGAATGAAGAAAACTCAATATCCAGCAAGATCTCTCCAGGTCTCAGCTGATGATTCCCAATCAGGTGAACAACTCTAGAAGATTCTTTCGTTTTCACTTCACCAATTTTATTCAACCATATCTTATCATCGTCGCTGTTTGGAGAAATGTCTTCCTTATTTTGAGCTTCACATATTAAATCGGTCCCATCCAAGTAAAGCCTTATATCTCGAGAGTTTCCCTTCCCACCAGTAATCATTCCCAGAAATGAAGACGTAGCATTGGATTTCTTAAAATTTCTTTGTATTACGACACCTGAACCTTTTCCTAAACATACAATAGCTTCACGCAGCGCTTTCTCTTCCGTCGATTCAAAACATGGGCAAAGAAATCCCTTCAATATTTGTTGTGCTGAAAGCATCTGTTATCATTTTTTAGCAACTAATGCACCACTCATCAGAATCAGAACCATATCAAAACCGCTGCATCTCTGCATCTCGCATATCTCAGACTTGATCTCGATTCTCGATCTAAAATACATGTATCTCCTCCATTCGTTCAAACACGCGTACTCGTACATTTACAGGCTCTGTACACGAAAATAGTGAAAGCGAACTTCTAACGACTGAAAGGAAAATATTCTGATTATGTACGAAAGTACGTTTCGAATTTAGTCATTTAATCGTATTTTGCTTCGAAGTATTATTCCTCCCATATCCGAAATCCGAATCGGGCGTACAGGGTCCGGAAGACTGCAAAAATGATCCAGGTGGAACCCCTGACAAAGTTGTAAACCACTCTTTTCACCACGAATAACCCGCGATTCAACAACACTTATCAGTCTACATTGCGACATAAGAGTTGCAGAGCGCACGTGACAGACTGAACTGAAACGTATACTTTTAAGGAGGGGAGATTGCTGGAATTTTATTTCAATGCCGCCAGTTTATATATCATCTGAAGGTTCCGTATTACGTAATAGTTCGGTTGCGAGGAGAATATCAAGGCTCCGAATATCATTGTTTTTATGTCTTTTTGTTGCATTAGCTGTCACAAACCCACCCAACTATGCTTTCTTGAACGAAACTGTTCTAGATGACATACGGCTAGTTTATGGTGCGAAAAATGTTTCTTCTGCAGAGCCATCAAAAAGTAATCATAGAACGCATAAGAGGCAGAGAAAGAAGGAAAAGATATTGTCTTGGGAAATTTTTGGTTATGAGTTCGATCTTCACTATCGTGTTCAGGATAAGCAAAACAACTCGAAATCTCGCCGATATGGGACAAACTTTGCCTTATTCTCACTTGATGATAAGGGTGTTAGTATTTTTAAGCGAGAAGTAGTTATGGGTATTCTACTTCAGGAATTTCCGGTCTGTGAATATAATTTAATAGACGACGAATCGTTTTGTTCTTGGTTAGGTTAGTGTTAGAAGCTTTTGTTTTCTGTTGGTGTGTTAACTTATTTGCGTTCTTGTCTTTTTCGTCGCTCTTAGCTGAGAATGCATGTCACGAAATGTTTTTATCCCGGAAATTTCGAGCTTACACCGCACATAGAATTATATCTGCTCTTTTTGTTTTATCCGTCGTTTTGTCATTTTCTCAAAAACGCTTCGGATTTGCGCACTTCTTTGACGTTGATATTTTATCTGATCCTTTTGAATGTTCTTTACGTAACGTGGCGTCCTGGGAAAATTTTCTTTTCAGGCCACATGCTGTTCTTCTGTCCGTTTTTTATCGACCATCGCTAATTATTGATCTTATATTACTAAACGTAATTGCGTATCCACCGTTAGTACTGATGGAAAACGCGTGTAGCTTTGGATTGGGAAAGAAAAATGAACTGGAAGTCGATTTGCGCTTCGCATTTTCGATTTTCATCACTTATATTGTAATTGGTGGGGTTTCAAATGTTGTAGCATCAGTGGCTGCAGGAAGAGGTTGCTTCGGCGTGATGGGTGCTTTTGCGGCACTTCTAGGCTACCAAACAGCGGTACGTATCCAATGCTGTAATATATATTTTGGGGTGCCAGATTAGGAACGGGGTAATTGTGAATTACAAATTTTTTGTTTAAGGTTCTAACGTATGCCTTGTTTCCTGTTTCAATTAAGGTGGCACCTGCATCGATTCTCATAAGCAAGGCATACATTGGCATTGACGTGACTGCTGTTGATGTTTTGGTATTTCTTACAATATTTGAAATTTTAAACGTTGGAAAATGGTGGCCCAGCCTATTTCATGAGTTGTTCGCAAACACGTTCTTCCTTTGGAGGAAAGAAGGGACTTCTTCACCTGTTGCATGGGTAGTTGGTGGTCTTCTCGGCATAGCGTACGGACACTATCATGTCGAAATGTATTCTTTGCATTGGAGATTATGGTGAAGGAAAAAACTCATTACTTTACAGATCATGTACACGTGAAATGTCCCGGAGTAAATTAGGTTTGACTGAAGACCCTAAGTTGTACTTTGGTCAATCCTACGTTTGAGTCCAAATGCAATGTATCAAATGTCATCGATTACATACCGTACTTTATTTATTCCTCGATGTGAGACTAATTTTCAACGCATTCACTCACGAGGGACAAAATTCTTCCATAAAGTCTAAAAAATTTCAACGACGTGCGCATTTATTTCTTAGTTGCACGAATTGTATACAGTTGTTTGTGCAATACATAATACTTGTTGTGTGAGTGCCTGTTCTGTTAATGCACTTTGAGTTCTTCGTTTTGCGAAGGATTATTTTTCATCTTAAAACAATGACACCTGTAACATTTAGGATTAGGGTTAAGAATATGCTGACATATCTCTTTGCTTGTCGAGCCTCCAGCGTTAATTTTTTTCAACTACTTCAAGTACTGCGAAGTATTTATTTTGAAAAGTTCTACTCTTTTTGGGTGTTTCACATCGCCTGTTTACTGTCTACATTGTTAATCGTGATGGGTTTCGACGGTTGACGTAGCAGGGGAAGCATAAATTTTCAAAAAAAATCGCATAAGAAAAAAGATTCTTCAGTGTAAGGGTATTCGTACGTACGTAGAAAAGGGCACGCAACGAATCATTTTCGCGCACAGGGTTCCCATCCAAGGTCGTACGAGTACGTATGATTCAGTGTTACCTTGAAGTGATCCACGTGGCTAGTAGGAGAAACCCACAGAAAACTGTGGGAACTTAGAACAGCTGACGTCCACGACCGCAAAACCATCACACACCACACAATCCACATTCAGTCCCAAAAGTAATCACAGTGTATCACTGCACACATTGACTCTCCTCACCATGGTTGCCTGTTCAAACCCCTCCACTCCCACTCCTATACCACACGTAGATGCAGAATTAGCAGCGATTGCACGGAAGCGTCGAGCTGAACTGCTCAGAATTTCCCGTGCACAGAATGCGAGTGGTAGTGAGTCGGACGAACCAGAGATGGTTCTGGCCCCAGTTGTTTCCACCGCTGATGTCGTCATGTCCCAGGGCAATAAGCGCAAGATAAGTGACGCGAGCAGTTCATCTTCTAACACATCAACTACCAAGAATACTACGAAGAAGAAACGTCCTACTCAAATGCGTTATGATCCCGATGTGCCCATGACGAAGGAGGAAGCAGCTGCGTGGAGGAGGGAGGCAAGGCGTGTACGAAATCGCCAGTCTGCTGCAGCGTCAAGGCAGAAGACACGCGCTCGCATTGAGGAGTTGGAAGTGGAGGTTGAATCGTGGCAGAAGAAATATGCAGCACTCGAGGCGAAGGTTCGGGCGTACGAATTGCAACATTGTGTGAACGTAATGCAGAGTGAAGTGGTGACCAGAACCACTACGGTTGTCCCCAATGCGGTGCATTCCTCAGGTTCCGCGGTATCATCCATTGAAGGTCCAGTTAAACACAGTGCAATGGCGTCAGCAGCGGCCGCATTGATTGATCTATCCCCTGTACTGTCGGCTGCTACTGAACAGATAGAAGCGAGGTACAACTCTATGGAGGAACAACATTTAAATATAATCTCACGACCAGCAGTGTCATGAGCTAGTCAAGCTTTGTAATTCTTTCGAACATACAAGGTTTCGCTACTATGGACGAGCCGAGCTTGACAAACGATTTGTGGAATGCTCGTGCGAAGTCCTTGGTCAAGTCTTCTTTGAAAGGCGGCCTCTAATTATTCTTCCAGCAGTGAAGGTTGCGAATGTTGTTTCTTCCATGAGTTCAATGCCCCATATTCCGGATCTTTCTGTAGCAGAACCCGCCAATACAGTCCCAAGTGTGGTTGTGGCGTCAGATTCGTCCAACGCTGATGTGATTACTTCTGATGAAGAGGATTTAGATGAGTTTTTGATAGACGCGTTTGCGTCTGATATCGCAGCAACTATTTAAATAATGAGATACGCGGCACAGAGTTCTTTGGAAATCTTGCGTAGCGTTTATACATACTTCGCACATCATAAAAAATAAACCGAATTTTAAGCGTGTATAGTCTTTACTAAATCGTTATTTGCACTGAAAGTGTGGAACCAGGTTACATGTCTCTTAATTCATGTAACGTCAGATTTTTTACGAAACCCATCTCAAATTGATGTTGCAGCTGACGAACATCAAACTGTACATGAGATCACATGCAAGCCTACTGATTTGTAAATTTCTTACGAAAGCATGGAATCAAGTCACAAACGTGAAGTTATATTCAAATTAGAATCTTTCATGTAGCCAATCTCATTATTGGTATTCCAATTGAGGCACAGATTTTGGTCCTCATGCAAGCCTGCGTGGAATTGCTGAGGTAGTCGGGCACCTTTACTGTATCGTATTTTTCTGGTATACGTATGGAATCAGGTCACAAATCTCTCAACTCACGTAACTTTAGATTCATAACCTACAACACAGTTGGAAAAATTGTTACAAGAAAGAGATGTAAAAAGTCAAACAAATATATTGTGTGTTCGGGATAGTTTCCCAGAGTAGAGATACGGTTGACCGGAAGGGTGATCTTGCGTCAAACTGTTTAAAGATAATTCATCATTATTCAATAAAGACTACTTTAGTAGCAAAAATCATTGACGAAGGACATTTTGCTCTACAAGACTATATATTAATTTAACAAAGTGAACCCATTGTAAAGAAGTCAAACGAGGTCATTATTGTAGAGGTACTGCTTTACTGGAGGGTGAGTGAAAGTCAAAATAATGAGTTATATTGAATTCTCATACAACCTGAAAGTATCGAAGTGAAGTCAATTTGAGTAAGGTCAACATACTGAAATTCCGATCGTCATGCTGGAACGGCGGACATCATATTGCACAGATTTCTTTGATACCAGATCGCGCTTGCTTTATCGGAAATATGCCGCCTAGAACTAAATTGCGCATCGATTAATCATGATTTTTTCTTCCATCTAAGTTCGTCAACAAACCATACATGCTACAAATCCATTGAATCACTTCACACCCAATATTCTTCTTATTATTGACATTATGTGTCTTACGTTTATAATCGACACGGAATCTTCCAAATAGCTTATCTTCTGCAACAAATCTCAAACTGTGAAATTATTAAGCGTTACATATTGATTCTCTTTTACGATTCTATTACTTGATCGTCAATATTTTCTTTTTCCTCTTCCATAGTAATCTTTTCAGTTTCGTTAATCTGATTGGAAACCTCAAATTCTGGCTTGTCGATTTCCCGTAGCGTGAGCATTTGAGGTGGCTTTTCAAAATCTCCGCTAGCCTTATCGATGCCGTGTTCTAATGAAGAGTGGTAGGTATCGTCATCGTTTGAATTCAATGGCATTTCACCACCTAAATAGACAGGAAGACTCTTTTGAAGTGGCTGCCATAGAGTTTGGCAGAAATCCATAAGCATTTTCTGAGGTAAAAGCGGCTTCATAACTCTTACAAGGAATCTGTTTTGCCAACCTGGAATACATTCAAGTTTTCCCTCTGATAATGAATTAATGGCCGCCTTCGCAACAAACATAGAAGAACGGGGATAATATGGTATACTCCAACAAAGTCCTTCATCCATTTGACCACGTTTAGCGAACTCTGTGTCGCGAATACATCCTGGACTTAAAAGTGTGACAGCTATACCATACTTTGAAACCTCTTTACTCAAGCCTAACGCCAAGCTTCGTTCAAAACTCTTTGTTGCTGCATAAATTGCGGCAGACGGGAGAGCAGGAACGAGCCCGGTTATTGACGAAACAAATAAAATAGCTCCGGACCTTTTTGATTTCATATTGCCTAAATATAAACGACTTAATTTTGCCACTGACAAAGCATTAACTTGTAAAATCGTTTGCAAGTAATCTACGTCTTCATCAACGAATTCGGTTGTAGAAGAAAGGCCAGCGTTGTTGATGACAATATCAACATTGAGCCCATACCTCGATGTTGCATTATGGATTTTTTGCGGGGTATCAGTTTGAGATAAATCTGCCTCAATAACATGGCACTGGACTCCGTAGTATTGTTCTAAGTCGGATGCAAGTTTGTTTAACCTTTCCAAGTCGCGAGCGACAAGAATCAGATTTATGTCTCTTCTTGCTAGCTCAACGGCCAAGGCCCTTCCTAAACCTCTTGATGCACCAGTGACAAGCGCGTAAGAATTACGTGCTCTTGATTTTCCTTTCAACGACCTAATTACAAGAAGTTCTTCTTTATCTTTCATACCTTGTTGATGTGCACGCTGAGTTTTCAATACATTGACTTTATCTTGCATAGCGAGCCAATATGTATTATTTTTCAAGAAAGAAGACGAGGATGTTGTATGGTTAGAAGTCGTTTTAGCTATCGAATCGTCATCTGGTAGGAATGGCGGAAGCAGTTTTGGTTCTTCTGAGTATAGCCCACATGCAATAAGGGACTTTCGTGTTCTCCTCACTCTATCGGCAATTTAGTATAGAAACAATAGTGCTTTGACGTTTGATTATTAGTATAATACGCACCTTGTGAGCTCGTCATGGCCCCAACTCATAAGCGCCAACGAGAGCGATGCGAATACAAGGCGACTTGACGTTCTCGTTCTTGGTGCGAATGCAAGGAGCAATAGAGCGGGTCCTGCAGGAGGAAAGTGAAGTGAAGCCTCACTTGCAACCGTCTGGATGCCACTCATACAAAGAATAGCTCGTTGTCGGAGATAGGCGCTAATTAAGGTTGCTTTTGATACCTGCGAGGTGTCTGGCTTTCTCTTGAGCAAATTGAAGGGCCATGGCGGCCAAAAATTATTTTCTCTACCATCTTTGTTTACAACTTCACTCGAGCTAACGAGTGGATAATTTTTGCTATCTCTTTGACTTTTCTTGGATGAATTTATCAATAAAACATCATTATTTGTGTTAAAAGCAGACGACAATCTACGACGAGTGGGTCGTTTACAAAAAGTGTCCCTATACGTTGTTCGATATCTCAACTTCCCGTAAAACGGATCCACAGAACAGGAAAGTAGTGGACACATAAAATAAATCGACAGTAGAAGGATAAAGTTCATTATATCCAAACTTTGATGCGGACAAAAATGTCTTTTTGGTCAAATAATTTTGTTGACGATATTCCTTTTTTTTCGTTTCTATTTAGCTATTAGCATCCAATTCTCAGACTGCAGTATGAATGATGAGGGATATCATGTCGTTAGACTTGAAAATATTCAAGTGGAAGTAGAGTATATAATATGGATTTTGATAGGTGGTCGCCGGACTCTTCGTAGGAATGAATATGTAAACATGTCAAGAGTCACGAGATGATGGGATGATGGGTGATGGTGATGGGCACTGGCGACCAGGCCTGTTTAATATAGGGAATCCCTATTTTCCCTAGGGAAAAATTTTGTCTTGAAATAGGGATTTAAGTAGGGATTTTTGGTTCACGTAGAATTCTACGTATAATTGTATCATCCCTTCTGACGTATATTTGTTGGGGGCAGTCGTTTTGTGGGCATCCTCCGAC
>Ga0115008_10001981_pt1 | contig 16916 bp, 12 predicted proteins | sample FraStrMetagenome_FD_87164 | JGI IMG/M metagenome (GOLD analysis project Ga0115008, IMG submission 87164) | Marine eukaryotic phytoplankton communities from Arctic Ocean - Fram Strait ARC3M Metagenome | ecosystem: Environmental > Aquatic > Marine > Oceanic | place: Fram Strait | collected...
ACGTCAATATTCATCGTTCTCCAACGTTGGGGCTCTGGTGATTATCGCCAGAATCGCCGAAAAATTCGAAAATCTTAAAAGTCTCCGCACTCACGCACCCTTTTCTACTAGAGTCGAACCCGTAACTCCCGGTAAGTAGAGGAGGAGAAGGTTGGGTGTTGGGTGTTGAGTGTTCAATGTGTTATGCTCGTGTTGGATGTTGGATGTTGTGTGTGTGTGTGTGTGTGTAACTGTATTTATTATTGTTTTTCTACGGGTTATCGTGTGTGTATGTTTCATGATTATGTTAGTTATTATACGTTAATTTTCGTCTCGTTACAGTCGTACAATTCTTTATGTAAACCAAGTATTTGTGATTTGTGATGCGTGGATTCCAAGTTTCCAGGGTCCAATGTTTCTTATACAACATAAATTCGCACGCAGCGAACTTATTATCTTACCTCTTACTTCCCTCTAATCTGTCTGAGCGTACGAGCACGAGCACCCATGACGCGATCGCGCGCAACAGCAATCTCCAGGTGCTCCAACCTCCAACCTCCAACCTCCACCCTCATCCAAACTCCTCCACCATCCCATCACATCCCATCACTCCACAATTCAATTACTTCCTGTAGTACATTGGTTAAACCGTTGGCTGCACAAAGACTTCCTTCGCCCTATTACTACATCCCTACTTTAAAAACAACCATAACAAGATGCCTCTCTCCACAGAACGCAAGGCCGAGTACTTCGAAAAGATGAAGGAACTCCTTACCGATTACAAGCGTTTCTTCGTCGTTTCCATCGATAACGTAGGATCCAACCAGATTCAGCAGACTCGTCAGGCTCTTCGAGGCGAGGCTGAGATTCTTATGGGAAAGAATACCATGATGCGTAAGATTATCAGAGAGTACTGTGAAGAGAATCCTGGAAGTCCTGTCGAGGGTGTATTGGATGTGCTCGTTGGAAACGTTGGGTTTGTATTTACCAACGGTGATCTTGGGTATATTCGTGAACAGCTTGAGTCGAATGTTCGTCCAGCTCCTGCTCGTGTGAATGGTATTGCTCCTGCTGATGTGATTGTGCCCAAGGGTCCTACTGGTTGTGATCCTGGTCAGACTGCTTTCTTCCAGACCTTGCAGATTGCTACTAAGATTGCCAAGGGTCAGATTGAGATGACGAATGATACTCATCTTATTACTGCTGGAGCTAAGGTTACTGCCTCTCAGGTTGCGCTTTTGCAGAAGCTTGATATTAATCCTTTCACCTATGGTATGGTTCTTAAGACTGTCTATGATGATGGTAATATTTTCGATGCCAAGGTTCTAGATATTACGGATGATGTATTGGCTGCCAAATTCTCTGAAGCTCTCAGTGTGATTGCCAGTCTTTCCCTTGCTATTGGATACCCCACTCAGGCCAGTGTTCCTCACAGCATTGCCAATGCCTTCAAGGCCGTCCTTGCTGTCACCATTGGACTTGAGAGCTATTCCTTCCCTGAGGCCGATCCTTACAGGGCCATCTTGTGCCCCGCGGCTGCTGCTGCTGAAGCTGAAGAGTAAATTAAGTAATTCCTTATGTTTCTTAAATTTCAAAACTCTTTCAATTTATGTCTACAACTACGTTGATATCTATTGTGTAGGTGTACCAAGAAGAAACATGTAAGATTATAAGAAGCACTAGTAGTGTTCGTCGAAGAGTTAAGGTTATCTTGTTTATTTGGAAATTTTGTACCAAAGAACAAATGAATATATTATGGTGCAAAACTAAGTTGTATATACAGTCGAGGACAGAACAAGTTAAGGCGCTTAAACATATCGTTCCAGAAACCGTTGGCGTAGAGACCTAAGGGTGAATGTCCGTTGAATTTAAGTATTCAGAGTCTAGGTAGTTTTCGTCCTAAACGATGTTACTTTTTTTGGCTACGAAATTTTTTAACATTTAAATTGAGATTTTTACTCGGATTGCTTACAAGTTTGACTATTGAAACACTTGCAACAATTTTAACAGCACCTCAGTAATAGCTTCAGCGATACAAGAAAGGGTATGAACTGTAATGTAATTTTTTGATAAAAGTGAGAATGAATTCAATCTCGAGGGTACATACACGAGCTAGATGTTTTCCAAACTGAATTTAATCAGACTCTAGAAAGACTTATTCTTGTAAAGAGGAAATGAGTAGATATGCACATGCTGGCAGATAATGATTTTCATGACCGAAATATATAATTTGATTTGATTTCTAGTGGGGGGGCTGGAAGTTTACAATCCTCTTCGATGAAACCCATAAATTTGATCTCTCCAAAAACTTTGGGACTTGACTGTATTTGTTATTTAGAAGATGATAAAAAGATTGTGTTATGCGCGATTATTGACTAATACTAATACTCTTCAATGAAAATTATATTATTACTTAGGTGACGACAAATACTTAGGTGACGACAAAGAATTGTCTTATGTACGGATGCTGAATAAGTGATGGAACAGAAACAAGACGACGTACATTTTGGACAGGTCGCACTAAAAATTGGGTCGATTGCAGCGTAGAATCAAATCGCCAATGTCAGTAATTTTTATCAACCTAAGTTCAAGAGAAGATTCTTTCGCACAGGATACAGAATAGCTCGATTTACTTCTTTTTCACTGACCTTTTCCTAGCACTTCTTCGCGTGGGCTTTGTAGTATTGGCTTCTACTGATGATGCGTCAGATTCATCAGCAGTACGTTTCTTCCGGTTACTTTTCCTTAACGGCGTAGAAACATTTTCTACACTTTCAAATGAGGAGGCACTCATACTTCTGGTCACCCAGCGCTTCGGCGTCGTTATTGATTGGGGCAATGGAGTTACGTTGTCTCGCTTCTCATTTTCAACTCTTTCATCAACAGAAGATTTATCAGAATCAATAGAGGACGCACTCAGACTTCTAGTCCTTCTTCGTTGTGCTGTAGAAGTAATTTGAGGTAATGGAGCAAGATTATCTCGCTTTTCGTCTTTGGATGATTCATCAGCTTCTTCGTTGTTTGAAACTTCTGATTTTAACGGTTTTTCAACAACCTCTTTCTCATCTTTTGTAATAGCACGCTTCTTTCGTGCACTTCTTCGCAGTGGCGTTGAGACGCTTTCCGTCGTATCAATTGAAGACCCACTCATACTTCGAGTTCGACGACGTGTTGATAATGTAGTAACCTTTGGCAGAGGAGCTACTTTATCCTCGCCTTCTTTAATATTGTCGGTATCATTTTCGTCTTTTGGAGACGATTTCAATGATAGTTCCGCAATTTGATCGGTATCTTCGTTCATAACATCGTTGTTGTTGCAATCAATCACAAATAAGTCTTTTCCAATCACATCATCTTCACTTTGAGATAAAACCGTTGTAGATTCCTTATAATCATCTACTAACTTTCTTCTACTGCCAAGTATTTTTTGAATCCATTGCTCAAATTTATCGAAATACAATGCATTTGCCGAACCGATGATCGCTGGTATAGTTCGAGTAATGTTTTTCTTGTCCTGTTGCTGACACGACCTTACCACACAAAATAAAAACTTGCCTGTTTTCACTTTTAGATGTAATTTTTTGTGTCTATTGATTTCTTGAATAATTTCTTCACATATTTTCAAGATAAAATCCAATAAATCAACGCCTTCTGGCCTAATGGCATGCGACAAAAGCACCATATCCTTCACATATTTGTCAACATCGTTATCATCTTCAGCAATAGAGAGTTTACAAAGTACAAACTTTGCAAATAATATTAACAATTCATAGTCCTCGTCATAATTATTGGTACTATCTCCACCGACAACTACATTTGCAAGTGCAAACTTGAATGGAAGCAATCGAAAGAACGAAATCGTTGTCTCGAGAATACGCAATTTATCATCACGAGAAGACGCACAATCTACCAACCGGGAAAGAATCAATGCCATAGACGGCAGGTCGATAACACTTCTTTTATACCGACGAAGTAATGCATCGGACAATTGCTTGGAATGCGCCACATTGTTGACAAAATCCGCCAAAGGTTTTGGCAGGACAGCCGTAGACGGATCAGAACGATTTAATTCGATCAGATAATCCACAAACTCCTCATATTGCTGCTGCGCCTCCGTTTCACTATTATGTACCGTCATTCAAATGGTGATAATGATGATTCTTACTCTATCTGACTTTATAATACACGCACTCAAGTTTGAAATGTAGGTGCATTGAAAATTGAAAACCTCCCACAGAAGCATGCGATGAATGGCTGTCAACAAAAATGAAAATCATCACCGAAAATCAAAACTTCGCAAATAGTTCTCATAAGGAACACCCGAGAAGCCCTTGTGCTCTCTGCTCCCTCTCTAGTATTTCCGTTGAACCGCGGTAACGACAACGACAACAACGACACAAAACGACAAGCAGTTTTTCAATATCTCAATATCGATATCGATCAACCGGTAGTATAGGCCTCATCCATCCACGTACGTACGACAAATCAAGTAGCGATAACACTTTAGAATGATTATCAGTGAAGCAGAAGAAATGAATCCATCGAGGAGATGTACGATGGAGGATTGTCATCGAGTGCACGATTATGGTTTTGGCGGGCATGATAATTTGGTGAGTGAATAGGAAGCGCAGTTTGAGGCTCCATATGAAACTTGTTCTAAATTATTGGATATTTATTTGGAAAGGCGTACATTGGGGTTTATGATGGGCATGGTGGTCGAGAAATTGTGGATTTTTTAGAGGAGAATTTAGAGCAAAATATTCTGAATGAAATTTGTCGTGAGGAAGATTCTGATGAGGAAGCTACTGCGACTACAACTAGTAGTAGTAGCGGGACGACGAAAGATAGTAAGCTTAGCATGAAAGAAAGGTTGACATCAGCTTTTTTATTGACGGATATTCAAAGCCATTTGCTAAAGTTAAATTCTGGTTCTACTGTTGTATCACTTTTGTTCAAAAAAGAGACAGAAAAGGAACTTATTAGAATGTATTCTGCAAATTGTGGTGACGCAAGGGCTGTTTTGGGGCAGAGGACGCCTATCCTGAATAGTAATGATTGGAAATATTCTGCACTTAGACTCTCGCATGATCATAAAGCTGATGATCCTGTAGAAGTCAAACGTATAGAAGCAGCGGGTGGCTTTGTTCTTTCAAATAGAGTGCTTGGAATTTTAGCTGTAGCTAGAGCAATCGGTGACCATGCTTTAAAAGAATATGTTACATGCGAACCCTACATCAGTGAAACAATAATTTCAAAAACGAATGATGCAGAGTTCGTTATAATTGCATGTGATGGATTATGGGACGTTATTTCGGATACTGAAGCCGTTGATTTGGTAATAAAGCATGGACGTGGTTCACTCCATAATAAAAAAGCAATTGCTGATGTCCTTGCAAAAGAAGCAATTTTGAGAGGAAGCACTGACAATATCACTGTAGTGGTGGCTTGGTTGCATGAGTGATGATATTTTTGCTTTCGTTTTGCCACTTTATATGGTCGATTCCTTCTTCGTGGATAAATTTTTCTCGCGCTATCAATAGAATTTCCACGTTTATTATGTCAAATACAGAGACAAAAATGAAGGAGCAGTAGAAATGATTATTCATAATTTCATAATAGTGTGCGAGAGGAGATGTTGTCCTTAGCAAAGTCATGCTTTTAGACAATGAAGCAATATAGCATAGCTGTAATAATAGGGGAAATATAGCTAATGGTTCATACACGTTTTGTTAATACTTCAAAATAGAGATGTAGATGAGGCTGTATAGGGCGATAAAAGTTCACCTGTAATAACCGACGAAGGTCAAAACAAGAGGATGATGCTCACGACCGCCACACAGAGAATAAAGTTATTATTTTGAACGACTACGTGACTGAAGAGTTCCTCATGAGAAAACTAAAATCTCGTCGGAGTTGGGGATTAATCAGCACTACGCAATCAATAGATGTTCACATCAAACGAGAAGATTTTATACTTCATACCGACAAAAAATGAGAACATAGATTTCAGTAGGAAACGTATTCTTTACCTTCGATTTGCATACAAAATCTAAATTTTTGATTCATGATCATCTCTTCGTGCTTATGGTCGGCTTAGCTCATCTTTGAAAATCGAAAACTTTAATTTTTGGTTTGCTTTATGTAGCCGTTGCTACGATCGTCCTTTCCTGAATCTAAGAAGGTTTTTGGTCAAGCTTAAATTAGAGTAATGAATTATGGAGGCGATTGAATAATGAAATAGTTGATAAAAGATCAAAGATTTGATTTTATGATTAATACGTCATCATTTATGCCTTGATAAATAAATAGACTGCAGAAAGGAAACTGTAAATTGTATTGTTACAAACAATAGTTTTTTACATACTGAATTGAAACCATAATAAGCACATTCAAGTTCTGAATCAGTAGGTGAAATTTTTGAAATACGACTTAGAACAGTGGGAACTTAGGCATATTTTTGTCGCGCTCCGCGGCGTCTTTACGAAGTTGTTCCAGAACAAGCCATCCCTGAAAATAATTTACTCCAAGAACGAGTACTCTTACTGCCAATTTTTTGTACCATTTCGTTGGACCCTTTTGACTTGGTCCTTCCAATGCTACGTCTTCGTCTTCTTCGTCAATATCATTATAATTTCCAGAAACTGTTCTAGCCCATTCCTCGTCAATGTCCTGTTGCTCTTCTGTGATTAGCATCAAGTCACGTATCATACCGCCAGACAGGTCATTGACAATCTCATTTAATTCTGCCTCGTCTTGTAACGCTGATGGGAAAGTATGTTTTGCGGCAGTTTTAAATCCTTCGAGAGCTCCTGCTGCTATCTCTGTTATTTTCCTATTTCGAACTTCAATATCATCATTGTTCTCGACAATATCAGCCAACTTTGATTCAAACTTTTCTCCGAAATGGTCTCGAAGATCGCTTATTTGCTGCTTGAAAAGAGATTTAAAGCTCATCAAAGAATCTCCCAAAACATATCGCGCAAAAATGGAGTCTCGTTGTTTCGTCAAATATTTTCCCATCGTATCAGACTTGTGTTCGCGTAACAAATGATCAAATAATTTTTCAATTTTTGTTAATGCCTTTCCCGAATCTCGCCCAAATTCTAATATAGGAGGCCGCGATGAATCCAAACTTGCGTCTTCCTGTTTACTTTCTAAAACTTTCAAGTCACCAAGAAATTCTTCTACTGTTGCCGCAATCGTTGTTTCAATATTCTCAATGTCTGAATCGATTCCTTCATTGGATTTCGATTCCATGAAATGTTTTTCACCAATAACACTATTATCTGCTATCTTATCTCTTTCGAAAGTAACTCCGTCAGTTGAAGTCTCATCAGAAGAAGCAGACACCTCTGAAACATAAGAATTATCTTGCGAAAGTTTATCTACTCTTTCGTTTTCTCCATCATTCAAGATACCTTTATTTTCTTCATCGTTTGGCTCGTGTGCGATCACTTTGTTGTTCATAATTCTCTCTTCCATCCATCGTTCGAGAATATCTTCAAGCGGTCTATCAGCATTAAAGGAGTGATTCACTTCGAGTTGCTTTGCGCTGCCCAGTAGGGAGTACTTTTCAATAATACCTTCCCAGACACAGCCAACAAAAGATGTAAATTCAATGTATGATCCTTCAAAAATCGAATCAGCACTGCCCGAGCATACACTTTTGAATATATTTTGTAAATCGAAAGTGTTGCTGGTGCAAGTGATAACATTTTCGTTACTTGAAGAGTTATATAAGTTCTGGCAGAAATTTTCTCCTATGACATGAGCAAACTCATTTGTCTCGTGACATGGAATCACGAGATATATCCGTAAGCAACTGCTCGGTAAATATCGAAAAAAGTTAGAACAAAACTTGTTTTGTCTAGCGTGCGAATAACAAATATTTTTGCGTAAAAGTAATCACTCACTTTTCGTAACTGGCATCAAGTAATGATTTTCGGCGCATGGCCACCTCTTTTATTATTTTCGCACAAACCGACATTCGTTGTTTCACATATTCCAAATCATACTCCGGACTAACGCATATCACGATAGTTTTACAAAGGCTCGCAACCGTCTCAAGTGTCACATCTTCCAAACAATTATTACCATCGAACGTATTCTCAACGATGCATCCTCCATCCATCACTTCCCACTCATGCACTTCCTTAATATCCTCACAAGCCGGTAATCCAAATATGGATGCTCTCGAATGAATCCTGTTTGGATCACTTACACCAAACGGTTGAAGGACGCCCATATATCGAAAGGAATTGACCGAAGACGATGATGATGAAAAGTCATCGGTCGCATCCGACAAAAACATCGCTGCATGATATCCGACGGAAAATAGTAGTATATACACTAACCTCATACAAGGCCGAACCATTATGAAAACGTGACTGTTATGCTGCCTCGGATTAAACAGTAAATATATACGTGAAAGTCACCGAATCAATTTTTGCGAGTGATAAGTTTCAAATTTGGATTTGATACCAATGGCCTCTGTCTCTCGCTCTTATTTCTCCAGTGCGAACCTGTTAGATACAGCTCATATACATGTATACAATACTGATAGTAATCTGGAGAGTACGTCGAGGTCTCGTCCTGCACCCGACTACAAATTTTTTTCGAAAGAGTGGCTGTGTTTTGTGATTTGTGATGCCAAAATAGCAATCAGTGGTTCCGTCACAATCCATGTGTGCCGAGTGGAGGTACAATTCTCGCGAGGCAGAATTTGCGAATTTTCGGATATGTATTTCGAAGTTACATTGTAAGTATGCGAATTCTCAACTAAGTAATCTATACCTGTTACAAGAGAGTACATGCTCAATGTTGAAAGAACAAAAGATACAGCTAGATATAAATTCTCATGTTGTGAGTACATTTGTACTGACTACATGTATAATTCTACGAATACGAACTCGTGTGTGATACAAATCTTGCATCAACCCAACACATCACCGACACATCCTATTGCGACGCTGGTATCCCAACGACCCTACCACCGACAACCACACCTGCTGCTACAACTCAACATTACTAATTCCAACAGGTCAACATGTCGTTGCTACTGGTACCACTCAAATGGCTTCTCATTGCCATCGACTTCGCTCTGTTCACACTCTCGTTCGGATGGATTAAACTTCTGAAGAAACTTGCTGCTGGCAAACCCTTACGCAGTGTTCCGGTAGCAGATGACCCGTCTCATCGTGTAAGGACGGGCTACAAGGGAAATCTTATGACGGAACCTGCTCCTGGTGTGGAGACGTTGTTTGATATCTCGAAGGAGAGTTTTGTGAAGTATGGGAGTTTGAAGTGTATGGGAACGCGTGAGTATATTGGGCAGTATCAAGGGAATCCGAAAGTGAAGGAGTTTGGACCGAATGTGAAGTGGCGTACCTTTGAGCAGGTTGGGGAGGAGGTGTATAAGTTTGGGGCTGCGCTTAGGGCGGAGGGTGTTGTGCCGGCTCCGAAGGAAGCTTCGTTGGATAAGTTTCAAACGCCCTGTTCGCTTGCTATTTTTGAGAATACATGTAAGTTTTTGCAAGTTTGTTTGTTCGTTGTTTCTTAAAGAATGTTGTAAGAGCAGATTTCTAAAAGGATTTGAACGATGTTCTTTCGAGATAGGTGCAGAATGGATGATCGCAGCTCAAGGGTGCTTTACACAATCTATCGTTGTTACTACGATCTATGCCACACTTGGTATGGATGCTGTGATTGATGCAGTGAACGAAGGCATCATAACTGCCATTGTATGTAATTTGTCGAATGTAGAGGTTTTGGTAGCCAGAATCAAAGAGATGAAAACTCTCAAGACTATCATTTATACGAACGATTTGATTTCAGAGAGCAACAAGCCGCCTCTACCTTCTGCTCCACGTGGCGTCAAGATTGTTTCATTTGACGATTTTGTTGCGTCAGGCTCTCCCGACGAATTTCCTCCCACTCCACCATCTTCCAACACCACTGCTGTTATTATGTATACCTCAGGCAGTACAGGAAAACCAAAGGGAGTCGTGGTTACCCACAAAAACATTGTGTCTGCAATTGCTGCGGGTAGCGTTGCTCTCGAAACTCGTGAAGCTGATGATTATTATCTCGGTTATCTTCCTCTCGCTCACATCATGGAGCTTATGGCAGAATTCGTGATGATTAGCAAAGGTTGTTCGATTGGTTATGCTGATCCTAAGTCGCTCACAAGCACTGGATCGTATCCTATTGGTGCTATCGAGGAATTCAAGCCGTCTATGATGGTTGCAGTCCCAAAGATTTGGGATATTATCAAGAAAGCAGTTAAGACGAAGATTGATAAAGGTTCTCCTGTGATTAAGTTTTTGTTTGATGTTGCGTTTGAAGCGAGAAGCTTTGCTATCGATCATGGATATGATACCCCCTTCTTTAAGGCGCTTATCTTCAAGAAGATGAGTGCGGTTCTTGGAGGTCGCATGAGGGTGGCGTTGTCGGGAGGAGGACCGCTCAATTCAGAAGTTCAAGAGTTTATTCGCACATGTTTCGGTTTTCCACTTATTCAGGGATATGGGCTTACGGAGACATGCGCTGGAATCACAATTCAAGATCCCGAAGATACAAGATTTGGTATTGCAGGCGCTCTTATACCTAGTGTCGAAGTTAAGCTTCTTTCGATGTCCGAAATCAATGATAAGGCTGGCCTACCATATTTAAGTGAGTAGATTTTGTGGGAATGTCGTGTTGCCCAGTTCTGCTTTCTAACGTAAAACTTTTTAGGTACGGACACGAGAGATGTCGAAGGCAATGTTGTTTATGGTCGTGGTGAGATCCTGGCCAAGGGAGCCAACATTGGACTTGGCTATTACATGATGGAAGACAAGACCAAAGAAGTTTTTAGAGAAGATGGCTTTTTCCATACGGGAGATATTGGACAGTTCATGGATGATGGGAGCATCCGCATTGTTGACCGTGCAAAGAATCTTGTCAAGATGAAGGGTGGAGAATACATAGCAGTAGAAAACATGGAGATGGTATACGGCAATTCAAAGTTTGTAAATGCAGTCGATGGTGGAATTTGTTGTTATGGAGATGGCGATATGGACCGACCTATTGCGTTGATGCAGATTAGTGAACCTGTTGTGATGGAGTGGGCCAGCGAGAATGGTGTAAAGGGTGATTTCGCAACTGTGAAAGATTCGAAAGAGTTTTCTGCTGCTGTTATGGCAGACATGCTTAAAGAGTGGAAAAAAGCGGGGCTATCATCTTTGGAAAAGGTTGTTGCCGTTAGCTTCTTGACAACCCCTTGGACACCAGAGAATGGTTGCCTCACTGCTGCGAATAAGTTGCAGAGACGCCAAGTCATTAGCATGTTTGAAAAAGAATTCAATGAAACAAAGAAAAGGGGTATTTTTTAATTATATACGGCGTAATATAGTTGCGTTTTGTCGGGGGAACACTCATCATTTCAATCACAGGAAAGCTGACGTGTCGAATTCGTTGTGGTTTTTAGAAAGCGACAAACTAATAATAATGTAATAATCATTTCTTTTGCTATTGTATGACACACTCGATAGCCCCACATTCATCTCTCATGTTTATCATTCAACAAAGTACTCGAATCATCTATCAGCACTTCCTTTTCTCTTATTCGATATATTGCAAATAAATCTTAGTTGAAGATATAATGGGTACGGTATTGCACATAAACCAGTGTTTATTACCATGGCGGTCACGAGCTGCTGCTGAAAGAACATTATTGCAGAGTTGACTGATTACCCGAAGTAAATCAACGATTTCTTTCTTATCAAGAACTGGCGTCGCCGCATTTACATAAGTTGATTGGTTGACTTTTTCTTGCTCAATTCTTCGTAGGTTCAAAATTGGCGCTACTGTTACAACGAAGAGAAAAAATCATCGAGGTTATCAGCGACGACTGCATCGCTTCCCACTTCATCGTTGACGTCAATATCACCAACGATATTTTGACTTTGATTTGAGTTTAAGGAATGCAACGATTTAGGAGCTTCAATTTGATTCTTCACTGGATAAGTAGTATGTTGAGGAGTAGTAACATCGGTTCTTATTATCTCTCTTTGGCTTCGTGTATTATCCTCTTTAATGGAAGTCGTTATAGGTTCTTCTACAACTGAAGCTCCAGAACAAATTTGTGATCTTGCAATATTATCTGTGCTATTACCATTCTGTTGGTTACTTTTTACCTTGACATTCCTCTTTGCGATGCTCAACTCAATTTTATTCCCACCCTCTAACGTAGCCCCATTGAACTGATTGATGGCAGCCAGCATGCTGGCCTCCTCTGAATATGAAACAATCACTGACTCCTTGTACACCTTAATATTTCTTATTTCTCCCCACGCTCCAAATAATTGTCGTATTGGAGATAAATCATGATCATTTTCATTCTCTCGAAGCATTCTTTGTGGTAATCCTTTCACATACACCCCAAACGACGACGATGACTCTCCATCGCCACCTACAGCAAAGTTCTCCGACTGCTGCGATACACTTTTCACACTTCTCAATCCTATCCCTGACTGCCCATACATCCTATCAAGCGCAAGCTCACGCTTCTTCGCATGTTCAAGAACAACCGCAGCCTGTTTCTTATCCTGCTCCTCCTGACGCGATATAATATCAAGCTGCAATCGAAGCGCTTCGGCATCTTTCGAATGAACATACTCAAAATTCTTCAACAACGCCCGACGAAGTTTATTCCGAAACCACGGCACATCCCTTGCACTTTTATAACTGTATCCACCTACCATACCCATCCTACAAGCATCATCGTCATCGCCTTCCCGCCTTTTTTGTATATGATATCCATACGTGCCAGATGTAACCGTATACGAAGATGACGTAGTAGTTGTTGTAGTAGCAACTCCCTTTGTTTCCATAAATTTCTGTGCAATGGCCTTGGCATTGGCTAGCCTTTGTTCATAACTGAGTTGTGGTTCATGTTTGTGGTGCTCTGTTTCATTTAGAGCGTGGGATAATCTTTCATGGGAAGGATTTTCTCGACCATCACCCGAGGAGGATGATGTTGACGTTGTGGATGATTCTTCTGTAATAAATCCGATGCCCGTCCATTGCTGCAACCGTGAATCATCGGACATATTTTAGGATGATTGTGTTGTGTGAGTGTGAGTGTTTGTGTTTGTGTTTATAAAGTACACGATGATGGTAGGTAAATGAATGAGATGACCAAAGAGCCGCGAGAGCTGTGATGTGAAATCCAAATCACCAATTCTCTTAAAATTTTATATACCGGTATATGATATGTAGAGATCTACGTGTACATTTACAAGTGCCCAGAGGAAACTAATGATACATCGGGTACAATATGAAGAACAAAAGAAGCTGCCTCTCCATGCGCTGGAAATGCCAGAGAGGATACCAATTAGACTACGGGAATTCATGATTCAATAACAGGGAAAATGATGACGCTTATTATATGTTTCGATCATCTAACAACTGCTACTACTCCTCTTCCGAACCAGTAAGTGATGAAGAGGATGAGTTATAACTACGAAGTAATCTATACCTCGTACAAAAGTAGAAGTTAACAAAATAAGTACCGATATACAGTTGGAAAAAAGTAAGTATGCAGTAAGCTTGGAGATTGGAGAAGAGAGGATGACAATCTTCGTTCACGGTTTACAAGCGCAAGGAATGTACTCGTATGTTTCGTATGCTATGGCTGCTTGCTTCAGGTCATACATTCCCTTTTTGATTTTAACGTACACACAGTCATCATCTGCAGTTAGGTTGGGGATGTTGTATTTGTCTTTGTTGACTGACTTAGGATATGATATTCCTCTATATCTTCAGAGCATTAGAAACGAAAACAGAATTGTTCAGTACGCCATTAGATTTAGATGCACCTCTCCTAATAAGTATCCATAGTCAGTCTACAAAGACAAATACAACATCCACGACCTAATTGCAGATGATGACTATGTGTAGGTTAAAATCAAAAAGGGAATGTGTGGCCTGAAACAAGCAAACATACTAGCATACGGAAACCTTGTCGGCAATCTCAGTCAATATGGCTTCCGCTAAGTACCACATGCCTTAGGCATTTGGACGCATGAAACACGTCCTTAAGGAAATATGCCCACACATAACTTACAGCACTTTCGTGCTCTGTCCACTCGCTTTCGGCCTTTTGTTCTAAAAATAAATAGATCCCCTGACTACATTTGACGTCGAGACGAATGCAGTAAAAGAATTATGTTCGACTCGTAGGTTGCATCTTTTTAGGTTATCCCTGAACCTCCTGGGCATGAGACATCAGAGGTTACTTCAGAGGGTACTTCAATCGGCATATCTCGTGCCTCGTGCCTACAACCCTAATCCCTAATTGCTAATTGCATGTAGAACGCCGAGAGCTTTGATGCTACAAATATAATTCTTATTTTTTTATAACAAAATGTAAGTATCTTAGTAGTTATGTATTACGCTAATTTTCATCTCACTACATTCGTATGATTCTTTATGTCAACAAGGTTCGGTGCTTGTGTTAGTCATTCGGCTAATTCGATTGTAATGGAAACTCTACTCGAATCTTCGAATATTGAGTCTCTAACTAATTATCACTTTTCAGAAGTCCAAGTCCTGCACCTCCTTCCCAACGAAATCGATTCGGCATATTGCTCACTGGGATCCTGGAACCTCTAATGCATAATTACATTAATTTTGGGGTTTTGGGCATGGTACATAATGTAGAGATCTACGTGTACAAATACTTGTCCCATAATATTTTTCTCGTCTCAAATATATATATTCTCATGTCAAGAAAATTAATCAATTTTTCTTCTCAAATCGAAGTTTTTTCATATAAATTCTACGATTTCTCGACTTACATACCTAAATTTACATCTTAACGATTTTGATTGGCTCAAACGGACATTTTAGCCATTTGAGAACAAAACAACCCACTCTGATTGGCCAATATCGTTAAACCCCCTAACAAGGTGTTGAACGCTGAAACACCAAAGTATGTAGCTCCAGGTTTTTGTTCAGTTCATTATTGCGCCAGTATTTTGCTCCTTTCATCAATGTTTTTATCAGTAAAATTTCTGTTCAAATTGACCCAAAAATGACGGCGACATCATCTCATCAGAGGACATCGACCATGTTTTCGAACTTCAGATTATTAGCTTTCTGCATAAATTTTACACATCCAAAATTCTTTTAAATTAAAATAACCTGTTCGGGGTTTAATTTGTTTTAGGGTAAAACTGCCCTATGTGAATTTAATAACATTCTCGAATCAAACATATGTATTTTCATCTCAAACCTGTGAGAATCATCAAATCTTATCAATTTACACACCCCATCCCAACTCCCAACCCACAACACATATCATTTTTGAAAAACATGGATCAGTAACCACTCATCCAGCTCAACAGCAAAAGTAATAGCCGACCACCTTTCGACGACCAACATCAACGGTTTGAAGAAGTCACACACGTACATTGTTTCTTTTTCACACTCTTATCATTATAAATTTTACTAAGTACAATTCGAATTTCAAAAACTAGAATCTCGTTAATGTATTTGTGTAATGAACTTTGCAAATCTACTTGTACTGAGACGCTCGATGGCCGTAGCCCCCCTCCTGGTTATGGTAACAGGAGAGGTATTCAAATGAATGTTTACTTTACTGACTGTAGTAGTATCACGATGTTTGCAATCGCGAAAAGTGAAAAATTGTGCGCTCAAACTAAGACGGAAGTGAGGGACACGACCAATTCCTCGCAACATCCACCGTATAATTCTACGCAGGAACTTTGCGCACTCGTCAGTACTTCAGCAGAACTTCAGCATAACTTCCCGAACCTTGATAGTGTTCTCATCCAACTTCTTCCTTCTTCTTCCTTCGTCATAACCGAATTTGCCTAATTTATCTCATTTGACCCTGGCGAATGCTACAAATTCCTTTGTAAATGTAAGAAGGCAACGGCTAAGGAACGAAAAATAGATGGAATAGAAAAGTAGATAAAATAAAATATGAAAACGATGCTCAAGGAAGGGCTTACTTCAACGTTGTGGATGATGCAAGGAGAGGGGATGGAGAGTAAGAAAGGACTCTACAAAGATCGAAGATGAAATGCTTGATTTCGCTGCACCTTGCATTGTAAATGGTTAGATCTATGTAATTGCGACACGGTTGTCAAGATTGAGCTTGTACCGCAACTGAAAGAATTTCACATAAATGGCTGCATGAAAGTAACTCATGCCTGTTTCTTCCATAAATTTACACCCACATATAATCTTTTCTCACTCGATTTAATAAGTAAATTCATTGAGGCATGCGGTGAAGAGGTCTTCGAAACATTTGCAGTAACCTTATCCTGATTCCATAGGACTAACCCGACACTTCGCCTAGAACGTTCTTCAAGAGACTTGATATGTTGCTTAGTTGCAAAATCCGTTAATGGCTTCCCATCACTAACCCTCATTACAGCTTTATCTTTCCTGGATACAAACTTATTCATATTCCATTCATTCATTAAATGGAACAACGACAACAACGCCTCACATTTTTCTATATTTTCAACACTAAGCAATGGTGCAGAACAGATGAATTCTGTTTTCAAGGATGCTAGAGGTGATCTGTTGTTGTCGTTGTTCATTCAATGAATGAATGGAATAGGAGTAAGTTTGTATCCAGGAAAGATAAAGCTGTAATGTGGGTTAGTGATGGGAAGCCATTGACGGATTTTGCAACTAAGCAACATATCAAGTCTCTTGAAGAACGTTCTAGTCGAAGTGTCGGGTTAGTCCTATGGAATCAGGATGAGGTTACTGCAAATGTTTCGAAGACCTCTTCACCGCATGCCTCAATGAATTTTGTTGAAACCTTCAAATCGTTACAAACCGTTACACACTAAAAACCGTTGCACGTTAAAGACCGTTGGAAGATTCACTCTGACCAGTCCCGCAACAAATCAAGC
>Ga0115008_10001984_pt1 | contig 16907 bp, 16 predicted proteins | sample FraStrMetagenome_FD_87164 | JGI IMG/M metagenome (GOLD analysis project Ga0115008, IMG submission 87164) | Marine eukaryotic phytoplankton communities from Arctic Ocean - Fram Strait ARC3M Metagenome | ecosystem: Environmental > Aquatic > Marine > Oceanic | place: Fram Strait | collected...
GGTGTGGTTTCAAAGGAAACGGTGCGTATAGCATTGACTTATGCAGCGTTAAATAATCTGGATCTTTTCGCTGCCGATATTAAAAATGCGTATCTGCAAGCGCCAATCACCGAGAAGTATTATTCACGATGTGGGCCGGAATTTGGTGCAGAATTACATGGAAATGTTGCATATATCGTCAGAGCACTATATGGTACGAAATGCGCTGGCAGGGATTTCCGTAATCATTTACGAGAGTGTATGGATATGTTAAGGTATATATCCTTCACAGCGGATCCGGATCTCTGGATGAGAAAAGCTACCAAGGACGAAAAGGGGAATTTACGACCACATTACAAGGTTCTGTGCCCGAGGGGAGTATCTCATGTTAACGGTTCTCAAGATGTACGTTATAATTATCGTTATAATTTAGCGATAAAGGGAATGGTCAATTGAATGCAGGTAGTACACTCTTAAGAGTATAATTTTCAAATCTACGTGAATAAGAGATACCATAAACACCTTTATTCTGAGTGTTATGACCGTGCCCCCCTTGCCCCCCTGTTTTCAACGTTTTTGGGCATGCCTCAGGGGCATGCCCCCCAAAGGCATGCCCTGTGCCGGATGCCTCCAACCCTAGTCGTTTCGTACCCTTCTTCTTACCCTTCTTCTTACTCTTCTTATACCATTGAACTAAATACATGTATATTCACTGAAACATGAAACATGAGACTACAAGTATGACCCCTACGAACTTTTCGCGTGTATCTCGGCCGCCGGAAGGGATTTTCAATTCGTACGGGGACGAGGTGCCCTTTGCTAGAGTAGCTGTCAGTACGCCTCATCTCTTATCTGTTCATCTGACACACTCCAACCTCCAACCTCAAACACGAGGAAAAAAAAGTTTCTCGATTACACATCTATGAATGAGATATGATTACACGACCATTGACTCATACAATAACAAACGCATTTACGCTTGAAGAAACATAAGACGAATCTCTTAGTCGATTATAACATATAAAAGAAATAGCTTTAGAGTGATTATGATGAGAAGAGGAGCATCTATGCTAATGAGGAAGTCAGGTACGCTTGCCGGTGTAATGGAATTAACACTGTTTCTTAGGATTGCCAGGACAGGGTTTGGTATGATGACGACACTGCCCTATCACCGAAGGCTCTTGACGAATGCGGCTATGGGAAATAACCGTTATAATTGTGGTTATGGACTTACTACTTCCTTTCGGTTGCAAAGTTCGACAACTTCTTCGTTCGTTCCGCCGGATCCCCCCGCATCGAAAGGAACTTCGGTATTTTCTGATGTGGACCTGAATGTGGCGCCGACGGCTGAGGTAGAGGGACGTAATGGTGACGAAGATGCTGTTTTCGTTGTTACTGGAGCAAATCGTGGTATTGGCCTTGAAATGGTGAAAGCACTGGCTTGTAGAACGAAAGGACGAATCGTCGCGTGTTGTCGAAAGCCTGCAGAATTTTCTTTGGACGATTCGCTTTTCCCATCATCAAGAGTTAGTGTCATGGAGCTTGATTTAGAGCGCCAAGAGACTATCGATTCTTTAAAAGGTCGTATCGAAGAGGAGTTGGGAAGTGATCGAGTAGACGGTTTATTTAATGTGGCTGGAATTCTTGGTGATGGAAAGACAACTCCTGGTCCGGAACGATCGCTAGCGATGTTGAATAGAAATTGGATCGATAAAACAATGGCTATTAATGTGGTAGGTCCAGTCATGTTAGTTCAAGCGCTCGCTCCAATGATGAAAAGAAGTCGCAAGGATACGGGTACTCCGAGGTCTATTGTTGTCAATGTTTCTGCACGTGTGGGTTCAATAAGTGATAATGTGTTGGGAGGGTGGTATAGTTATAGATTTTCAAAGTCTGCATTAAATCAAGCTACAAGGACGATGGCACATGAGTTAAAGCGTCAAGGAACGTATGCCATTGCAGTACACCCGGGTACAACCGAGACTGATCTCAGTAGACCTTTTCATAGAAACGTAAAGAAGGGTTCGTTGTTTCCCCCAGAATTTACCGTTAAGCAAATATTGGATATTGTTGATTCCATGAATGGGACTCATACAGGTGGTCTTTACGATTGGTCGGGTAAAGCAATTCCATTCTAAACGTTGCAACCACATTGAAGAAGAGAAATAGTGGACGTAAGGGTCGTACGTTCAAATTCATTGCACGTAGCAATTGCCTTTTTTGAAGCTCTTAGAATTTTACAAATTTTGATTGCAGAAGAGACATACAGTAGTGAGAAGTACGATCTACTGAGTAAGTCAGTTCAACTACTTTATTGGCAAGTAAATAGAAGATAAATCATCTAAGATGGATTTCATGGACCGAAATTCTTCACTTCTACAAGTGCAATTTATAGACGCATATTCCACATAGCTGCCTATCAATGTCCGCCTTTCTTGATGTACCTCAAACCACAATATTTACATTCATTGGGTTCCCCTTCCATGTGTTCTAACTGAATATATTCGATAGGGTGGCCAAGTGCACCTCCCCCACCGTCGCAAATTGCGATATCACCCTCAACTTCTATAACAGGCTGTTGATCCAATAACTCCAGAGCATTTGATCGGTGCTTTCCTAGAGAATACTGAGAAAAATGTAAAGAAATACCCAATTCAGAAAATAGTAACTAAATTAGAACTTTTTGCGAATTTTCCTACCTTCGGCTCCTCCCCCGTGATGTAATATTTTTTCATCTCAGGGTCGTAGGAACTCAATCCTCGGCTAGCACCAATCAAAGCATTTCTTTTTGCAAATGATCCGGCGATGCTTCTAGACAGATGCCCAGCGCTTCTTAGGATAGGAGTTGACGCCATTTTCCACCCGTACAATTTGCATTCATCATATATGTCGGTTATCGGCTTGTCCAGCACTACCAATGTTCGTACATGACGTTTCAATACGATCTTTAAATACATCGACAGGGCAAGAGGGCAGAGGGCAGGGTTTCTGGATTTTTGTCGTGGAAGGTAAGTCATATGTCATATATCATATATGTCATGCGTTGTACATGTATACAGTACATACTCGTACATCGTATTTACTTTTTTGTCTCACGTCCGTTTTAAATGAAGAGAAAATTCATAAAGTGTGAAAAATATAGGTATATTCATAAAGTGTGAATGATAGTGGCATGACCCTGACGTTATTACTGCAAATATGTAATCAAACACCGGTACACTTCATCATCATAATACCGGAGACCGGAGAGATATCATTTTTTGCTCGTTTCGCATCATTTTTGCTCTTTATGCCTCGGAATTGGTTTTTGATTCAAACATCAGAAGGAATGTGTAATTTGTCGTATTAACACAAAACTGCAATTTAAATTTTTTTTTTACACCAGGTGATGGGGGTATTCACAAGGATACACAAGGACATTTTTCTTATGGACTTAAAAACGAGGAGTTAGGTATAACAGGCATGGAGATGAAAATGATGAGTTGAATTTGCTCGTTACTGAAGTAGTATGGACTATTGAGGAGCAAAAGCTTCCTATATGCCACATGTCCCTGGTAGTTTGCTTGTTACATGTATTAATACGTACGAGTGTACAAGTAAGGTCGGGTTAATGCCAATTTTCCTTCACACTTTATGAAGTTTGACCCATATTTTTCACACTTTATGAGTTTTCTCTAAAAATAAATCCTACGGGTACCGGTATTACAGTATTACGTACATCGCTTTCTATTTCTTTCGCAGTTTTATAAGGATTAGTTAATAACAATCTCGCATTCCTTTAACTTCAAAATAGTCAATAGTTACCGAATAATGAAGAATGCCTTGGCGGATGTTTATTTGATTGCATTATCTCGTTCGTTGGTGGTAGCGACGCAGATGGAAGATTTACCTGCTGCAGAACATTTGCCTTTGCTCACCTCGAGCAATGGAGCAGCGATGCATATTCACTCCCCGTTGCGTCCGGATGGCACATTAAATAGGGAACCAGAAAAAAATGGAGAACCTAGCAGTGGTCTTGATGTTACTCTAGATGATGTCTCGGTAGAACTTGAGTCACTTGAAAAAGTATTAAAGGCAAAGGAATCATCGCTGGAACAATTTGCAGACGAAGGACTTTTATCACTTAATCAGCAGTTAGTCGTAGGAGGCAACCAAGAGCAGCTAGGCAGTAATGACGACGAATTTAATACTTCCAAAAATATCGCCGTGAACAAGAGGGAACAAGATGACAACGGTCATGCCAATAAAAATATATTTGATTATGGTTCTGCCGAATTTGCTCTTCATGAGCTTGAGGACAAGCTTGACAACGATTTGGTGCGCATGGAAACAATATTATCAAAATTGAAGGATACCAACTGGAAGAGTGCGAAGCTATCAAAGAAAGAGGTTACTACAGATCAGAATACAGCTGAGGAACTTCAGTCGGATCTAAATATAATTATAGAAGATGTTAATGAACTTTATGCCACCATTTCTGTGACCGAGAATGAGCTTCATCGTGCCCTTGATGATTTGACAAACAAAGAGAAGTGGATAAATAAACACGTGTTGGAGGGAGAGTTCACGAAGCTTATCGAAATGATGCATAGTGATAGAGTACGTGTCGATTATGAGACTGGACAACTCCAGACATCGATGGGAAATCTTAACAAAAAGGAAGCCAAACAGACGAAAAATGGAGTTGCGCGACAGGAAACAGTTGAAGAGCATTTGCTGGAACTAGAACATAACGCTCATTCTAACTTTGCTCATAAAATGGTAGAGCAGCTGTTGAAAGAGGTAAATGACGTTAAGCAAGAAGAAGATCACGCGTTTATGCAGCTAGATTTACAGCTTCTCAAAGATATCGTCACGCTCGCAATTACGGCTGCTCTCTGTGGGATGATAGGAGTTGTTCTAAATCTTCCAGCAACTGCAGGGTTTCTCGCGGGGGGAATGGTTGTTGGACCATCTTGCTTGAATTTAATTTCTAGTGTGAAACAAGTTCAAACCCTAGCTCAATTTGGCGCAATATTTTTGTTATTTGAACAAGGTCTATTGTACTCACGGATTTACAGCGAATCTTCACCATTATTGGAAACGACGAAGGTGTTGAGCTTAGGAAGAGCAGAGAGCAACGATATTGAAAATATTCACACTGAACATTGGCTACTTCAAAATGGAAGTAATCATGGGCCCAATGCCAGTTTCGTTGGGGCCGTTGTTTTAGCATTATTGATTTCGTCCGCTTTCTCAATTTTTATTTTTATTGAATACACTTCATCGATTGAAGAATCAGTGATTCTCGCAACAACTGTGTCTATTTGCAGTACGACAGTTGTTCGAGATAACTTGCATTTGTCGAATCTTTCCGATACAAGATGGGGACGACAACTTCTTCAAATGATTGTGAGAATTCCTATATTCTAATCCTTATCCATTTTTTGCAACTCACTTTTGATCCTTTGATAAATAGGCCGTACAAGATTTGTTCATGTTGCCGCTTTTGGCTTTGCCTGAAATACTGGAGTCCTATTGGCTGCACGGTCTTGCAGCATTTGAGTATGTCGTCGCCCCAACGATGTTCGTCGCTATTTCTATGCTAATATCCAAGCATATTATCAGCTTCGCAGTTGCTATCAATAAGAATCAGAACGACGAATTGTTTTCACTTAGCATAGTGGCTTACGCGCTTATGATGGCGACTATAGCCGAAGAGTTAGGTTTATCGATTGAGGCAGGAGCTATCTTTGCCGGGCTTGTCCTCATAAAATCACCATATGTGCTCAGAGTTGCAGATTCCATTTCATCACTTTCACGTGTTTTTGGAGGTTAGTCGAGATGTAATTTTACTGCGAAAAAGAAAATAATTCTGACAAGTAATATACACTTTTCAGGCATGTTTCTGACCTCTCTCGGAATGATTATTTCGCCGGAGTTTTGTTTGGAGCGTTCGTTTTCCATATTGAAACTTGTTACTCTAGTATTCTTAATGAAAATTGGAATCGTCTCTGTAACGCTTGTTCGTCTTTTCAAATATGATAAGCGGAGGTCAGTATCCGCCGGACTAAGCATGGCTCAAATATCTGAGGCTGGACTTGTAGTTTTGGCAAGGGCATCGAGACTTGGATTCATTCAACGGAGTACCTACCTTACTTTGGTGCCAACTACTTGCATTCTTTTGGCGCTAGTTCCATTTTCAGGAAATTACTTGTAAGTCGTGTTCCCTTTCGTTCAATTTATTAGTTGTCGAGCACTCTCATTTCATTTGCTTTTTCGTTGCTCTTAAATCGATCAGCAAACTCCTGGGCAATGGAAAGAAATTATCCAAAACCACCAAATATAACTCTATCCCCTGCGGTTTCCACATCTTCCGAAGATATTCTAGATCTCGTATTAGCGGAAACAGTCACCAAAAGCTGTGACGTTTAAGTCATCCGCTGATTTCCAGATGTAATTCTTGCCCTATTACACGCTACACTATGGTCGCAAGTCATGTTTAAATTTTTCTGATTGATATCCCGCGTTAGCATTTTATACTCATGAAGCCTTGTCAAACTTAGTCCCAGGTCATCGTATCGATGAATTCTTGTTTGCATCAAATACAATCTACCCTTCTATTCATACAACACTTTGACACAGTTTCTTCAGCGATATAGCCAAGATTCAACTTAAACTTGTCTGCAATATTTACATGATCGATCAAGTTTTTAATTGTTTCTTAACATTTCTATCAAGACAAAAAATCTGGTGATTTAATCATTTTAGTAGATTTTTGTCAAATAGTACAAAGTTAAAGACATTTACAACTATCCAATACATCAGGTAATACTTCGTAAATATTTTACATGTTACAACTTCTCTTTAATGTACACATTGTAGAAAAAATCACCCGATTCGCTGTAACCGCGTTCTATCCACACATCACCATCGAAATACAGAGATTCAATGAAGTTCCCTCGTCCTTTTAATAACCCAAAAAGCCCAAGGGGGACTGTCATACCGAAGAGACCTCCAGAAACTTTCTCATAAGTAAATGTCAGTAAACCTGGGTTAATAGGGCTGGTATCGATTGTGTAGGTACTTTCGGCATTGATTCGGCTCAAGCCTTGAACTTTCTTCGTAAACTCCAAAACGTAATTCATTTTCAATTCATCTACAATCTCCACTACGATCCTTGCTTCTCGAGGCATGACACTCATGGCAGCATTTTCTGTACAAAAAGCTAATCGCCATTTTCCAAATAGATACTTTTCCTTCACTTCAGGTGTACCAATGTCTCGTAGTGCGATCGGACTCACACGGTTATCACATACTGCCTTAACATAATTAGTCAACTCGTTCATTTTAAGAGAATTAAGATCTGAGCTAGACACCGACTGGTTTATCATTTCGGTTGCCTGCGCTTTCAACTCTTGAAATTCAAATTCACACCCTTTACCCTGCTTGGAAACATTCAATTGCACATTGCTCACCCCATTATTAACTTGAGAAAGCCCAGGTAGAACAAATGCTGAAGAGTACGTGATTAAAAGTAGAGGCAGTAAAAGAACTGATGCATATAGATTCATTGATATTTTCATGGTTTCCAAGTCCGTTCGAATGGACGTATCGTTCTTGTTGTCTCCTGTTTCAATTCGTTTTGAGTAAAATAAATGGGAATATAAAAATTTTCATACAGCTGTGCACTGGACTGACTACAGTTGGATTTGAATTTAATGATTACTCGAAAATCGTCAGTGTGCTGGTCAAAAATAATATCCAACGTGGTCGGTCGTTGGGATTCAATTATGATACCGGTACATGTGTACATGTATTGTGGAATTGTGGGGGTGATTGGTGATTGGTGATTGGTGATTGATTGCCATGTACTCGTATGCGTGTTCAGGATTTCCACCCGTGTTCATGTCATCATCACTATCAGCTTCATTATCACATCGCACAGTTGCTGCTCTCGCGCCATCCATGACTCATGCATGTCATGTCCTGTCCATACATGTACCAATCACGCGCAGTTAATTCCCAGGGGCGAAGGAGGGGGAGGGACTCGATTTTTTCTTCCACACAAACATGTACATTTTTCAACGTGTCCCAATTCCCAATCCCAAACAAAACTCACAAACAGGAAAAAAATAGATAAAGGTCCAACGCATATACAAATTCTACCCTTCTGTCCCGCACAACATTCCCGCGTTTCCGATTTTTCGACGTCCCTCCTTCGTTCTACACACATATTATATCCATCTATCCATCATATATCCATCCATCCATCCATCCATCCATCTCATTGTCATCGCAAGAAGAGGAGTAGGAGGAACCACCACAAACGATCCACTCAACACCAACTATAACTAAATTCTCCATACAGAAGGCGTGTGCACGGGCACCGATACGTGTAGCAACGATTACTACTTACGGATAACTTATTTTGATATTATACAGCGAATTCGGAATTGTGGACGAATTTCTGCCCTTGACAAAAATGTCGTTTTCGGATGTTGGACGTCGCAACACAGCTCTGTCATCCTCCACGAATGGCACTTCATCCGCAGGTTACGCAGGGGGAGGTAGCGGTGGTGTACCGAGTGACAATCGCATGTACGCTCAATTAAGTGACGCGATTATTCAATATCAGAAAAATGTTGGGATTTTACAGAAGCTTTCTGGCATGCCGTCTTCGTCACAAAAGCCAACGCAGATAAATGCGCAACTGGACGTGTTGAATACGTTGGGTGGTCGCATTGATCAGCAGCTACGTGCACAGGAAGGGCGTATACAGCGTATGTCGAGGACGGAAGCGGCTAGGTGCAGAGCGACGCACGTGAAACTCACACGAGACTTTCGCAGGGTTGAGACAACATATCAAAAGATGAAGTTGGAGATAAAGCAGAAGAAGGATTTAATGAACTTACAACAACGGACGGCTGCAGATATTTATGAAGAGCAGGCGGCATCTGCTGGCGGGCAAGAGCAACAGATGCAGCAACAGACCATGACAATGGAAATGATGTTGCAGGAAGATCAGTTGAATGAGCAGTTGATGCGTGAAAGAGAGGCTGAGATAAGAGAGATAAACAAAGGGATGCACACTGTGAACGAAATCTACAAGGATCTTGCCCACATTGTTCAAGCTCAACAAGATGATGTGGATAAGATAGAAGAGATGATGGAGGAATCTAATGCGAATGCGAAATCAGGTTTGAATCACATTGAAAAGGCGGCGCAACATCAAAGCCAATGCATCATCTCTTAGCAGCATAATATAATTGTTATAATTAGTAAACGACATAAGAGGAAGTGTTGCGAACTCAAGATGCATGGAATAGTCTTAAGGTGGAAGATATTCATGACCACATCTGCTGATCGTTTAGTTAGGTTGTCCTTATTCAGATTTAGCCAGTCAATATGTGATAGAGTTCCTTTCAATACAAAATATGAGGCGCAACGTGTTTTCACCCTCTTTCACTTACGCATCTTGATTTCAATTTCCTCATTCCCTATTATATTTGTACAAGGTGATTTTAGAGCAACGGAAACATGTGAAGTGGAAAAAATGAACATTTCCTTGTTACATGTAGGAATACGCAGTAATACTGAAGTAACAACGAGAGAATATAAACTAAGCAGTAGATTATTTAAATGTTAAGTGCTATGAAGTGCTATGAAGTTCTATGAAGTTCAAGTGCCTCACCTAAAGTTCCTATCAGAGAATACATGAGACTCTCGAGTATGACACCTAAAAGTAGGTAACTGGTACAAGAGTAGATGTTAACAAAATTAAAGTATACGGTTGAAAAAAAACAAAAGTATCGAAGGACCATATGCTACATAGCAGGTTGATAGAATAATGATCTAACAGATTACAATATTAATACCTAAACATGTTTTTACTTGATATTCTCTTATAATTCTTTCAACTGTATACTGGTTAACATCTCATCTTGTAACACTAGGTACAAAAAAATTGTTCAAATTTCCACTATCATTGAACGAGATGAATGAGTGCATGAAAAATCCTGCAATCTTTTTATTGTAGACGCGATTAGAGTAGGGAAGAAATGGGGGAAAGGGAGAGCAAGGAGATTGAGGACATTAAATTCTTCTTAACCTTAATAGATCCGTAAGGATTCAGGTTGAGAAATGTTTTTTAATATCAATACACCCGATTTTAAGTATACACGAGTGCTCTAACAATACCTTATTTGAATAGTTAAAGTACCCTATGATCTTGGCCAACCCACTCACATTCTGATGACTACAATTAGATCTGTGGAATTGCCCGAACTTCAGTCATTATTTTATCTAATTTTATAGCCCGAAATTCCAGTTGGAATTACCAAAGCTACAGGTATTCATTGTAAGAGAGGAAGACTTGGAGTTTCATATATTTGAGTATCCGTCAGGTCTACTTCTTCCTACCGTGACGGCTTTCGCCTATCATGGTGTTGACGTACTCAACAGCGGAATCTGCTAGACTTTAGGAAAATGTTTTATTGCTTAGAGACATTATTGGTAGATAGTCTGTTGTACCTCCAACTTATTTTTCGCGTCTGAATGAATGCTTTACTACCGTCGATGTGTACGGGGAAAAATGCTTTACTTCTACAAAGTTTCACACGAAAGGGAACTTCGCCCGTATTCCTAGAAACAATTTTATAATTCTCTATTAACCGTAATTGAATATCGCATGCTTTATTTAATAAATCTCTTTCTCTACATCTAAATCTTTCTAATACCTTCGATCATCGCTCTGATTGTAATTTTGCTCCTCCCGCACGCGCTTCAACCACTCTTCTGCCTCAGGATTTCCCTGTACAAACGCTCCACCCGGTCCAGTTACATCCTGAGCATACTTCTGACCTTTTTCGTTTACTGCCATGGTAAATTCAACTGCTTCTCCTTGCTACAAAATCAAATCAATGCGACTTAAATTAGAGACCATAACGCGGGGTATAACGATCAAAACATTGTACCAAAGTAGTATAAATTGAATCCTTACCTGAAGCGACCTGAAACCTTCACAATGCAAATTCATGTGATGGACAAACACATCATCAGAACCATTGTTCACGTCGATAAACCCATAACCCTTACGATAATTAAACCATTTCGTGACCCCTTCACACTTGTCACCAACCGCAGGGGTACCCTCTCCCACCGAAGACAATGCCCTAATTGAAAGGCTGTTCGTACTCCGCTGCACAAGACCAGATGCTCGAAGCGATGGTGTTAAAAAAATTCGTAACATTGTTATCTTATTATGATTCCTGTCTATCACGGCACAAATGTATTTACGTTATGGTTGTAGTTGTGATGTGGAAGAACAGCACAGATCTAACAAAACCAAAAAGCACGACTATATATTTTATAGAGAAGATATCCAAACATTTTTAGTTAGAAAACCAAAATGAACGAGAGGAAAGGAGTGGACCAGGAGCAAACGCCTCAATGAACCTTCGCAATATATTCATTTAGCTTCTTCCGACCACGCAAGCGCATTTCTTCAAACTTGCGTGATGCGAACGCCTGCGCCTGCGCCTGCACTCAGTACGGTTTGGGAGTTTATCGGATTTTCGCACTCTTCCTCTCTCTATGATAACAAAAAGATTCATAATTTCTTCTTCTTCTTCTTCTTCTTCTTCTTCTTCTTCTTCTTCTTCGAGATACACGAGTTCTTTGGACTCTCTCACACTCTTCCAAAGGTCGACGCAGAAGAGACTACGCACTGCATTGGAATTGTTACAGCAGTCTATCTATCTATCTATCTATCTATTGCATTACCACGGCGTTGTGTGTTTCATAACATATAACCTTACACACACTTTGAAACTGAAATCAAACACAATTCTTTATTCTGTGAGATAAAATGTGCATTGGCAAACAACTGAACAAATCGGAGGAGATCGATGGCTCTCACAACAGCAGCGTAGACGCATCCGTCGTATCAAAACTCCCCGAAATTACACGTGAGGAGTTGAAATCGCACAATTATCCGAGCAATGCCTGGTGTGCCGTACACAATCAGGTTCTTGATATTAGCAAGTTCGCTCGTCGGCATCCTGGTGGGGATCTTATTTTACTTGCTGCTGGCTCGGATGCGACGGTGCTGTTTGAGACGTACCATCCTCGTGGTGTGCCTGCCTCGTTGGTGAACAAACTTAAGATTGGGGAGTTGCGAAAATCGGAACAGTTTGAATCTTATTATTCTTGGAATAGTGCGTTTTATCCGACGTTGAAAAAGCGTGTGGTCGAGAAATTGGATTCTAGCAAGGTATCCAGACGGGGAGGTGATGGTTCTATTTTGGTGAAGGGGCTATTCATTATGTTTGCGTTCTGGTATTGTCTTTATCAAATGTGCGTTTCGAGCTTTAACGATAGTCTAAAATGGAGTGCTGCGATGGGTTTCTTTGCTAGTTTTATTGGCACTTGTATACAACATGACGGAAATCATGGGGCGTTTTCGAACTATCGGTGGTTGAATAAGGCGGCAGGATGGACGTTGGATATGATTGGTGCCAGTGGGTTTACTTGGGAAATTCAACATATGCTTGGCCATCATCCTTACACCAATGTGCTAGATTGCGAGGAGCGCGAAATGCAAGAGAAGAGTATTGATCGACCATTATTTGAGAAGGATCAAGAATGTGATCCAGATGTGTTTAGTTCCTTTCCCCTGCTACGTATGCATCCTGCACAGAAGCCGTCGTGGTATCAACAGTATCAACACATGTATGCCCCCTTTTTATTTGCACTGATGACAGTTGCAAAAGTGCTGCAACAAGATTTCGAACTTGTCTTTAGTAAACGGTTATATCACATAGATGCCACTTGCCGGTACGGTTCTAAATGGAACGTCGCGAGGTTTTGGTTTATGAAAGTGCTCACCATGGCATACATGATCGGTCTTCCAGTTTATTTTCACAGTTCTCTATTGAAGGGATGTGCGCTCTTTCTAGTTGGACACTTTTCGTGTGGAGAAATGCTTGCAACTATGTTTATAGTAAATCACGTAATAGAGGGAGTTGCGTTCGGGACTAAAAACCATGCTAGCGATCGTAAAAAAGAAGTAGCGGAAAAATTTGTATATCGACCTAAGACGGTAGAAGGAGTGACGCCCATGATTGAGACTCGATCAGCAGCCCTTGACAAAAGCAAAAGTATCGAAGAAGTTCCGCTAAATGACTGGGCAGCTGTACAGTGTCAAACTAGTGTCAATTGGTCTTCTGGGTCTTGGTTTTGGAATCATTTCAGTGGCGGACTCTCTCATCAGATAGGTAAGTATTATAGCTTCGTCAACAGGTGATTGTATCTTGAAGCGTTGTTACTAACTTGATTCTGTAACAAAAGAGCACCACTTATTTCCTTCGATTTGTCATACAAACTATGTGCACATACACGAAGTTGTTAAGTCAACTTGTGAGGAATTCGGTGTCCCGTATCAGAACGAACCGACCCTATTTGTAGCATATAAGAAAATGTTGTCTCACTTGAGAAACCTTGGTAGTGGGAACGAGGGGAAGAAACATGCGTAAGGCGGTGTCGGGTAGTGTAGCTAATTATATGCGTAGAAGTTATCTCGCGTTGTGGAAATCAAGGCATTTCTATAAATTAATTTCTGCTTTCCTCATGGATTTTTTACTTATGTTTTCGAAGCTCAGCATTCCTCATTTTTGTCTTCGGTGACTGAATACAGGTTGATCAGTATCTAACTTCTGCACGGTAGTCAACAACACATTATGTCCTGATACAAAAAGGGGGAAGTTACGAAGAGTACGTTGCGGCATAAAGTGGGACGATTGAAATTGTCTTTTGCAAGTTCATGATGTACTTATTTTTTAATCATAGTCGCACAAGATGTGACAGGCTCTATGCAAATCGTCAAAACTACATCAAAGGTACAGAGATAGTGCGTTTTTGCCTTAATAAAAAGGTTGAAGTCATTTGGAGGTTTACAAAAAGAATTTTAAGTTTGACTCCTCATCACTGTAAGATGTCCTCCATATTACATCTATATGCAGTGTTGTCAATGAATCAACTATGAGCATATTCGATATTTTTGATTATATAAGCTCCAACCTTTCTAGCAACTAACTTTGCGGCTCAACACAAGACAAACTTTGCTTCTAATAAAGCCACTGGTAAAGAAGACAAAAACAATAACATGTTGATTGTTGAGTATGGTCTGGATACAGATGAACTGCGACGGATGGGTGCTCGAATTTTCGAAATCCGGAATCAAGACGACAAATATTCTTACTCTTACATGGTATTTTAGCTTACATTAAATGATTATATTACATGTGTAATATTAAGGTATACTATACAACGGCTGACGTGGTTATGGCCAATAGCCAACGAAGATGTCATAAGAAAAATTGAAGATTAATACAGTAGTTGTAGCAAAATCTGCACTTTTTCATCACGGTGAGCGATGGTCCACTACACCAACGCAATGTTAGATCAAATCAAATACACAAAATACCATGATATGAAAAATGTTGTAACATTGTTACAAGAGTAGCAGGAGAGTCATAAAAATCATCACCATCATCCTTATCTACAAGGACTTCATAGCGATGCAATTTTAATCCTCGCTTCTTCGCAAATCGCTTCAAAGATTTGGGCATATGATCAGTGATATCTTGCTTCGAGTTTTGTTGCTGCCTTTCAAAGTGTTCCTGGATTAAATGATCCATCACAAAAATATGTTCATTACCTTTCGCTCCAATCTCCTCTTCAGAACTACAAATGCAGTTCCGGCGATAAATATTTTCAAATAAGGAATGTACAGATTTTTTTCTTTTTGTGAGTTTACGAAAATGAAACATAGTTATTGCTTCAGGCGACGAAACTTTCCCGATATCACACAAGATTCTTTCCCAGTCATCACCATTTCTTTTTCCAATTTCTTGCAGCTTTTCACAGATTGCCCTTAGGATTTGATATTCAGAAGGAGCTGCTTGATGTTTAGTAGCGAGAAATTGTACAAGTTCTAGCTGACTAAACGTGATGGAAACGCCATCAGAAAGTATTAAAGTTAGCTTATTTGTATTGCCTTCTTCGACTCCCGACGCAAGACGCGATCGCCACAGGGCACAAACTGTTATTCGAACAAGCGTCCACATCCATACGTTCCTTTCTGAAATGTCACTAACCACTTCGTCCTTTGAAAAAGGGAGTAAGAATATGAAATGTAAAAATTCTTCAGGAATTTTATTCTTCGCTATGATTGAGTTGTATGTTCCCTGACATTTACCCGACGTTATATTACGCACTCCCAAAAGACCCATAGTCTTTGCTCGCGTAAAAAGTATTTCAACAGCAGAAAACAATTTCTTATTTAAATGATGACAAGAAATAGCGGTTACAACTTTCGATGTAAATTCCGCAGTTCTTCCTAAATTGCATCCGCACATTGGAGTCATTGAGTCCTCGCAAACCTGTGCCAACGCCAAGTACTCATCGTTGCTCATATCTCGGACAGCGCCTAGAAAAATAAAAATATTATGGAAAGAAAATAACTTTTTCTGACATGGGTTGATCCCAAAGCAAGGAAGTTCAAGTTCGCAAGTTTCGTGCAAGTATAGCACAACTTTCGACTTCATCGTAGCATTTGTGTCATGTCCTTGAACCTTTCGTCTTTTGACAGCATTGGACGCCGACGGAGAAGAGGAAACCATCGTATTGCGATTTTCATATTCTTTCGTTCCTGTTCTTTCAAATAAATTAGTAGAAAGTATTGCCTGAAAAGAATCTTTCATACTTGCTGATTTTGTACGCGATAAATTCCCGCAAGAAGAATCTATCTTAATCAAAGCCTTCGTCGGTGACAAGTAATCATTCCATGCCTCTTCTAGTTTGGATCGATTTACTTTGCGAAGTACGGCATCATCAGACGAATTTAAATTCCATTTCCGAAGAAATGTTATAGTACGAGCCTTCATCACATCGTCCATCTCATCATCTCTAGTTGCCTCCCTAATCAGGTGCAGCAGCTGCTTCTTACTCAACGACTTTATATTCATATCTTGCTCCTTACGATTATAAGCCCTATTCGTATCACCATCTACTTCGCACATACAGCTCAATCCATTCATGATTATCTGCCTGTTTGGATTAGATGCTGCGCGTTTCCACAACGATATTATGCTCTTTTCACAGGGGCACCACATCTTATCATGTTTGTTGCGGCTGGCTTTGGATGAAACAGAAGCACATCTCCTCATACGTAACCGGGCGTGATCCTCATCAAATAACAACACCAGTTCTATGTCGCTATTGCTATTGCTACTGCTACTGCTACTGCTACTGCTATTATTATTACTACTTATTCTACTCTTGACACCTTTTTTATTACAGTCAGAACGGCATCCTAAATAGGTGTACAACGCAGCACAAGTACATCGAACAAGGGCATCTCTTCGTCCCCACCATTGGGAATCGTCTCTGTTTGGTCTGAAGTGATTCGGATCAGATCCATAGCCTGAGCAAAGGAGAACATATGTGAGGGATGGCGGTGGTAAGAGCTCGATAGATGATCTACGAAAATGGCTCATGGTTGGTTTTTGGTTTCCCGATATATTTGATTGCTCTTCAACTCTTCAACTCGTAGTGTTGTTTGATGTTTGATATTTGGACAAACTTCGCTGTACTTACGTGCACCGCGCGTATCTCTGCCGGTCGTGGAGCAGTAGGGTGATGTGTCCCCATTGTTAAGATGAAACTGCTGTCTAACCAATATACCATGTAGGAAAGCAACTGTACATTCATATTGCAATGGTGTAGGGTGATAATATGCTTATCTAGGCTAGTCTAAGCATAGTAGGCCTAGTAGTAGTAGATGTAGGCTAATAATACAACACTAGTAGTTGAGGATAGTATAGGATGCTCATGCAGAGCCATCATCATGGTAGTTAGGTTATATATCTATAGTAAAGAATATAAAA
>Ga0115008_10001985_pt1 | contig 16905 bp, 8 predicted proteins | sample FraStrMetagenome_FD_87164 | JGI IMG/M metagenome (GOLD analysis project Ga0115008, IMG submission 87164) | Marine eukaryotic phytoplankton communities from Arctic Ocean - Fram Strait ARC3M Metagenome | ecosystem: Environmental > Aquatic > Marine > Oceanic | place: Fram Strait | collected 2012-06-18
GCATTGTATGTATTTGTGTGCTATGAAAGAAAGGGAAACGCGCAATTGGGTTGTTGACAAAAAATGAAAGGGAAATGCGCAATTTGTTTGTTGTCAAAAAATGAAAGGGAAATGCGCAATTTGTTTGTTGTCAAAAAATGAAAGGAAAATGCGCAAATGTTTGTTGTCAAAAATTGGCAGGTGCGCAATTATTTAATGTTTAGCTCGAGCTTTCCGGGTGACTTTATGCGCAATTGCGATGTTGTCTACGGTAGTACTGAATAGACCTGGGGACAAAGAGGAGCTGATGCGAAATTTCCAACTTTACTGGCCCTGGGCTGGCCATCAGTCAAAGTTCAAACCACCGGAAAAAACCTAGAACCTCACGTCAAACATAAGAACGTCACGTCAGGTCACGTCAAGCCAGGCCAGAGTTCAGCTCCACAGGCCTCGATGTAAGAGCAGTCAGACATCACACCATGCATCAGAGAAAGTGTTATAAAAACCACTATCATTAGTAAACAATTGTAAGGGTACATTAATCGGGAGACAGTCAAATACCTTTTAGAATATTGTGTTTTGGAAATAAAAAGAGATTAATTACTCTTTGTGTAATAACACAAAAACAGTTTTTTGATTTGAGTCTTTATGATGTACAATATGCACTTATTGCGAAGCAATGGAATTGTGTTTGTGTATGTGGTTTTCTTTGCTATATTAAAGTTCCAGCAAATATCGTATGCTTTCAATCCGGGGTTTGCAGTTAAAAACACTCGAAGGTTAGTGATTTTGGGAGCTTCGGCAGGAAACGTGCAAAAACCAGAGAACGAGTTTTCAAGAACTTACAACGCGGAAGTGTTGCTTTACGGTCGAAAGAGGGATTATGAAGTATCAATCGAAGCGAATGACGAGGAATTGGTCAGTCTAAGCGAAAGATTTAATCTAGCAAATATTGGAAGCCTTCAAGCAGATTTAGGTATGAAAATGCAAGATGGAAAAAGTATAAGAGTACAAGGAACAATTTATGGCACCGTTACTCAAAATTGCGTGAGAACAAATGAACCTTTTGAACGTGAATTTGCGCATGACTTCTTTACCGTTATGCAACCCGTGGGAAGTAGGTGTGTATTGAGTCTGATCAATTGTTTATATCTCAGTTTGTTCTTATCGTCGACCCCAAATTATTCAGTAATATTGAAAATTCAGTTGATGCAGTAAGATATGAGACCAAGCGAAGGTCGAGAAGAACTGACAAAATTCGATCTAACCAGAAAGTAGACGAATCTTCAATCAAACAATTGCAAGACAATATGCAAGGCTTCGATATTCAAGACGATATTATTGAGGATAGCTCTGTGTACGATAACGGTACTATCGACGTTGGAGAGCTGGTTGCACAAATATTTAGGGTGAAGCTCGATCCGTTTCCAAAAAAGCCAGGAACGGACCCAATAAGTTTAGAGTTTTCGCTGTAATTTTGAATAGTCCAAAAGATGCCTTGATAGGTTCCAAGAAACTTTCCAAACTTGAGTCTACCTTGTTTGGAGGACGCAGGAACAATGAAGGCGATTGTAGCCAAACTCATAATTGAAAAAATACTTTCAATGACTACTATCCATCGTTACTTATATTTAATAACACTGTTCACATAACGGAAATACACGTCATTTCAAAGCAATCAATCATTTGTAAGTATCCTTCCTGTACTACTAGTTGAAATGTCTTCTATACCTCTTTCTGTATGCAATTAATTTACATTCAGTCACAGTTGCTTTTCTTTCGACGATTATAATCTTCTAGTTTCAGAATACTGTCTTAAAGATAATTTTTGGAAGTTTATCTATCACCTTGAATGGTTCTACTTGTGCCAAAATTGAGGAGTTAATTACCCAGTTTTCTTTTCCGTTTAACAACCTTTGCCGCAGCAGATGTCGATGATTTCTTTCCCTTTGCCAATATCAGTGACGTGCTCGCTTGACGTTGGCGAAACAAAAGCCATTCTGCAGCAACTCGAACAATGTTTGAATTCACATTTCCACCGACATCGCTATTCCCACTGATAGACACCTCATCATCTTGAACTCGACTTTGCGATTGAGATGGGCTTTCTTTAATTTTATTTTCTTCCACGGCATGAAGTTTATTCCAAAGAGTTTTGGCGAAAAAGCGTTTTCTCCAATATTTCCCGAGCTGATTTTCTTGGATGCACGCTCGGCATTCCAAGTATCGCAAAGAATTTTTGACATCTGAAGGACAAGCTGGGCATGATAGAACATGAACGTAAAACGAAGTAGCAAAATTTTCAATAATTGATTTCTTTGTGGAGGGAAAAAACCTTCCAACATATACGCCATCTCGTTTACCATCACAATGTTTACAGCAAATACCAGCGAAATCTAAACGTTGGTCACTAACACCACTACTCTGATCGGCATGAGTTAACGTACAACGACGACCTTGTTTTAGCAGCAGATATATAGAATCAGGAATTGACAACCTTTCCTCCACCGAAACTAGCGTATCTTTGCTATCTAACTCCTCCATCGGATTTGCTAAGATATCAGCAGGACTTTTCCCAGTAGGATCGCGTCCAAAAAAAAGACCTACTTTCGTATCAACGAGACCAATTTCTCTTGCAGCATCTTTCCAATATCTTTTAGGGTCAAAATTAATGCCACTTTTCTTTGTTAAAGACTTCTTCTTTATCTCTGCTACAATCTCTTTTGGTATTGAATCACAACCCCCACTGAAATGTACTTTCTGCCAATTTTTTATGAGAAGATGCATATCCTTTATAGATGATGGATAAACACGCATTTTGCAGTACACACATTCCATCCCAACCTGCTTTAACAATAAATCCGGGTTTGACTTCACATCATCTGCAGTTGCGCTGACCACGACAACGCATGTTTTTCGTATATAACATAGTTTTTCATCAAGAGCAATATCGTCGTCGGATGCGTTTAATGGAACACATCCTTTATAACAGTCACTAGCTGAGATTTCCTTCTCTTCGTGAGCATTTTCGTAAGCGTACTCAAGTCCTCGTAAAATTTCGTTAGCAGCTGCTTTTCCCATCGTTTTCTTTTCTGTGGGAGTTTGAACGCTTTCTAATGTTTCATCGGGAATTCCTTGAATTCTACACCAAAGCCTATGGAAAAAAACTTTTCTTCCACCGTGTTTTGGTTTGTCTTTCTTCTTAGGACTTAGTCTGACCATTGAATCTATCTCTTCTCTGATATTACTCGGACAACGACTACACATTCTGATGTGATTTAAAATTGTCTGTGAAGTCGTCGTTTGTGACAGACTTGCCTCTGATGCAGGAAAGTAGCGCCCACTTCCAGCTTGACCAATACACCATTTGCATGCAAGACCGGGGAACCCTTTTTCACGTAAACGGTAGCATCCAATTCTGTCAGATTCACGCAGAACGACGCGGCGCATCTGCTGCATTACAGCAAATAAGTAATCTGCGATCAACGGTTTTTCATCGTCGAACACCAGAGGCTCGCAATTTGATAGCATTGTGTTTTTCTTCACATTATTCCCATCGGGTGTGTCTGGAGGCGTTGTTCTGACGACCTCGTTGGTCCCATCCTTGTCATCGCTGTTTTGTTCTTCAACTGTAGGCCCACATTGCTTCGATTTCTCAAGACACTCTTCCTCTTCCTGTGACAACGTCGTTGTTGGGTCTTTTCTAAAAACTATTCCATATGGAGAATCATCCATTCCTATTGCCTTTGCCGATTTCGTCCAAAACTCTCTTCTTCCAGTTCTACTTTTTGAGTTTGCTATGTTTGAGTAGCTCAAAATTTTCGTTTTCAATTCAACAGGCATTTTATCACAATCGTCTACATGATATTTTGCAAGGACCAGAGATTGATTGCAAAGACTTCTGATAGAAAATGGAAAGAAAATTCCGGTACGAGATGTAGTAGGAACGATCGAAACTTCATCAGTATTATCACCTTTACAATACTTGCATCGAATAGCAATCTGACCTTCAGCATGAGGTCTTCCGTATTTACCCGCAGCTGAGAAAAACCGTTTCACGTCTTCTATAGAAGAACTGCAAACCTCGATAAGATCTTTACGAATTAGACAATCAAACTCATTAAGCATACTGTCATCTTGAGGTGTGCAAAGAGGTCGGCATCCATGGAAGAAAGTTCCCTGTTTCGCATTGATAGCAGCTGATGTAGTAGAAGATCGAAGGATATCTCTAGGATCACTATCATATAATTCTCCATCAACACTTTTGGATGGAAGTTTGACAGACGGCTCAATTTCAATATGGTTATCATCATCATACATTCTTTCAGTTGTATGGTCTAAATTTCTTGCGCAATTTGACCTGGAAACTTCATTACCATCGATCTCCATACTATTATCATCATTTGTGTGAACTAAGTTTTCCTTGTAATTTGATCCAGAAACAGCTTCATCATCAACCTCCATATCATTTTCATCACATGTTCGTAACTTCTCAACACTATCCCTTTCTAAGGACCCCTCCCTATCATCATCCATTGAAGCCTCTGCGTGAGGTATTATGACGTCTTCACAATCATCCGATTTTCCAGAGCGGATCTTCCCATAGTTATCTTTACTTCCATAATTTGACTCCGAATTATGCTTTACATTCTTCTTGTCGAGATAGTGGCTTTTCTCTGCAACTTCCAACATCTCTGTTTTTTCGATACCTGCCGTTAATGACTGAACAAGCATTGATTCACTAGCGACAAGTTCACAGTTTATCTCACTGGAATCTTTCATCTTCACACATATTTCTTGGCAATCACTAGCGACAACTTGACAGTTTGTCTCACTGGAACCTTCATTCTTCACACATATTTTTTGATCATCTCTAGCGACAAATTCACAGTTTGTCTCGCTGGAACCTTCAATCTTCGCGCATACTTCTTGGTTATCACTAGCTACAACTTCGCACTTTTTTTCACTTGAACCTTCAATCTTCCTACATATTTCTTGGTTATCACTAGCGACAACCTCACAGTTTGTCTCATTTGAATCCTCAATCTTCCCACAAATTTCTTGGTTGTCACTAGCAACAACTTTTGTCTCACTGGAACCTTCAATCTTTTCACATATTTCTTGGTTATCACTGGCAGTAACTTCACAGTTTGTCTCACTGGAACCTTCAATCTTCTTACATGTTTCTTGGTTATGACTAGCAACAACTTCGCAGTTTATCTCACTGGAATCTTCAATCTTCTCACATATTTCTTGGTTATCGATAGCAGCAACTTCACAGTTTGTCTCACTGGAATCTTCAATCTTCGTACAAATTTCTTTGTTATCACATTCTCGATTATCACTAGAAACTTCACAGTTTGTCTCACTGGAATCTTCAATCTTCAGACGTATTTCTTTGTTATCAACAGTACAGTCGGCTTCAGTGATATTACATTCAGGGCTTGGGCTGAACGCTTTGACATCAACAGGTGTATTGATATCTTCACTGCCTTCTTCCGTCTCCATTCTAACATCTTTCACGCTCGTATTATCATTGTCCTTATCTTCTTTTTCAGTTATTTCTTCGCATGATTGTTGTTTAATATTAGTATCGTATCCATCTACTGTGTCCGTTTTACCAATATCAATACAATCTCTAGAAATTTTATTTTCCTCAACTTTTTCATCCACTGCCTCTGTAGAAGTATCACAAGCCTTAAGTTTGGCAGCATTATTTTCGCCAACATATACCTTCGAAATCACCGCAGATGCTTTTAATTCATTGACAGCGTTATGTCTACCGCACATTGACACTGAATCCTTTCCTTCACCTACAGTCGCAACATCCTTCGCATTTTCATTTTTTAATTCCACAGCTGCAGCATCATCTGCAACACATCCTACATTCGTTCCTTCGCTCATATCCGTAACGTCAAAAATAACATCATCGTCATACTCGTCTTCATCGCCATCACTGAAACTGGTACCATCAATACTGCTCGATACCTCCTCTCGCATCTTCGCCTCATCAATGCCTTCTGCCTCGACTATCTGCCTCAGCCTCTCATTATCAATTAATGGAGCATCATTGTCTATAGTGGATTTTGAATTCTTTCCATCGCTCATCACGAATCACGAAGTTCCTCTATGTTATGTAATTTTCTCGAATGAGTAATATTTCTAAAGCGGAAATGCAAACACGAACAAACACACGCCTGCACACAAACTAAACTGTGGACATCTTACCGTCGCATTCAAGTGGATGCCACCTCTAAAAATTTGACTAAGATAATTGATTTTATGTGTTCACAAAATTAAGTGATGTAATGTACATGTACAATTTTCTCGTTCTGTGTCGTTTATCGAAATGTGCCCATCGGTGTTCATACCGGTGGTAGGATTTCTTACGTAGCGTGCGTTTAGCGGTGTTACTTTTTTGGATGAACATAATTACGGGAGCTACGAGCTTCTGAGCTCTCTGATACGTAGATCTACTGCGAACGGCGAAGGCATTTTTGATTTTGCGCAACCACTTTGCATTTGAATTTTTCAGTTTTAAAAAAAAATATTAAATACATGTACCGGTACGGTACTGGTACTGCGAACTTCTCGTAAAAATTTACTTCGATGTAGCAACATGCGAACTTATCGAAAAAAAATTACTAACTGCTACTGCCTACTGCCTACTGCTCTGAAGGCAGTGACAACACAATTCAGAGAAATATGAACTCTTGGTTCAAGAGAAAATAATGACGCATATGCATATTATAAAATGCTTCGATCATAAAAGAATTGCTACTATGTACTCCTCTTCCGAACCATCGACTGATGAAGAGGGCGGGTTCTACACTATACACTCTATGTAACTGTTATTTGAGTAGATGCTAGGTACCAAAGTATAATAATCCCTACTTCCTATCTCACCTTTCTTCAATATTGTTCCGAATTGCAATTTGCATCATTCGAATGCAGGTTAGAATTTATTTTTATTAGGATAAGGAATGCACAACTACAACGTACATGATTCCAACCTGATTCCCCACCGTAGATCTAACAGGACCTTCAAGATCACTGAAATAGTGTAAAATATAAGTTACTTGTTATCTTCACTGGAATTTTGTCAAAAAAGCAGGAAGGGGAGACGGGGAATCACCAATATTTTGATTCGAGCATCCATTTTAAAAGTAACGCTTCAAATAAATTAGCTTGCGCCAATGCATTCAAATGAACAAGAGCGAATATAGCTAATCCCAAAAGCAGGTCACTTCACTTTCCTCTTTTCTCTTCACAAAATCACATCATAAAAAGGAAACATCTCTCTCAAGACAGAGTGAAAAAGATCAGATCTATTCAACACTACCAAATACTAGACCTCCACAATAGGCACCATAAACCATGACCGTTCAAACAATGCCGAGATATCCCATCGTGTGCCTCAAAACTGCTGATTTTCGTGACACGGATGAAGCCTTTCATAACAATGGAAGCAAGCATACTGTCATCGGTACGTATCACAACCTTGGATGAGCGTAAGCATTTTTAATGCGTTTCTACTTTGTTCATTTTATCGTATTCTTTAAAAATTGAAACAGACTTTTGGACGACCAAATGTACGAGGTGTCCCGATGCATTGGATAAATTGGACAAACTTGCGAAGGATCCTAAATATGAAGGAGTAAAATTTGCGTCAATAAACTGCGACAGTGAGAGCGGTGCGAGGAATATCATTGAAGAATTTGATGACCCGCGGTGGCTAAATGTGGAACATTATCATATGGAAACAGAATTTAAGGAAGAGGCAAAGGTAGCACTTGGTTTTAAGACGGTACCCTTTCTCATAGTTATAAATGAGTATGGACAGATTGTACAAAAGGGATCGCCCAAACAGGTAGATTTAGGAAAAATTGTTCAGAAGAAGATAGAACAGAAGTCAATATACGACGGAGATGATAAAGAAAATGTCAATCCTATTGTAAAGTCTAACACTGTCAATATTTCTCGGGTGTTCACAATGGATGAGGATTTCTAAGACGCTTTAGGTTCGAGGTTGTACAATTAGCGACTGCTTAAATTTCAAAATAAATCAATCTTTTTCAGTAACATTTCATCCACACCTAATCCAGAGTATGAAAATTCTGAAATCGATACTTGATTTAGTATAAATAGATATAGATCTTATCTGTGCTTTCATCGAACATAAATAAGTTGTCGTCAAGAAAGTTTGCTCCGTCACTTATGTTAGAACACACTATCTACATTTAGTAGACTCTAGGGAATCACCGTTAAGAGTTGAATCCTCCACTTTTCGCGTCTGTGAGAGTACGTTCGTATGAGCTATTCATGACATTAGTCAGAATGCACTATCATGAAGATTATTTCCGATTCGTTAACCATACTTATCCTTTATCATTCTTGTAATCTGTACCACATCGCTACTTTAAAGTTCATTAGAATTTATCTCTTTAAAGAACAAATTCTTCGATTTTTAGTTCAAGCGATTCATCCCAGGTAATTGGTTCGACTTTTCCTTAAAAACAGCCAGAACTTCTTTTTACCATCCTCGGTGTCATTTTTGGAAGTATCATGTACTTTCGCAGTAGAGATATACCTCGTGCATCTCTCACACTTTGAAGACTCGTGATACAAAAATATAATTAAGTTTGGCTGTTTTGAATCACTTCGCACAGTTTTTAGGAAAGAAAATTTTAAATTTGGATTCGTCGTTCATAGATAGAAGTTTTGAGAATATACCGTATTCACGGCGAAAGAGGTCGCAAAATAATACATGAAAGTCAAATGAAAAGAACATATTATCGCTAGTAATTGGACTAATAGTATTTAGTATTTATGTGGTGTGGTGTGGCTTCGATTGAGCTGGCTACGACTATGATAAATTTAACTTGCATTAATAACTTTATCAATGATTAGAAAAAGCCTTTATGACAGGAAATCAATTTGAAAGCCACAGGTACATATAATGATGAAGATAGTGTGTAATTTTACCCCACGTTTCATTCTTTTTCCATCTAGAAGGTCGAACTGATTCTACTTGTTAGAAGAATCATTTGCCATTACCGGTAGTCAAATATTTGGTATCAAATGCGTTTTCTCTGTGACCCATGGTTGAGGCAAAGTGTGTATTTTTCGTCATTCCATAGGCAAAGTTCGATTTAGTTATCCATCCTATTTCTTTATCAAATTTTTCGCCAAATTATCAAATCTGTTTGTTTAATTAACCCTGATTTAGTCAATGCGTTTGTAGTTTTTATTCACTTTCAATTGACAATGTGGATTTTAACTACCCATCCTAATCTGTTCCCTCCATGAATCCTGGTTTAATCAACGTGTGTATTTTTTGTTCACATTTAATTGGCAATGATGGTTTTAACTACCCATTTTATTTCTTTATCAAATTTTTCATCACTTTGAATACAAGATAAGAATATGTCTTAAGAACTACGACTAATTTCTACTTTGTACAGACTTGAAAGGGCTCGATATTTTTACATCCTCATCCTTATCGCTTTATACTTATAATTTTAGCGATACGAATTATGAGTCCTAATGAGCATTTCTGATGTCGAGGAAAATTATTTGTCCTTTTGAAGTGGACTTTGTCTATACATTATAGACTGGCTCTTCGATTGCCGTCTCTATGTGTGAAGCTGATGGTGGCGACGATCAAGAGTGCGTTGAATCTGACGCTCCATCAGGATAAGACAACGGATGTTGTAATTTGCTCACCATAACAAATGTGTTGGTCCTACGTATCAACAGCTTAAATCGCATAAGCATCGACAATATTATTTACATGAGTGATATTTTGAAGCAGAATTTGAAATTCTTAGGTACCTAACATTCAGATAAATGCCAGTGTAAGGTGATATCATTAAATATATGTATGCTTTCGTAGTTTGTATTGTGATATGTAGAGAACCAGCTACTTCAGGCAAGACACGATAAGGGTAAGAATAACCACTCGCCACTCGCCACACGCCGGCACTTGGCTAAAGATACATTTACCACCACAGCAACATTTATTTATGCATCCAAACTTGAATATGGAAAACTTTAACTTTCATATATCCCCCACACATGCAGTTTTCCTTTAAAAATATCCTTAAGAATGAGGCAACGGATGCTGTAATTTGCTCACAATAACGAATGTTTTGGTCCTACGTATCAACAGCTTAAATCGCATAAGCATCGACGATATCATTTACACAAGTGATATTTTGAAGCAGAATTTGAAATTCTTAGGTACATGTCTAACATTCAGATGAATGTCAGTGTTAGCACTCTATCTGGATGTAATTTTCAATTGTTATATAATTAAATTGGTATGCTTTCGTAGTTTGTAATGTGATATGAAGGGAACCAGTTACTTTAGACAAGAAACGATCAGGGTAAGAGTCACCACTCGCCACAAAGAATAGAAGTTAATAAAATAAAAGCATACAGTTTAAAAAAAAACTTGGCTAAAGATATAGTCACCACCACAGCAACATTATTTATTTATGGATCCAAACTTGAAAAATGGAAATCTTTATGTTTTCACAATAGTACGACTTGTATGTATCCCCACTCCACGCATTTGCAATCTAACAAAAAAAAATACCGTATTACATAATTAGCGTTCCCAACCCCAAGAGGAGAACCGTCTACTACGATCACCGACAAACATGTTTCGTAGGTACGAGTAAGACCACCGATAGTTCGATTTTAAAATATCGCGATCTCATTCATGCGATCCTCTACCAGCGAGCAGCTGATATTTTCTTTGTCATGTCACTTTATACTGGGTCTCATCTTCAAAATAATGTTCTCATAAGCACTTCCCTTACAAAATTGTCTTTTTCAAATATTAAAATTTGCGTTAAACGACACAATACCTGGTACAAAGTAATTTATACCTGGTACAAGAGTAGAAGTTAATAAAATAAAAGCATACAGTTTAAAAAAATACCTGGTACAAGAGTAGAAGTTAATAAAATAAAAGCATACAGTTTAAAAAAAATATGTACACATGTATCTGCTATCTGCGCCCTTAGGATGAATGTCTCACACTTTTGAGCACATTCTTTGACAACCCTACCATAATTTTCAATTACGAAGCTCCAAAATGGAAGATTCCTCCCTTAAATTTATGACACGATTCATCGTTGCTCTTCTACTATTAGAAGGAGCTCAAGGTTGTAGTATTATTCCTCAGCGTGGTTTTACCCCTTGGGCAATCCATCTTACTACAGTCCCGGGAACTGTCCATGTTGATGTCGAGGTAAGTAACAAAAGTAATAAAAATTGAAGAATGAAACTTCTCAACTAATAGTTTAAATCTCTGTAGGAAAGTATTTACTGAAGAGACACTAACGGAAATGATATAGAGCAGGCTGGACGTGGAACAACAATCGAAATTGATTCCGTGACGGGTGAAGTAAGGTATTCTGAAGATGAATTCAAAGCGGAGATAACAAAAGAACCCGTACCGTTTTATGCCCAAGAATCTGTAGATCAAAAATTTTCTGTTGACCATGTCAAAGCGAATGGTGAAGTTATCGTATACTATTCTGCTAATTATATGCGCAGCCTTCCTGTTATTGAACATATTTTCAGTATTCCTGATTCTGAGAAAATTTACTTCTCGTTTGTTGAAGAAGACATCTTCGATACATTCTATTTTGTTTATAAGAAGATTGACTCTTCAACTGCGGGTGCGGTATGCGGAGTTGTTGATGAGGACTGTGTTGAATTTGATGTTCCACCAGAATTAAACGATTTAGAAGTACCGGTATATGATTCTTACTATGATGATTTTGAGGAAGACATTGTAGTTTACAGCTCTTTGAATTTGATAAGTCTCGTAAATCATTATACGCCTCACAAAAACTATCATTTTCAATTTTTCTTTTTCGAACAGGTTGGGTTTCCTGTTTTCTTATGTGCAACATACGATTACTACATATTTAATAGTGAAGGCATTGAACGCAAAGTTGAGAATTTCGGTTCTTCTTATCAGCCATACAATGCGGATCCTCGAGTAATGCACGCATATTCAGCTTTCAATGATGGAGATGGGTCGATCGGACTCAGATATGATTCGCTAACTACAAATGAAAAAATTGTTAGAGAGGTGTCATCAGCTGAAATCGACGGAGGAACGATGACGTTACATACTAGTACTACTTTCAATGCGACAGACTTAGCACAGGGTACCACGTTCGATATAGTTGCGAACACGCACATTATTGTTAAGGGTTTGGATATTCACTTAGCTAGTACGGAGACTCATGAAGTGTCAGTTTATTTCCGAAAAGGTTCGACGAGCTTCGTTAATGTGATGCGTCATCCCGGAGCCTGGGAGCTTGTAGTCGCCATGGAATCGGTCCAAGGAGCAGGAGCAGGATCTGCGACGCCCTTGCCAGCATTCCAAGACTTTTCGATTGGTGCGGGTGCGAAGCAAGGAATATATGTGACCTTGGCATCTGGCAAGTATATGTGGCTTACAAGTAGTAACACAGCGACAGGAGATATTTACAGTCCGAGCGAAAATGAAAATGTAGGAATCTCGGTTGGTGTTGCAAAGAATGGTGGTATTTTTCTATATACCACAAAAAATATGGTTTTCATTATGTAGTCGATGAAAACAAAGCTCTCGAATCATCTCCGGCGTTCGTTTTGACCCAAGAACTTCACCAACAATATGCCTCGGCGATTCTATTTACAGTTGCAACCTCATTCGTACAGCAGCTTCTGTAGCGATGGTGTACAAAGCCTATATTATTTTCCAATTAAGTGCTCGTTAGTTGCCTTGCAGCTGCCTTTTGAAGGAGGCTACGTCCGTTTTGTAGTATCCCATCATTTTTTTCATTCTGACATAGAGTGGTTGTGATAATTAAAAAGTCATCGTCACAATCTAGCAAAAATTAGGTGTGTTGCCAACATGCGGCAACATGCAACATATGGTCTCCTGTCTTTGTCGTTGAAGGCACATGTGGCGAGAACGCAGTTCCACAAGAACAATAATTTTAATATTTTATTTCCAAGATGGAATTGGAAAATCCAATTGCTCAGGAGTTGATTCAAGAACTTAAAAAAGATGGCAAGGTTGAATTATTTGATCTCTGTATCTGTTTTCTTGCTAAATGTCGAATGTTGATAAAGCCCAAGACAAACAAAATTGTTTGACCTCATTTTGACAGTAGCTATGGCATAATAAAGCGAAAGCTATTTTATTTCGAAGGAAAACAGGTATTTTAGCGATTGAGTTTTCGACTAAAACTTCCATTTCTAGACGAATATCGACAATTTATAGTGTTTATCAGCTAGTTAGTAAACTTGAGAAGTCTACACATAATATACAGTACCCATCAATTTGAAACCTCATTGTGTGGTCCAAGATTTGGGTTGCTTGTAATAGCTGCTGCCTCTTGGTTTTCCAACATAATCGGCTTCACTTGGTTGAAGTGGATGAAGACCATACTTTTTAACCTCCCTGGAATTTTCAGAATATCCCATCATTCGATAAAGAGCCGATTGAGAAGTATAAATAACCCCAAACAACAGACCTAGCCCAAGCGTCGTTCCTGCAGTAGCAGCTCGAACAGGTTTGCCACCAATATATCCAAAAGCCCAAGACCCCGCGCTAACACCACTAATCAAAGCATAGTCTGAAAACCTCAAAGAGTTCAAACATTTGCTCACGGTTGGGTCAGGGTCGACAACTGGAAAGGGAGGCTGATGTCTGGACATACTACGTTAACGCGTAAAAGCTAAAAAAATGAAAAAGTAAATCATCATCAGGGACAGTCGATTGCACTATTTCATCACAAAAACACAATTCACATCGAATGTGAATGAGGAGCGATGCTAGACAACAAACTCCAGTGGTTTCTAATTCTTTACAGTAAAGGCATGTTCACCTCTCACCTGGTTTTTCAACAACACGGGTTTTTTATTGTTACAACACTGCACATGTTAGTAGAGTCCATCGCCTCCCTACGCCTCTGATCGCTACAGCCAGCCTCATTGGTTGACAGTACGTTTACCTATATACTCCCTTTATTTCATAGTCTTAAGACTCTACCAATAGTGTGAACTCCCAACGTTCGCTAGTTCTCATTCTATACAAACAACCTCTAAAGTACGGCGTCCGGCGTATCAATTTTGTGTCAAAAGCCGAGATGTGGGTTTCCCTTTGCATGTAAGTAGATCCATGACTACATACATACCGGTAGAAATAATACCCGTATTTCTAGCGTAGGAATGTAATCCGGTGTGGTATTGATAGAGGGTGTCGAGTTTACGGGGAGGTATATTATATATTGTGAAAGAAGCGATGTTTGAGAAATGAAGTTTGTGGAAGCTGTTTGAAATTTGTCACTGTCTGCAGTCTCGAAATTGACTTTCTTTCGTAAGTGGAGGTTACGCAGCCTCCATCGTTGGTACAGTGATCAATAAGCTTTACAAATAGTAATGATGAGTGCTAGTTTGAATTGAGTTCGACGTTTCTAAGATGTGTCCATGTAGATGTAGTGTTCCCAGCTCGTAGCTTTACCCACGCAAGCCTCAAATTGTAAAGCCAATACTATTCGAAAGCGATGTTCGATGAAGTTTATCTTGTTAGCTTCATCTAGTCCAAGAACATACCCCAGCACCCATTGCAAGGTAGGCGCTCATGTCATCGTCAGTGGAAATAAGCTAGTTTTCTACATGACGACCACGAGTTGATTACTCAATTTCACGACAACTACTTTAGTAGACTCTACTTCACGGCGTATCATCACTATTCTATACAAATAAGATCAGATATCTTACCACCTACGAAGAATGAATGGATTTACAATTCGTCGCCATTTCCAGAATCTGCTAATATTTCTCGAATCGCAGTCTTTTGTTTGTCCGTGAGTTCATCTGGAAAGTCCACATCAAACTTCACGTACAGATCACCATTTCCTCTTCCATTTCTTCGTGGCATACCCTTGCCAGGTACTCTCATAATATGATCACATTCAGTCACGCCATCTACAGTTATGACGAACTTTTGTCCATCAAGATGAGTGAGAGTAAGCTTGAAACCGGTCAAGGCATCCACAAGCGGTATTTCCTTTGTAGTATATAAATTATCACCGTCTCTTGAATATTCTGCGTGACCAACTTCAACCACCACAAAACGCAAATCACCTGCAGTAAATCCAGGTTTCTCATCAGTAACTCCTTCATATACAAATTCTTCACCTTGTCGAGTACCAGCGCTAACATCCACAGTTAGATCAATTTTTTCAGTCTCCGTTTTTTGTGGGCATGCTCTACAATTTTGCCTCCAAGCCTTTCCTCTTGCAATACAACGTTCATCTTGAATTTGCACCTGTTGCACAAATCCTGGTGCAAGCTGCTGTCTCTTCAATCGAATACCTGGACCCTGGCATTCATCGGCTCTAGAAGTACATTCTTCCCAATGCACACACAAGACTTCACGCACGTATTCCACATCGATAGTTGTTCCCTTATAAAGATCCTCCAACGACAAACGAAGCGGCATACGAACGTCTGGTGTCTTCTGCTCCCCTCTATCTCCACCTCTCCTACGACCACCACCAAACCCATTGAACATGTGCTCAAAAATATCACCAAATGGATCACCGCCAAAACCTCCTCCTCCCCCTCCTCCTGGCTGCTCGTGCATCTTCAATCCTTCCTCTCCGTGCTGATCATAAATTCGCCTTTTTTCATCATCACTTAGTACCTCATAAGCGCGTGCTACTTCAGCAAACTTTGCCGCGGCTCCTTCTTCCGGATTCTTATCGGGGTGTAATTCGAGTGATTTTCTTCGATACGCTTTTTTGATTTCTTTCGCATTGGCATTTCGTTTTATTCCCAAAACCTACCAAGTTCATTCAATACATTATTATTATTGATTAATTTAGAAAAGTATTTCAAATATCTTAAACATGATTGTATAATTTTTTTGAAAGAGGAATATCGCATCCAATGCTTCAGTCCCGTTTCAAGTTCCATTGTTCGTCCATACAGTCACTCCAAAAATCAATCCTGCATTCTCACTATCCACAACGTAACATTTGACGCACTACTAACCTTATAGAAATCCACACATTCAATCACCTGCAAAGCTGCAAGGAGCGATAGAAAGAAAAGTTTGTGTAGATGATTCGTTATCATATCTATATATTATATTTGGAAGAGGATGAGAGGTTCCACTTTTTTCCTCTCTCGTATGTGAGGCTCCCTCTGCTGAAAGCCGAAGAAAAAAAATAACCTCGTTCGAAAATGTGTGTGTACATATGAGCACCGTGTAGAGATGTACGCGAGTGTCCGTAGTTGGGTCATATAATATATATCATGTGTGGTGTGGTCATGGAATTCTCCAGCCTTCCTCAGCCACGTGTCTGGTTTTTTGAATGTGTATCGATGCCTATAATTTCTCAACGTCTATGCCTCTAATTTAGCCACAGGACACGCTCTGGAACTGGAGCTGGAACTGGATGTCGGAGGCTGCTTCTGATATCCGTGCCGATGACGCCACCGACGGACCCATCACATCACATCATCGATCTTGTTACGAGGCCATTTCGAAAGATTCTCCAACAAAACATCTTTCCCCCCACCCAAACAACCCCCCATACAACAACAAGAACAAACAATTGCATTACCGGTACATAACATTTTAAGAAGGACCTGTATCTGTGCATATATACACACACACAACAATGTCGTGTATCACTACCTGGCTTCTTCTTGTTGTTGTTGTTGTTATTATCGTTCTAGCAACATCCAATGCCTTTGTAACGACCCATCGTCGACCATTCCATCCTCCTCCATCCTTTCTTCTTGAGAGACAACAACAACAACAACAACAGAATATTCCATTACCTCCTCATCCTCTTTCACGTAGTAACCTACGGAATCTGAACAACAATGGCAATGGCA
>Ga0115008_10001986_pt1 | contig 16903 bp, 10 predicted proteins | sample FraStrMetagenome_FD_87164 | JGI IMG/M metagenome (GOLD analysis project Ga0115008, IMG submission 87164) | Marine eukaryotic phytoplankton communities from Arctic Ocean - Fram Strait ARC3M Metagenome | ecosystem: Environmental > Aquatic > Marine > Oceanic | place: Fram Strait | collected...
GAAATCTCAGCGTAATGATCATTTAGAAAAGATACGAATAAAGTATCCAAATATATTATTTAGTAACTCTTAAAGTTGATATTAGTCTTTATTTCATACTTTGAGTTTCTTTTCAATGGATGTTCCAGAATAGCTTTTGAATATGTAATTATTGACTGCTCGAAGGTTCGTTTCAGTAATTGTCGTGCATGCATTTATTGTCCATGCGATATTATTAATTTGTTTAATCATAAACACACAAAGTATCTTTTATCAATTGAAATTACTCGAAAAAGGTATTAAAGGGAAAGAACATTTTGAATTATTTCATGTATTAATTAATTAAGTCTCGAGATATGTTACCCATTCCGTACCGAACATATCTTCAACCACCAATTTTTTAATTAGACGGAAGACATAACATTTTATTTAAGAAAATCAATCACGATTTGAATGACTGCTGATGTCTTTTTACTATTTTTGAAAACACAGACAAAAACACAAGTAGCACAGTGAATATACTCCCAATTTACAACAATGAAATCTTCTCTAATGAATCCGGTATTTTTTTTGGCAACCATTACAACTGTGTACACAACAACATTAATCATTAGCAATAAAAAATATCTCAAACCTGAGAGAGAGTTTGCCGCTGGAATAGACCCTAGAACTATCTTTGATAAGCCTATCGATCATACTCAATATCTTGATGGAGAGGAAAAAGACTTTAGCTATGAAAATGATTTAGGCGAGCCAAATGTTGAAATAATTATGCCAGCCGGATACCCGAAACACTACAACTATGTAGCTATTATAAATACACCAAAATGTGGAACAGGCGGACTTTTTGATTATTTCTTTCGATCGTTTCAGTGTCAAGAGACGAATCTTCCAAAGACTCAAGTAGACCATTCTGCACCCGAAACAGGATTAAATGGGTGCCCTCATGGATACGCCCTTCAAAGAGGTCATCTGATTGATCATGCAACAAAAGCTCTAGAAACAAATTTAAATATCATTCAAAAAGACAAGTGCTTGGTTGTATCAGCAATAAGAGACCCCGCCACATTTTTGCCGTCTTTATTCATGGAGAAACACGATAATCTATGTGCTCTAGCTGAGGAAAGAAAACACAAACCTAGACATACTCTGAAATTGTATCGAGAATGGTTGAAGCTAGATGCGAAATTTTTTTACTTCCCTGGTATTTCTTACCTACTGAATGAATTTGGCGCAGAAAGTTTGACATCAGAAATGGAAAAAATGAATCGCAATGGAGGGTTTTCTGTACTTCCACACCCGTCCAAATTACAGCATCAGAACAGTATTAAGTCAGATGTTGAAAAACACGAAATTTCTCACGAAAAAGCTTCATCCAATCATCAAAGTCCATATAGCAATTGTGACTTTCTGTTCTTGAAACTAGAAGATCATGGAAATTGGCGTTTCATTTTTGATAGGATAATGATCGTACCAGAAAATGAACGGCCGATATATTATAAAAAACCATCAGGTTCAAATCGTGAAAAACTTTGTCCTGCTCTGAAAGAGCATTACCATGCGATTCAAAATTACAAGTTAAGCAATAAAGAGAAGTCCCATATAATATCGAACATACCCTACATGGCGGAATGGTTTCAAATATATGGACATTGAGAAATGATATCCTCATGTGATGATGCAAATTTCCACATATAATGATTGGGCCATAAGCAAGACAAATAATGTGCTGTAATTCTCCATGCCCAATACTTAAAAAACGAGTTTCCACTGTATCGTATTTTTTCAGACAATCGATTACCTATTGTTACTGTTTTAGTTTCAAAAATATGGTGAATTTATTATGAAGAAAAAGTTAGAAAGTATTCATGATTGAATTCGAAGCTTTTTGACCATACCTTAAGTGTTGTCATTTTTTGGTTTGACGTAATTTCGGATCTCTTTTTGTCTTTTTTCGTAATTTCGCGTTTCCTGCTGCACCAATTCCTACGAGAGGTAGTTAGGTTTCCTATTCATTTTGTTGAAGTTTACAGATGGCTAATCGAGGCACTCATTATAACCCTTATCGTCCTCGATTAGTGGAAGAGGGAATTCCAATTCAAGAAGGACCAAGGAATTTAAATCACCCTTTGATTGAGTCTCAAGGATTGCCTATGGCTCATCATGCATATAAATCTAGTTCCTCTATCCAATATCGCCAACGTGGAAGGCTCGAATCGAATGGAACTAGTGAAAAAAAAACCTTGCAATCTTTGGCTAAGAAACACGATCGCTACAGGGGTCCTAAGACTCTTTCTTATTCATCCCATTTGACTATAGGAGGTTTCCCAGAGTCTTCCTCAAATGAGCAAGATAAGGTTGAACACAATCGACGCAACCCTCCAATGATGAAGAACTCATCAGCTTTTCATCACTGTTCTACATCATCTCAAACATACGCTATCAGCAATGATTCAGAGATTTTCCAAGACAATGAAAACAGTCAGCAATCCATTGACTTAAGCGACGACAAAGAAAATCCCATGATGGAAGTTGATGAACCCGAAATTGATTTCTATCCCAAGAATACTTTTCAAAACACTTCCCTTCATCACCGATATCAACAATTTAGTCACAACACTCACACAAGCGACTCTTTCATAGAAACGGTTGACTCAAATCATCATAGAGCACAAAATAATCAACACCTACTACAATCACAATCACAATTACAATCACAATTACAATTTGGCACTGATGAAATGTATAGTGATGATATGGATATAGATCATGCACCACCCCAGCCCTTGATTGTCATTGATGGAGCCAATGTTGCATATGCTTATGCTGATGCTATGCAAGGAGGAAATTCATATAGTGATTCTGCTTTATCAGTATCTAAAAGTGAACCCAACGTGATGGGTATTGATTTGACAGTGCAATATTTTTTAAAACTTGGAGTGCGTGTGATTGTAGTCCTGCCTGCTCAGTGGATGAGAAAAAAGCCTCATCCAAAAGATTTACAACAAGGTATGTTTTTTCATGACTTAAGTTTGATCACAATACTCTTATTGATAATAAGAAACATTAATTTTTCATGTATTGTGTTTGAGCAGAAAATGCAATGATGCAAACATCAGAGTTAGACACGCTTACTAAGCTCAAGGTACAAGGATTATTGTGTTTATCACCTCCAACAGATGATGATGATGCTTATATCATTGATATAGCAAGAAAAGCAGACCTTGCATACTCTAAATCAAATCAAAGAAATAAAATAGGTGGAGGCTATATTTTATCGTGTGATATGTATCGTGATGCAATACAAAGAGATCGTTTTCAGAATAAGCCCAGCAACACATTACAAAGAAACTTGGGAGAATGGATGAAGCGGAAACGTATATCGTACACATTTTACAGAAATGAAAATGGATATAACATAGAACAGGAAGGTACTTTCGTACCGAATCCTAGAAATGAATTGATTGCATCTTTGTCGCATACAGAATAGCTCATCTATAAATTTTAAGAAGATACTGAGCATATTGATAAAAAATAGAGTAGATTTATTTCTCACACAAAAATTATATACAAGACTGTGGTCCAAAAGCAAATTTACCTTGTGTACACCAAACTAACGTTTCATTGCAAATAACAAACATACACTTAAACTGGACTGTGATCATGATGATGATGATGATGGTGGTGGTGATGATGATGTGGAGGTGGTGGATGATGAGGATGATAATCATCATCAGATTGACCCCACGTCCAGGGCCTATAAAATGTTCCCAGAGTATTTGAGAAAAAATTCTGGCAAAGATTGTGCTCACAACAATACTTCAATTACATGTAATAATTTGAGTTGATAAAAATGAGGAAAATTGCATTTCTTTCAATTATAACAAAATTTCTTTCTTGTGCAAGAAATCAAAGATTATTCTTTACTTACCTTGGGAAGAAACAACAAAGGATAACACAGAATGCAAGTAAACATGCCAGCAAAAAATCCTTGCGCTGGATTCACACCACCTTTATCGTTGTCCTGGGTATTCGCATTTTGAAAAGATGTTTGGTTTTGATCATTATCTGAATTGGGACTGTTTGGAGGTTGATATCCAGGAGTTCCCTGAACAGATTGTTGTTGATTTTGTTGCATGTCTTTGTTCGAATATGATTTGACTCAAAAATACAGCAACTCTAGTTAATGATCTAGATGGTGACTTAAGATTGTTGATTTATCGATGGCACTAATGACAAAACCCAGGCAACGTTACAGTTGCAGTTTTCTTCGTTTTATTTGCGCTTCTAAAAGATGTCAAGTCTTGTCGTAATTAACTCAAGATTTGAGTTCGAAGAAGAATTAGCGAAAGATTTCTTTATTAAATTTGTAGACCACGACCATTGAATGGGCAGTTTAGATTAGTACTCCCCAACTAAAATATACACATGGTACTCGGATTCACGTACAAAACAGTTCATCAAATTGACAAATGCTTTTGTACCTCCTATCTTATTTTATGCAGAACTATCCAACAAAGATGAATGAAATTTGGATCGCGAAAACCCTCAAGAGCGGAGGAAACGAACACCATATATTTTTTTAAGCTTTACCAAATGATAATAACTAAAATGTATCACCGTGATTACACATGGAGCATTCTCATTGCATTTCAAACAACTAAAGTTGAAATTCTGCATTTATGAGTATGGTAAGACAAAATGGACAAATCGAACTATTTTCCCAAATGCACTCGATGGAAAGTCATATCTGAATGTTGAAAAGAAAGGAAAATGATGAGCAATAAAGAATACGGACAGCAGTGAATATGTTTACGACAGAGCAAGATGATTTATTATTTCGATGAAATAAATATAAGCCTCGACGTTTTTTCAAAAAACGAATTGTGAGAAAAGAACTAAGGATATAGTGAGATTTTCATTGCCTCCATATAATATACCTCTAATGGTTAGTTGCAAGTGTTAATTCATTTCAATGGATCTTGAGAAAACTTACGCATTCGCTGTAATCCATAAAATTACCATACACGGTACTAACGAAATAATATTCACATTTCATTTCTTGTGAGTAGGTTTTGATGAGCTTGCATTAAACACATTTGAGTGAGACATCGGAAAAAATACGATCATAAGTTCAAGACTACTAATATTAACATTCAGACGGACTGAAAACTACAAATTTTTATTGGTATCTTTTTCAAATTGATCATCATTTTGAGATTTCTTCCAGGTAGTTTGCGCAATGCTCATACCTAATACCATGATGTCTTCTATGTGGCTCACACATCCATTCTACAAAACCCTTTGTTACTTCAGGGTGTTCCGAACATGACCCGCCATGTGAATAGTTTTTTATCCACGATCCGGCTCCCAAATGATGAGTTGTAGGCATTCCACGATGTACAGGTGATGCAAATCTGACATCTCCAATCTGTGCCCACCAATCATTTATACGCATAGTCACTTCTGGAGCATCTACATAAGCATTGTAGTCATAAGAAGAAAAAAGTGGTGGTATATCAAACTTTTTTTGCAGATATTCGTCAGTAACTTTGGCCATTTTTCTTGGTCCTGCAGCATCCAGATTGTGCATCCATGTGATATCTGGACCTAGAGCTATAAAAGATTCCACCGCCATTTTCATTAAAGGATGCCCAGGACGAGAAGACATTTCTGCGCCATTTACCTGGTTGCAATCTGCATGATAATGAGGGAATGATACAACCTCAGGATCGTCAATCATGTAATCCATCGGCCCGCAAGGCACCATGTCTGTATCAAGATATATTCCACCTTCCATAAACAAAATGAGTGGTCTCAGGAAGTCAGCTAGTTTGGCTAATCGACTGCCTCTCTCGTCTGCCTTTACCCATTCCCATGATTGGCTCACTAACGGATCATTGAACTTTGCCACAAGTCGCTCCGCATCCTCATCGCGCCAGAGCTTAGATTCATATCCCATAGACCTTAGGCGTTCCATATTGACATTGACCATTTCAACCATATATTCTGGTGCATCATTTCCTAAGAGCATGTAATGTACAAGTTTAGGAATTTCGTAGGCGGTTGTAAGAGATCGTGATTGAGTAACTTCTTCGGCCACATTTTTGTAACCAAAGTAGGTAGCAACAAAGAGAAGTGCAGGGATGAAAAGCTTTAGTTTGGTATTGGAGAAGCTTGGCATGGTGGAATAGGTGAACGATGTGCTTCCTTAACTTAGAGTAATCGTTACTCTGTCAAGCTTATATTAAATGAAATAATGCCTTACAAGTAATACCAGAAAATAAAAGACTAATTGATAAATGACACAAAAGTAAATGTGACTTAATCAATCCTTTTTTAATGACTTTTTTTAATAAAAACCGTAATAGTGGCATTTTCATCTGTGGCGCATCAGGTTTTTTGTGTTTATATAGGGTGTCGTAGTAAATGCTGTATGTAGGATAGATGATAGGGTAATAAAAAAAAAACTTGGTGCACCACGGATAAATTTATGACTCTCTCTATCTAGCTACTAGAGAGGGAGGGATCAATTTTTTTCCGTAGAAAAGCTACTGAAATTGTCCCAAAACTATTTTCAGCTATCCTGAAATGAAGCCACATTTCGTTAAACTCTTACGTGAATTATATTTATTTCGATGTATCCTTAGATTTTGGTGCAATAAGAATTTGTAAAAGCCTCAAAATGACCCTTATCCAATACTCATATTATTTAACTACCCTAGAAGTCGACAGAATGCTGGTCATCCGCAATTAAACACAACCCTGTAGAATTTATAACGAGAAACAGCATGCTGTAACAGTAGAGAGGTTTGAAAATACATGTATGCAACATAAGAGAGCTTGACGAAAGGTAAAACCACAACTAACAAACTATTTTCAAAGTTTGTTATCAATTATGAATCTTGTACTTTTTTGAAGTTTCGCTGAAGCTATCATTTATTATCATATTTAGGAACATTCTAAAAAAGAGAATGCTCAATTACTTATTCTTTAAACACAAGATTAGAAAAGTTCAGCAAATTTACTTCTTCAATTGAAAAATTTGCATCAGATCTTTTATACTATAAGGAAAAGTGCGATTTCACATATTTTGCATGTTAAACCTACCTTTGTATCAAGGAGAGTCGTTGAATTCTCGAATTGACATAACGGTACCGTGCTTAAAAAAACACCCCCCATAATATTTTCTCTGTAGGTTTCTAGAGATACTGATATAGAGAACGTGACTCAACAACATTATGATTGACCATCCCAAGCTAATTGAATTTTTACCTCTATATTTTTGTGAGCAAGGAATTAGGTTACAAAAAAACGTGGCTGATCAACTACCACAAGTAGAATAATAGATGAGAATATAGTGATTATTATCCTGACTGAAAAATTGTCACATCTACTGCTATGAAATGAGAATTTTAGGCGAGAGTGATTGTTTTGTTCAGTACGGAAAGTTTATCGATATTATGAAGTGCATGATCTACAATGTTCAAAAAGGCTCAGCGACCTTTAATGTATTAAAAACTTATATCATTAATTAATTTAATAGAATCCAGCAGTTCTTATGCAAATATTCCGAAGGTATATGTATTTCAAAAGTGAGAGGAAAAGTCAAATGCGAATTATTTCTTAATAAGAGATGCGCATTATATTTCTAATATGAAATTGAGTTCAATACAATTTGATGCCAGTATTCCTAAAATAATTATGCTCCGATTTCATCCATGTATATCCCACAATGATCATACCTCAAGCCATGATGCCTTCTTTCTGGCACACACATCCAATCTACGAAACCCCTTATTACTTCAGGGTGTTCCGAGCATCTACTTCCATGCGAATAGTTTAGAATCCAAGATCCAGCACCCAAATGATAAGTCGTGGGAGGTCCACGATGTACAGGTGATCCAAATCTAACATCTCCAATCTGTCCCCACCAGTCGTTCACTCGCATAGTCACTTCTGGAGCATCTACGAATGGATTGTATTGGGGGGTCGAAAAAACTGGTGGTAGATCAAAACCCAAAGTTTCAAGATACGCATCTGTAACTTCAGCCATCTTGTGTGGACCTGCAGATATCAGATTATGCAACCATGTGATATCTGGACCTAGAGCTACAAATGAATCCATGGCCATTTTCATTAAAGGATGCCCAGGACGGGAAGACATTGCTGCGCCATTTACCTGATCGCTTGCTGCATGATAATGAGGGAATGATACAACCTCAGGATCGTCAGTCATATAATCCATCGTATCGCAAGGCACCATGTCTGTATCAAGATATATTCCACCTTCCACATACATGATGAGTGGTCTCAGGAAGTCAGCCTGTTTGGCAGTTCCACTTTCTCTCTTGTCTTCCTTTACCCATTCCCACGACTGACTAACTTGGGGATCATTGTATTCCGCCACAAGTCGCTCCGCATCCTCATCGCGCCAGAGCTTAGATTCATATCCCATAGACCTTAAGCGTTCCACATTGACATTGACCATCTCAATCATGTATTCTGGGGCGTTATTGCCAAGAACCATGAAATGTACAAGTTTAGGAATTTCGTGGGCGGTTGTAAGAGATCGTGAATGGGTAGCTTCCGCAGTCACATTTTTGTAACCAAAGTAGGTAGCAACAAAGAGAAGTGCAGGGATGAAAAGCTTTAGTTTGGTATTGGAGAAGCTTGGCATAGTGAAAAGGGTTGTAGATTGATAATTCTTCTAAATTATGATAGTGAATGGTCGATTTGTTTTTTATAGAAGCTTTTTCAATGACTCTAGCTATACTGGTTTATTGCTACGTAAAATCTTTTGTGTGACCTCAACGTCATTTTTTGATTATTAAAATGGTCATAATTAATTGAACTAAATCACGAGTACTAGTTTAGTGTAAGTCATAGCTCTATGGTGTCTAATTGATTCGGAATACTTTTAGTGAATCAAAACTTCTTTCAAGAAGTCATTTCCTGACAATTTGATTTATTCTGTAGGCTAAATATTCATTGCTCGAATTACCATTATGTTCATATAGTTTACATTCATCTGTAATTCAATTCATTTTTTATGACGTTTTAGATATTTATAATGAATTCTGGAGTCGTCATTTCACAATAAGTGTACTTTTTGCAATATAGAGTGTGCCATAAATATGTTGAAAAAACTAATAAAATACTGCGTGGAATCATTTCTCTTCACATTGTTTTGTTAACAACCTTTTCATAGTCATTTCTTACGATTGCTCTTAAACTTTTTTCTCTTTGTAAGAAAAAGAAAAGAGAGTTAGTTGTTTTTGTGCCGACATTTTAATTGTCTCGGGGTTTTATGAAAGTTAGATTTTAGACTTTCAATAGTCAGAGTCTTCAATAACAGCCATTATCAAGATTTTCACAACCCAACAGGTTCGTAGATTTATGGTCTTTCAAAACTAATGACAAGATCCAATATCGAAAGAGAGAGAACATGTAAATATAATGCACGAAAATTCAAAAGGGAGCAACCAGAAACCAAAACGAAACATTCTCACTCATTGAAATATGGTTTTTGATGTAGTTGTGAAGTATTAATGACTTTATGCGCATGCAAATGGTATACTTTATTATCTTCAAAGCTATAGAACTGTTACAGAGTTTAACATATGAATCTAACAATTTGTAGAAGTAAACTAGTTAGATATAAAACAGCAATGACATTCACCGAGTGTATAAATTATAACTGTTCTAGTTACTGAGTGAGAAAGGCATAGATTAAACATATTTTAGATATTTAAGCCCACTTTTTCAGATATTTCTGCAGTTCTTAATGCAGGAAGTATGAATTATTCGTTAGTTTTTATGGAGAAGGAATCAGGGTTGGTCTTGAGTTTGCACCTAGCCTTCCTGAAGCCCAATTCAAACCCCTGGAGATTGCTTTTTCACTTAGCCTTACAACTAATAAGCTTCCAAATTCTGACAATTGTGTTGAATATTCTCGAATAACTGGAATTAACTTTCTAATACGAGCATTACTGTCATCATTGTTATTAGAACTGTTGGGGTTTAAAAGTTGTTGTGCGCGTTGCAATCTTGATAGATTGCGATTTGATGTGCTCAAATCAGAACTTTCTGAGGAGAGCGCACCTTCAAGGTCCCCAGCTAAAAATTGGACCAATTTACGAATTTGCTGTACAGTCTAAAATTATAAAATTTTTCTTGTGAGCTAAATACGGGACAAAAATTTGTAGCATTAATACATGAAAACTTACTCTGCGATCCGAGTCATTCAATTTTGGGTTCAAGGCTCTGAATAAGGATGGTGTAGGAACATTATTAAGACCTAGAGTCAAAACAAGCTCATTGAAAGCTTCTCGGCTAGATGCATCCACTACAGTTACAATCTCTTCAAGCATGAATTCACGGAACACTTGACCTTCTGGACTGAAAAAGAATTTCAATGCTTCTCTCACCGTGGCTTCATCTTTTTCGTCTTGTGTGGATTCTTTTTGAGTAGCAGCTTCTGTGTTTACTCGAAATTTACCTTCTCCTACATCTGTATCTCTGTCTGAAAAGTCAACCTTTTGAGACCCTCTAAAATCTCCAGCGGATCCAACTACTTTCGATCCTCGTACTCCATCGACTTTAAAGGCAGTTCCATCACCTTCATCTTTAATCGCTGTGAATTTTTCAACAGCCTGCAGTAAGTCAATAACTTTTTCGGCATCAAATTCTCCTTCACGTCCATAGACCATATATTTCAAGGCCTTTTTGAGTCTATCTGATTTATCAGTCATGAGCCGTCTTGCAATGTAGGGGTAGGCTTCATCTATAATAGCAAAGTTGGGATTTCCAACTAGAGCAATTCCTTCTAACACACTAATAGCGCGAATAACCAACGCAAAATAAGGGGGAATACGGAATGGATAGTCGAATGTAATTTGGGCTAAATCGGCAGCCAACTCTTGAAAGTTAATACTTTTTGCCCCTCCACCAGCAAGAGCGACATCAAAAACTTTAGTAAGCGCAGGAACGATAGGCTTTGTATCTGTTCCTTTTGGAATAAAATCAAGATTAATAAAATCTTGTCCAATTTCAGTGTAGTCTCGATTAAGTAAATGAGCAATAGCTTCAATCATTCCGTATTTTTGATCATCTGTAACCTCCGTCATTAGTCCAAAGTCAAGGATGGCGAGTTTTCCATCATCAGTTCGCATCATATTACCAGGATGCTGTGATTTCAAAGAGAACAATTAATTAGATGAATCTACATAAAGAAACAAAACAAATCTACAAACCCGTTTGAATCGACTTACTGGATCGGCGTGGAAAAACCCATACTCCAATAATTGAGTTAAATAAGTAATCACCCCTAGATTGACTAAAGCACCAACGTCATCAGCTTTCGATTGACTCAATTTCTCTCCATCGATCCACTCAGCTGTATGCACTCTTCTTGCCGTATATTGAGGAAAATTGTTTGGTATAACTACGTTTGGTAAGACTTTCATTTGGTCTCTAATTTTCAATCCATTTTCACACTCCAAATTATAGTCTAATTCTTGATAAAAGCGATAGGCAAATTCATCAAGCAATGCAGCAGCATCTAATCGTTCCACCAAAGCAGGGATGTTCCTGGCGAACAATCCCAATTCTCTGGCTAAGTATAAATCCAAACTCACGGTTTCAAGGACTGCAGGACGTTGTACTTTGACAGCAACAATCTCACCCGTGTCTCTCAATGTAGCTTTGTAAACTTGACCCAATGATGCGGCTGCAACTGGTTCTGGCGTAATTTCGGTGAATAGGTCATCAATAGAACGTCCTAATTCCTCTTCAATCGTTGCAAAGGCAATTTTCGAATCATATGCAGGAACTTTATCACACAGCTTTTGTAACTCCACCATGGCTCGTGGAGATAACACGTCTGGTCGAATAGATAGTGCTTGGCCTAACTTAATAAAAAAAGGTCCTAAACTAGTAATAATATCACGTAATTCAATCGCACGCTGTACTTCCAGATCAGGATTATTCTTTGTACGTCCCAATAATGAGTCCAAAGCAGTATTGAAAAAGACACCTCCACCCACACTAAAAAGTTGCACAATACGGGTTACAATTGCTAGTGGCCGTTTTGAGAAAAATCGCTTAAGTGCTTGAGGGTCATAGTCATATGGTAATATATCCCCATCTTCACTGTTTGATGCACCAACTTCTACAAGTCGCATTTCTAGACCTGCTGCTGCAGTGTTGTCATCGTTCATATTTGTTCCTCGTAAGGCTGACATTATTAGATTTGCTTCTTCATTTTCGGATAACTGCGAACGAACATTGTTGATTAAATCTGTGGTTTCAGACGCTTTGCTGCTTTGATGTAAGTTGGTGTTAAAATGAAAGGTGCTTGATTGTGGCAAATGTAAATGGGAAAGCGGTTTGGTTGGGATTGTAAATGCCAGAGATTGAGAAAAAAGGAGAGAGCATAATATTGCTCGGCTGGCTGTTGAAAGTTTCATTCTTGAGCTTTGTGCGAAAGCAAACTGTGTCTGACCTTGTTTAAACTGAGACAGGAAAAAGTAAGCCCGGGTGTATTTTGAGATCAATCTGTAGAGGCTGCTTCTACAAATAGCAATTGATGTTTATAGGCAAAGATTGTTACCAAAATTTCGTCAATAAAGAATCTGCTATTGTTCGTTGGAACATTGACTGACGAATTTGCTGATGTCAGCATAAGATTACGTGCCTTAAATAACCTGCGCACCATAATGGTCTACATACATCACAATGGTGGAAAGTCTACGAAGATCAGATGAGTCACATGCAAACATTCTCACTAATATTGAGTGAGTAGATGAAGAAAATAAGAAAAATAGAAAAATAGAAAAAAGATAATTGCCACCATCATCCGTAAACCGTCCAAATACTAATAAAAGGGTGCAAAGAAAGCGATGGGATGGTTTCGACGATCAAATACGTCTGATGCAATCAACTCCAACGACGCTCAACATGAATCAGTATCCGATAATGATGATAACTCTAATAAAATATGTGTAGATTGCGACAGAAAAAAGCATCAAAAAGAAATACCAACGCATGTGAATGAGGATTCAAAATCATCAGCTGCACCTGGAATGCCTTGTGCCGATTTATACAAACAAGTGAATCAATGCATGATTCAAAATGGTGGTCAAATTTCTTCCTGTGTGAAAGAATGGAAATTTTTCAAAGATTGCCATGCTGAGCACAAAGAAACAAGGAAATAATTAAAAGTTCTGCATAGTTGAAATATATTGATACAAATTTGATGATTTTGGACATCAACTCGTTTGCCAGAAACGAAAACAGAGTTATCTACCAAAGAAAATGCTGAGCAAGATTTAAAATGAGCTATGTTTTGGTGTTTTGTTTAGATTTACAATTAAATGCACGGACTTTGATGGTAAAGGTTTCTACAGTTTACATCGAAGTTTCAAACCTTTTAGACTTTGAAACTTGCACAAATAACCATGAGAGATTATCGTGTGAATGAATTAATCAATGAATTGCAAGGTTTTTTTTTGTATCATTATTTCATTGCTTTTCATTATCGAAAGGAAGAAAAGTTGCTTGATAATCACCACTCTCTTTACAAGGGAACGTCCTTCGTGTCTAAGTGTCTTTTAAAGCGATAATTTTAATCCATCAAACTTTAAAATATTTGCATTACAAAGCCTCGCAATTTTGTAATTTTGAAAAGTCTCATATCTTTCCCATTAAAATACTTCCAAAGGCTACATAAGCAATAAAATGCCAAAATCGCGTGAAGAAGATCATCAGGATGCCCTTCATTTCATGACACGAAATGTAGTGGACTATATTCATACTTTACCAGGGGCTATTCATGCTTCAATATCATCTGCTACAAGCGAATCCTATAGCGAACAATTGAAATCATCTTCATGTATCGGTATAGAGAATATTGATAAAAAAAAAATGAAGTTCTGTTCAAGAATTTGCAAAAATTGGATATTCTTGACTATAGCGTCGAGAGAAAGGAATATTCACTCTGTTTAAATTCAGACATAGATGAATGGGAAAATATCAATTCACCTTACAAACTACCACAAGATTTAAAACAATTTTATACAGTTACGAATGGGATAAAACTGCAGTGGTTTACAAAATCAATGCAATCAAAACCAAGAACCGATACAAAAAACAACATTCATGAACAAAAAGAAGATACTTTATCAAAAGATCTTGTAGGCTACAGCAGGATATCATCCCTACAAGAGCTTACACCATTGCCCTCAACAATGTTGGAATCAATTCAAAATCAATCCAATCAAAAGAAAATGAAAGATTTCTCTGTCGTACATGGATTTCTTCTTGAATCCATTCCAGACTATGGAAAGATTATTCTTCTCTATGGACTTAATTACACCCCACCAGAAATAGGAATAGAGGGTGATAGAATAATCTTGAAAGATAATACCCAAGAGTATGAAATTACGGAAGAAGTATCAAATGGATCTAAAATAATGCGACCACAAAAGCAATTTCGGGATCCAAATATTTGGTTTTTAGATGATCGTTATGAACAATGGACTTTTTTAACTTCAGATTTTTCTTGCTATTTCCGTCTCATGTTGGTTCATTTAGGCATATTAGGTTGGCAGTATGCATTTGTAAGGGATAAGAATGATAAAGAATTGAACCTTAAAAAGAAAAAAATTGTCAAAGACATCAATTGTTTAAGTTTAGATCCACGATGCCAATACTATATGAGATTATATGCGCCTGAACGCTTAGCAATAGACATAACGCATGTAGTACCACGTTGATGTGTTGCTGTGATAAAGCGATGACATTTTACGAAATGTGTATATAGTTTTGTAAGTTTTTGCACATGATTGATAAATAAATTCACATCCTCGATTGAATAAAAGCAAAATAATCGGAAGCAAGTTAGGGATTACTGAAACATATCGATTATTATAAATATTCCTAATTCCTAACTAAAAATGAAATAACGAAAACAAATGTAAAAAAGAGATACCATGTATTTGTAAATCTACATTGAAGGTCAATGAGCTTATCAACACGGTCTTACGGTCTTCAAGGGAGAATCCCAGAAATATTTTTTCAATGAAACTAGATCGGGGTCACTTTGGATTTTTTCGAATGGTTTTTGAAAATAGAGTTGATCGGTTTTGCTTTGAAACAAAATCCACCTTCAACAACGGACTTTCGGCGCATAGCCATCAATTCTCGTTTTTCCTCCAATTCTTTCTTTCTTTGGAGTAATCGCTTCTTGGCAAACTCGTTTTTCTTTCTTTGTTCCTTTTCCTTATCAAATGCTTCCCGTGAGCGAGCACGTACTTCAGTTTCGAAATTAGGACCAATTGACAAAGACGGTTTTTTGGAAATATTAAGGCGAGGTGTAAATGGGGCTTTTGCTCTAGGAGCTAGTTTTGCTTTGAAAGATGATAGCTGCCTTAATTCTTTACTTTCTCTCACCCTTTGTTCTTCCATTTGTGATTGACATACCTCATGTCGAGAACAGCTTTCAAGCTGAAATGGTTCGGGAGTAGTAAGTTCTTTGTCAGATCGTTTTGGTGTAAAAGGTCTCCTATTAAAGTCTGGTGCTGGTGTTGCTTTATACTGTCTCAAGCGATGCTCTAACTTCTCTTCATCTTTTAATCGATGCTGGAGATTTGCTTCATGAATTTCGCGGCGAATTTCGGTCTGTAAATTAAATGGTTTCGGAACTGTGAGACTTGAGCCTACAGAAGAAACAGATCCATCAGCATCCTTTCTTGTGTGTTTTTTGCTTCTCATTCTTTTCAGCTTTTCAAGAACATTCCTTCTAGCGATCGAACCGGTAGACTTTTTACTACTTTCTGGAATGGGCCTCGCGTAAAACTTCTTTGCCAATTCAATATCATCCTCAGTTGCCTGGGACCGTTTACTCTTTGGAGTAGTAGGTCGGTCTTGGAACCTAAATGGCTTTGGGGTTGTAAGAGTCCTATCTTGTTTTGGAGCTTTTGGTGGTTTATAACGTAAATCTGGCATTGGTTTTGCTTGGAAATGAAAACTATTCTCTTCCTTCTCTGCAACTCTTGATGGAGATTTTACAGCATGTCTTAGATCTGTGTGGAGATTGAATGGTACAGGACAAGTTGGTTTTTTGACATGAGACGAAACTCGCTTAGGAGGTCGATATGTCAAGTCCGGGAGTGGTCTCGCAGAGAATTTTTTAGATAATTCTATATCATCATTGTTTAATTTTTGTGGAGATTCTATTTTCTTCTTTTGTTTTGTAACAAAATTAAAAGGCTCGGGTGTTGTCACACTCTTTTGCTGAATTCTAGGTGTAGTGGTGGGCCGATAAGATAAATCAGGCATTACACGGGCTTGGAATTGCCGAGCACATTCTGCAGCATTCCGATCTTCTGATGATGGTGTCTTTTGCCGAAAGTGCGCTTCACGAGACTCAGTATGCAAACGGAAAGGTTTTGGTGTTGTAAGCGTTTTTTTCTGAACAACTGGAGCCTTTGGCGGTCGATAAGATAAATCAGGCATAGGTCGAGCATGAAATTGTTTTTTACATTCTCTAGCCATAATTTCCTCAGAAGAAGGAGTTGAAGGGGGTTCGTCTCCACAGCGCTGAGAAGTGCGAAGACGGAATGGTTTTGGAGTGGTTATTTTTGTAGGATGTGTTTTAGGTAATCCTTGATCACCCCTAGACTCAATCAATTTTATAGGTACAGGACGTGCTTTAAATGGATTCTTCCTTGCTTCCTCCATTAGTTCCTCGTCTATCTGGTCTTGACTCTTGATATCCTTGGGCTTTGGCGTAGATAGGTTAGGAGGATTTGGAATAGTCACGCCAGGTTTCCATTTGCTGTCTTCAGTGGGGATTCCACGAAATCCTTTTTCCTGAACGGAATTCATATATTCTCCGAATGTGGGGTTGTCAATTGGTTTA
>Ga0115008_10001987_pt1 | contig 16899 bp, 11 predicted proteins | sample FraStrMetagenome_FD_87164 | JGI IMG/M metagenome (GOLD analysis project Ga0115008, IMG submission 87164) | Marine eukaryotic phytoplankton communities from Arctic Ocean - Fram Strait ARC3M Metagenome | ecosystem: Environmental > Aquatic > Marine > Oceanic | place: Fram Strait | collected...
ACAGGGAAAGCGATGACGCGTATTATATGTTTCGATCATATAACAACTGCTACTACTCCTCTTCCGAACCTGTAACTGATGAAGAGGATGAGTTGTAACTACAAAGTAATTTATACCTGGTACCTGGTACCTGGTACAAGAGTAGAAGTTAATAAAATAAAAGCAGGCATACCAGCAACATTTTATTTTTACACATTTTGTTAGCCAATTCTCATTTGTTGTCGGTTGGCGGTCGGCTTCGGCGTTGTGTTTTTCAATGTGTGATTTGTCGCACATGTAATACAGCAACTGCCGTTAAGACATAAGATGTTGAAACCGATAGTAACCGTGTGCAGTGAAAGAAAGAATTGATGTAGGAGCTTTTCAGCATCAGAGCACATCTCAGTCGCAAGGATTGAGCTGCTACCTCTACGGTTTTGTTAATAGTGGCGCTATTACAGGATAGGACGAGTATTGAGGATATCAAGGCATTCTATACGAGTTTTAGGAGAGTGGATAGAAATGAAATTGGTTCGGAGCTACGGAGTCTGCACAAGGGTAGATAGAAACCTTTGCAAATGGAGATGATCTTTTGCCGTGGATTGTTCTTTTGACGGTAGTGACTGGTATTCGTAAAACGACTACTACACAAGGGTAGATAGAAACTTTTGCAAATTGGGATGATCATTTACCGTGGATTGTTCTTTTGACTATAGTGACTGGTATTCGTGAAACGACTACTATGTAAGTATACTTCTCTCGTTGTTACTTTCGTACTTCTATTAGAATTTTTAATTTATAACGTTAATTTGAGAATAAATCTGAAACGTGGGTATTGAGTTGCTTCGTGAAGCATTAGATTTTAACAAGAATATAGGCATGCGCACACAGGACGATGACATGTTATTGATCACTTTCTCAATAATTCGGAATTAAAACTTGTATTTCACTTGAGATTGAACGCCATCTCTGAATCTTCTGTGAGCGCCGAATAGTAAAAGAAATTACTGATGAAGAAAAGGTCGAATGCAAACCATCAAATGATTATTGATGCAAACGCTAGTTGCCCACATGAATCAAGCATTTTAAAGGTCTTCGGGCAGGTTCAGCAAAAGTTTGGAAGTCTACCTCATCTGGAACTGCAGAAACTGGAAACGCAAGGTGTAAATATAAATCTTTTTCGATATCGATGAGGGCAGCCACAGAGTCATCCGATAGAAAGAAAGGCAAAGCTTTTACTTTTCTCCGACAAATAGACATCAAGAAATAGAACGTTGTACTTGCGTATTCAATTTCCCATTCTCTAGCATGTATTTGACAAGACCCTCGACACATTTTATCAATATAAGCTGTCCTCACCATCTTTATTTACTTTATCGAGTGAAGAAGAAGAGGAAAAGACCCGAAATCGTTGGGCTACCGAAGGTATACCAAAGATAGACTGCAGAGCGATTCGGCGTAAATATCTTCATGTGTTGTTTAATTTACTTAAACACGTTCAGAACCTTTTCCTATTCCTGCACAAGTTATTCAGTGCTCGTATTCAACAAAATAGAGTAAATGGGACAAAGATACTTTCCGATCCCGACACTATTTCGAAAGTTGCATTTGTTTTATTTACAGTACTATCTTCTTGTTTACTCTTTGCGAGTGTATCCTCCAACGCAACAGCTGTAATGTTGGAGTTGACAAAAAAAAATTACGCATTCCTATTCACAATTTGCGACATAAATGTTTTCAAAAAACCAATACCGGTATGGTGAACGGTGGGGCATAAATAAAATAACAAAGAGGTGATGCGCAACGAGCAACGAGTAACGAGCAGGCATGACATGTTCTATTCTCCACCGATCTAATTATTTTCGCCACATTTTTCAAAAAATATATAGTCGTTGACACACACCCACGGCATTTTCGCCTTCGTACGAACAATAACGTAAAATAATATCTATCCACCGGTCCAATTCAGTGCACATCACAGATCCATTGCCATATCCATATCCATACCCATTGCACATCTCCCTTCATCGTGTACAAACAATGTACAACAACTGACTACCAGTGAGGGTATTACCGTAGATATATATATATATACAACAGAAAACATCATGACTCCAGATCAAATTTTCTCCTTGCAAATGGAGCTGACGGAGCTTCGAAATAAAGTTACACGTCAGGCGCAGTTGGGCAACAGTAGTGATAAAATGGATGAGTTAGTTCAAGTTTTGGCGGATAAGGTATGATTGGTGATAATGTAAGGACCTGGTTAGGTCTTAATGTAGGTTTTGTTTCTTATGTGGATAAAATTGTTGTTATGAAAATGATAGGATAAAGAGATCTCTCAATTGCGCAAACAAAATGCATATTACGATGACAAATTTACAAGCGTTCAAACCTTGTTGTCTAAGGTTGAAGATGAAAGGTCCAAGTTTTTGAATGAAAATGAAACAACTAAGAAGAAATTAGGTCAAACTGAAAAGCACTTAAAGATGAGGGAGGGGGAAGTGTCGACGTTACAGCAACGAGTGCAGGATCTAATTTCCAGACATAACGTCGATTTGCGTGAGTTAAAAACTGATAACGCTGCCTTAATAAGTGAATTGAACAGAGCGAAGGAAAATATTACTCAATATGAATCTCGCGAAGTAGAATTTCAAGTATTACGTCGAGAGAAGGAAGAGAGCGATCGCAATGGGCGGGATGCAATAGAAAGGAATGAGACAATGCGGCGAAACCATGAGCGTACAGTAGAAAGTTTGAATGCTTCCCTTAGTACGTTGAAACGTTTACATAAGGAACATGAAATTACCGAGCGGAATCATCAAGAAAAATTGAAGACAGCTGAAAAGTTTCGTATTGATCAAGTAAAAAAGTTGAAGGCAGAGATTTCCGATTTGAAAAAATCAAAAAGCTTACACAAAGCAGAATTTGACAAGAGTCTACACGAAAAAGCTTCAGAGATGGATCAACTCGTGGAAGACCATAAGACGTCTGTGTCACTTTTAGGGGAAGAAATCGATCGATTAAAGAAGAAGGCTGTTGTGGATATTCAGCAATTGGAAGACAAAAGTACTGACTTAATGTCGGAACGAGACGACTTGAAACAAATCTTAGATTACAAGGATCGCGAATGTAACGATCTTCAAAGCAATTTGAAGATTGTGCAAAAAGATCTTGCTCTTTCAAAATCCGATGTAGAACAAGTCAAAGAACTTTCATCTAAAGAGCAAGAGGCTTTAGGTAGAAAGATTGATGATCTTGAGGCTAAAAATCAACAGATGGAAGGGCTTATGTACCAACTCAATGCTGATCATTCTTCTTTGGAAAAGGAAATGGCCGATATAAAGCGTCGGCATGCGGAAGAACATGAGAGGATGGAATCGCGTCAGACTGATCTACATGAAGAATTAATTGGGAGCAAAATGGTGAACAAAGATCTAGAACATAACAATCGTCGTTTGCATTCTCGAATAAGCGAATTAAGCGACAAAATTAAAAAAATGCAACAGCTGGATACATGCAATCGCGAAAAGATTCAGGAACTTAAAGCGGAGTTGAGTATGATAATTAAAGCTCAAAATTCAGCAAAAGAGAGTCATAAAAACGAACTACAGAATATGAAGGCGCAATCTGACACGTTGCGCGCGGAAATAGCTTCCAAAGACAAAATTATCAATGAGCTCAATGACACGAAAAGAGCACTAGACGAACGCAAGGAAATTCTGCAGAATATGGTGACACAGAATCGCCAATTAAATGATGACTACGCTGAAGCGAGGACCTTAGTGTCCGAGTTGCAGGAAGAAATGGACGGGTATTTGCGTGACAAGGCGTGTGCAATTAGGAAAGCCAGTCATTTGGAAAAGCAACTGGGTGAGAAAGAATCAAGTTTCCGTGCTGATCTTGATGAGCGAGATTCAATAATCACGACATTAAAGCTCCAACTAAGTAAAGCGGAGAAGCACTTGGTTGAAAACCATAAAAAGGAGAAAGAATATGGAGAAATGGAAAAAGAAAATGACAAGTTAAAAGACAAAATAAAACGACAAGAGACATTTTTGAAGAAGAAGTTGCAGCAAGATAGAACATTGAGGCAAAATTCTGTTGTAAACAACAAGTTAAAGCCCTTCCCCCAATTCAGCAATCATCGCAAGTTGTCTGAAGGTACAACCAATTCATTTGACATCTACAATGAGGAAAGCGTCCTAGACAACTAAATTTGATTTGTGTAATATAGACAATAATTTTATTCATTTTCTAACATTAAGCATGATTTAATCATCCTACCAATGCATCTCTGAAGTCTAGACTCTCTTTTGTTGACAAGGTACACGAGGATTACATATCATACTATGTTTCGAGTTACTTTCACGATGTGCCTTTTCTCGCGTTCGTCCTTATTTGGGCAAATCTTTTTTGTGTCTTCGTATGGATCAACTTTTCATACCTCTCTGGAGACTTAATCGAAAGGACATACCGAATTTGTGATGGTAGAATCATTATTGAGATCACAAAAACCTAAAGAATATTTTGATTATTTCAGTAAATCGCCTTTACATTCATTAAGTGCTTCCATTTCATATCAAAAAGTACTTTTTTTAATCTGTCTTTTCCTTCCAAACAAACGCCTGAAAAACTCGTGGATCAAACTCACAATTCCCTTCGTCCCAACTGTATCGATCTATAAAATCACAATTTGCGTCTGAAAATTTTGCCGTCGCATACCACATCAGGGCACTTTTAAAACTCTCTTTGTTAACACATCTAATGCGCGAACCCGCGGTCATTGGAGACCCTGTTTGTTGGAGAAGTCTTTTGTTTGCTAGAGAGTCAACAAGCTCATATCTCAATTCACCTTTTGAAGTGTACGTTTTCAGCAAACAGATGACATGCTCATGAAAGAAGAATGTTGCAGCAACTTTCACTTTTTGACTAGGTGACTTATTTTCGTTCGCGTCTCCATTTTCAATAAGGAGTAGCAACTCTTCTACATGTTTATCGTCAAGAATGTTTCCTCCACTGACCCCAACAAATTGATCTTGGTGGAGTAAATTTTTCTCGACCAAATAATCGTTAACATCAGATGGTATTATCAAAGCATTTCCATCTAATCCCAGCTTGATGCGCACTTTTCTTAAAATTGGAGGTGCATCTATGTCAATGATACTCTCAACCTTACTGTTCGGGATCGCCGGTGAGCCATAGGGTGGTGTCAAATGATTAGCCGCAACCATTCCAGCAATCACCGTACAACCATTGGTTGAATCCCTCTCAGGGCTTACTGCAGCATATTTCCCCTGGAACGTGTTGAACATGAAAACAGATATCTATGAAACAAGGCAACGATTTAGTACATATAACTGTAGTTGATTACCATAGTCATTACTTACGAGGTATTTGCTTCTATTCTCAGCAAAATTTGTATTGTATCTAGACATTAAATCCTTAACAAAAATTTCTTCACCGTTAATTTTCAGTTTTTTTGAGGGCAACTCGGGAGACGTGGAGGGTTTCTGTTCTCCCCCTAAACCCCAATCAGACAATGATTTTGATAACGAAGTTTCCAATGGTACACTGACTGCCGGTTTCGGTAAAGAATCATTCAACGCACTAACGGAACTTTGACCATTCTCTTGCGGTATATCTGCCATGGGCGGAGCGGAAGGTTGAGTATCATGACTTTGCACAAACTCCGCAAAAGATGGTGGAGGAATAACCGGAAGATTTTCCTCATCATCCTTCCTTTCTTTATCAGTTGAATCAAACATCATCAGACGTCGCAATTTTTCTTGCAATGCATCTTCTTCTTGTTTCTTCTTAAATTCTTCCTCCATTCTAAGCCTTTCTTTCAACTTTTGCTCCTCCATCAACTCTCGCTCATGTTCCTGCAAATCCATAATATCTGCTATAATTTCCATTTTTTCAACAACCGCATTCAACTTAACCAACGCATCATTTCTCATACCGACATACTTCGGCACGCTACTCTTAAAGTACGAATGATTGGGCAAAACATGTGAAATGAACATGGCATACCGTCGGGCATAGATATAGGCATCATCCAGAACTCGAACCTGATCATCAAACTTAACCTCCTTCCCTTCCGAAGAAGCACCAGCACTGATTGCATTGCATTGCTCATATCGTTGTTCAAAGGCTGTTAATACTCTCTCTGCAACGTTATAATATCGGTCAATTGGACATATATTGGATACTACAATGTGATGTAAGTTATCCTCTTCCTCTTTTAATTTGGTACGTCGAGCGTCGCTCCTTCGTTCTATGGAAGCTGCCATGGTGATGGATGTATGTACATGTATATGTGTCTAATTAGGAGTGTTTCGTAGGGTTTGTGGAAGGAACAGTCGTCGTCTTACTCCTGCGTTTGTATACCATGAATCACAAATATAGGTAGGTTATTCCAATTTGGGGTACGAATCACAGATTTATTCCACACCCTCTTCCAATATATTCCAAGAAACACGGATGGATAGAGAGCTGTGTACTGTGTAGCTAGCTGTAGATCTACTCGATTCATCTCTCTTCTCATATACGAGTATGTTCTGTACGATCACGATGCACACTGCACGATTTGGTAGGATGGGTGCCTATATTAGCCTATATACGTTATCAACGATAAGGAATCGCGAACCCTCTGCATGTGGATGACACATATATTGGTACACGCACACGTACGCTAAGTACATGTACTCCTTCTCGAGAGTTCTCACACTCACACAGACACAGACAGAGACACCTTCACCTTTTTGGAGTTCGCTCAGCCCGGTCCGGCACTCAGTCAATCAGTCAGTACATGTAGTAGATATTGGAACATACTCGTACATTCATCGTCTACGAAACCTGGATCTATCCATCCTCCTCCTCATTCGATCGATCAATTATTGTTCCCATTCGGAATCACACCAAGGAAAAAAAATAAACGTACCCAACCAAACCCAATTGATAAAACAAACTGTATCATCAACATGAGCGTATTCAATAGAAACATTATCCAGTTGGAAGATGGTTGGAACCGCATTCGTAAGGTGAGCGGTACTTACTCTGGCTATTTTTCGTAAGACGTTATCGTGTGTGTGTGGGCTGCTCACAGTGACATTTTTCTGTAGGAGGCGATTGACGTTTTGATTGATTTACTCAATAATAACTTTGGTGGAGATCGACGTGGATTTACGCCTACGGAGTATATTCAGATTTATACGGAATGTTATGAAATGTGTACACAGAGTACTCCGTATAATTGGGTGAGTGTTGTGTTTGGAAATAGGTTGTTTTTTCTCTTTCGCTCTCGTTCTGGAGAGGGACTCAGATTTTGTTTTGGTCGTATCATATTTCGTTTCTTGTTCACTGAATTGTTGTAATGATTTGAAATCGATATTCGTGATATAACGTTTACAGAGCAGAGACTTGTATACGAGACATGGCGAAACGATGCAGAACTATTTGGTATCAACAGTACTTCCTGCCTTACGGGAAAAGAGTGATATTCATTTGCTTCGAGAGCTTCGTTTGCGGTGGAGAAATCATACCATTATGAATAAATGGCTTAGGAGATTTTTCACTTATTTGGATAGATATTATGTCAAACATCATTCTCTTCCAACTCTTCATGAGGCCGGTTTGACACATTTTCGGGTTCAGATATATGAACAGATTAAAGCTGATATCTGTGCTGCGATCCTGGCTCTTATTAACGAACATCGCGAAGGATCTGTAATTGATCAAGATCTAATTAAAAACATTGTTGAATTATTTGAAGCAATGGGTATGGGGACGCTCGATGCTTATTGCTCTGATCTAGAGGCGCCGCTTTTGGAGGCGACAGCTGAATATTATAAGAGGCAGTGTGCAGATTGGATTGCTGTTGATACCACTCCAGAATATCTTATTAAAAGTGAACGTGCATTGGAAGCTGAACGGGCAAGGGTGATGGATTATTTAAATAATGAAAGCGAAGGGAAACTCTTGAACACTGTTGAAAAGGAATTGCTTGAATCTGTTGAGATTGATCTTTTGGAGAAAGAAAATAGTGGATGTCGTTTCTTGCTTTCAAACGACAGAAGCGAAGATTTGAAGCGTATGTTTTCTCTTTTTTCAAGGTTGGACAAGGGTTTAGATCCAATGTCTGCAATTGTACAAAGATTTATCACATCGAGAGGAGAAGAAATACACAATGCACGTGAAAACAGATTGAAGTCGTCTACTTCGTCTAGCAAAGAGTCAAACGTAGACCCGGACTTTATTTCAGCGCTCCTGAAGCTTCATGAAAAGTACCTGGGAGTAGTCCGCAATGAATTTTCAGGACATGCTCTGTTCCAGAAAGCACTGAAGGATGCATTTGTTGACATCATCAACAAGAATACAGGCCAATTTACGAATGCCGAGCTAATGAGCACGTACTGTGATCGTATTTTGAAGAGTGGAGGTGGTGAAAGATTAAGCGAGGCAGAAGTAGAAGGAAAGCTCGACAAAATTGTACAGCTTTTCAGTTACTTGACAGAGAAGGATTTATTCGCAGAAATTTACCGCAACCAGTTGTCGAAACGCCTTTTGACTGGGTAAGTAAAACGTTATAAACTCACAATTGTTTGTATACAATTATCATCTCAATTGATTTCTGTGTAGCCGGTCTTTGTCCGAAGATGCTGAAAAATTTATGATTGCTAAACTAAAGCTTCAGTGCGGTACTCAATTTACTTCGAAAATGGAGGGCATGTTGGGAGATTTGGCAGTTGGCAGTGACTATCGAACAGAGTTTGACGCCCGTATGCGTTCCAACGAGGAATTCAAATCGAAACTTGAATTCAGTGTACAAGTACTCACAACAGGATTTTGGCCATCGAACAAAGTTGTCGACGCTATTCCATCTACCGACATGCTGCTTTGCATGGGTGAATTTAAGAAATGGCATGATAGTAAGCATGCAAAACGCAAGCTTAAGTACATGTTTAGTTTAGGGAATGCTACAGTTCGCGCCACTTTTGGTAAGAGATCTTATGATGTGCAGGTGGTAACGTTGCAGGCGATTGTGCTTGATGCGTTGAATGGGGGAGTAAAATATACTTTCACGGAACTCTCGGAGAAATTGAATATTGAAGAAGCCGTGCTAAAACCACTTATGCATTCTCTTTGTGGGAACAAGTACAAGGTAGTGAAGAAATTATCCGCCAATGGTGCACCCTCTTCTTCCAAGATTCAAACAACAGATTCTTTTATGGCTAATCCAAAGTTTACTGCACAAACACGGAAGTTTCGCATTCCAATGGCTTCATTAGATGCCTCGCATAGTTCGAAACGTGTGGAGGAAGATCGGACGCATGCGATTGAGGCAAGTATTGTCAGAACTATGAAAGCGCGCAAAACGCTCTCCCACCAGAATCTTGTTGCTGAAGTACTTTCACAGCTTGCATTTTTTCGGCCCAACGCTAAAGCAATCAAGAAAGCTGTTGCAAGTCTTATCGATCGTCAATATTTGGAGCGCTCAGCGGATGACAATAATGTGTACAACTATCTCGCATAGTGAAATAGTTTTAGATTAGTAGTTTTTCATACTAAAATTTTTCATCTGCACTTGAAGATATCACTAATAAAGTTTTTACCGTGTATTTTGTGTCGACCTGTTGTGTAGTTCAAGCGCTCGAGATGTCAAGTAGAAATTGCGAGCATCATTTCATAGATGCGAGAGAGGAACGTTATATTTTTGACAAGCATCTACATACGTGTGTAGTTTCGATCCTAAGTATCTTCACTTCGAAGCAGATATGTTTTCCGTTCTACACAGAAAAGCCTGGACCGAAATAACGAGGGCCAATTTATATAAATTGCATAGAGAATACCAAGCACTATAATGCTACAGTCAATAAAATTCACTATTAAAAATTTGCAAAATGTAAAAGCATCGTCCACAGTGGCAACCTTATCCACAGCCAAGTAAAACCAGCCATTCAACCTTAATTTTTAGATATGTCCGTAACGATTGCCATGAGTTGTTTCATGTCGGCATGTAAGCTAGACAATGATGATTTCAGCCCGTTTACTTCCTTTTTTGTTTCTTGTTGTACATTGATAATGGATACCTTCAGACGTTCTATATCTGATTTTAATTCATTTAGAATCACTGATGACTTTGCTGATTCAGTTTCAGTGATGGAAACTAGACTTTCAAATGCGGCGCCTTTAAATGTGTCCACTTGATACGTTAGGTTATCAATGCTCTGGTTCGTGTTTCCAGATGTTGCTGATGCGCTTGAAAAAAATTCCTCATTTTTCTTACTCAAATAAATAAATTTTTCATTCAAATCATTGATACCCTGAAATATGTCCTCTGAATTTCTCGTCAGTTTTTTCTCTTGACTCTTGCCAAATTCGTCAGATTTTTCGTGCAATTCAAAAATGACTTCAATGCGATCTTGGATCTCTTGAAGTCTGGTACTTTCATCTGACTCTTCAATTTCAGTAGAAGTTGGATTATCTTCGCAATCTGTTATTACATCGTCTCCATCTGAACTGTCATCATCATCATCATCATCATCATCAACCGCTTCAATATTTGGGTTGAAAATATATGAACGAACTTGAGGAGGCCAAAGCAGCCCACATGTAACTAAGCCAAGCGCGAGCCATATCGGGACGACAAATAAGCCTAGAAGACGAGTTATCTTTGGTGCATGATTGCCACTGTCATAGTTATGTTCAAGAAAAGAACCCAATTCAGCTTCTTCATAAATTTTTCTTGACGTAAGTCGTTTAATCCTGTTCATACGACTGTCTTCATATGCAACCATAAAAATATTCCAAATAGCTCTTCCGTTCCCGAACATTTCAATTGATAAGTTATTCCTTGAAGTGAAACAGAAAGGTACACAATTAAACCTATCAAGAAAGTTGCGTAATGAGTTAAGCTCATTTATCATTTCCATTCGGTTCATTAAGAAAACTTGTGTGCTTTCTTCTGTTGAATCAGAGTAAGCATCGCAAACAATTCCAATTAACACATTGAGAAGTGCAATTACGATAATGAACGTAAACGATATGTAAAGTACTCTCCCAGAATTGGAATCGAAATCGCCCATATCAGGATTGTTCATCATTTCATAAACCTTTAATAGGCTATCTTTTCTGGTGCAAAAATCATTAGCATTATCGTCATCTGTCAGATCATCGCAAACTTCGGTTCCTTGAAAATTTGTAAAGAATGACTGACTAAATGCCAACAGAATCAATATTAGAGCGCCCATGAAGGTTTTCAACTGATCGATGATCACAAGAAGGCTATGGAAGAAGACTGCGAAAGGGTACAGAATATTCTTCAATAACGTAAGCAAGGAAGTCCATAAAAGGATTGTTGTCAAGATAATTACTTTCCGGAGAATACTGTCGGGGTTCGAATCAGTAACAACTTCATCTGTATCAACCTTTGAAAACAAGGATACACTGTATAAAACCAATACAATTCGACATAAATCAACGAGGTTCACCGGGCTGTAACGATCTAGGCTTGTCTTAACAGAACGAAGCAACAAAATTCCTTCACGGAAAACTTGATAATATGTTATAATCAAAATACCTTTGAAAAACTGATGGGGAACTAGTCCTTGAATACTATAGAGAGTTTTGAGAATCAAAATAAGTTATTCATGAATAAGGGAAAACGTCACCACACATACCTTTGATAAGCCGCTTTCCTGTAAAGGATGATGAGAAGGAATGAAACAAGCAAATCAACAAAAGTGACAAAAAAATTAAACGAAGTTATGCTCTGATTTTGCAGTTCCTGTTGAATTTCCCTTTTTGTATAGAAGTTATTATAAGCAAAAACCGTTTGGAATAATTTGCATCGCAAGAGAGATACTTACGTATTCGCGCATATGATATCGTGAAGGAAGTTGGGTGCCTCCAAGTACTTACAAACGTTGAAGCTATCTTTCTGTTCTTTTGTCATATTTTGGAATGGAAGCCGAACATACTGAGCCAAAAACAGTTTGAAACACTTTCGAGCATCGTCTTTTGAGCCGTTCTGGTCATTGAATTCTATTCCGTTCATAAATTCCATTAACGTCTCAAATAGCTGTATAGAATCATGAGGTTGACCAGTTACTTTTGTTAAGAGGGGCTTAGATTCGATGTCATCAGAATCAACTGGGTTAAAGCCATCGTCAAGCGCCATGCAAAGGTTGGCATCGTTATCTACATCCAAATAGCATGTCAAAGCACGAAAAAATATTGCTGCTCCGGTCTCATCGGTAGATCTTTGCTTTGCAACAAGAAGAGGCGTCTTCCTCCATTTAGTATCACGAAGAGTAATAGCAGATCGATATGCCTCGAATATGAGACTTATAACGTCTGGATTACTATGCGAATAGCAAGCTTGATGCAGAAGTGTCGACCCTTCACTAGCGCTCAGTCCAAATATCGTCTCCACATTCGATTTCTCACTCTTAAGAGCCGTCACGCACTTTTCAAGGATATCGTATGGAGCATCATTTTCAACGAGGTTGAAAAGGAATCCATTATAGTCTCGAAAAAAATTTCTTAAATCAGCACGAGACATATTCTCTATCAATTCACTCACACCGTCCCATTGATCCGCGTGCAAAGACGCCTTTTCTTTGCACGCTGTTACGATTGCATATTTCAAGTCATTGGATGAGACGTTCACGGCATCGTAAACCATCTTGTACTCTCCTGATCCTGCGCGGAAGAGCGATGCCTAGTAATTGTTTCGATCCGAGTATACTACTTGTACCTTGTATAATGCCGATTGACATAACAAGTGCTCCTACCGATTGGATTTTTGAATCCTCCTCTCCAAAAAGGATTCATCGCCCTTGCCATCACCAAAGATCGCAACGCATCGGGGACCGGGGACGAAAATTTTGTGATTGCTACTCCCCTCATTCGCACATGCACACTGGGCTCGGATTGGACGAATGTGATTGGCTCAATTGAAGTTGTTGCGCCATTCCAAAAAGTTCAATACCGTTATATAGGATGTGCATGTGCGTGTCATCATATTGTAGAGTACCGGTATATATATACATGTTTACCACGTCAAATACATGTATGTGTACATTGTACGAGGTAGGCAGACGCGCGAAAAAATAAGCTCCGATTTTATTTTTAGAGTTGACTACATGTATTAATATAAATGTACAAGTACCCATAGACCTACTGCACATACGTGCCTCGTACGTGCCTCGTACGTATGTGCAGTAGGTCTATGGGTACATGTAAGAGGGACTCCAGGATCAAAAATCGAAACAAGAGGAGCATGAAGAAGATCGAACTTTGGGTAATCTTTTTGGATGAATTCACTTCCCATTGCGAGAAAAGGAATAATTCGGGTGAAAAGAATCATCACAATGAGTGCACCTGCTACAACAGACGCCATTGAACAAGACGAATCGAAAGCATCTTCCTCACGATTTTTTGACAAACACGGACCAGATGGAGAACAGAAGTCTCAACCTACCGACACAGTAATTGGTTATCAGAATGAAAAGGAGGATGTGTTATCGTATAATGAGCCCGTGCTTGAGCAGAGTGAGATTGAGGAAGATAATCACGGTAATGAAGATGGAGGGGATGCGGCAGCAGCTTTTGTATTAGGTTCGAACATACCTGCGATTTTCACTTACGATGGTAATAAGACGGAGAAAGGTTCTTGGCATAAGGTGGCATTTCGTTCCGCAACGGAGGAAATGAGTCGTGTAGTTGATGGATTGTTGCATGAACAGAGAGATAATCGACAGAAGATTAAGCAGTTGGAATTGGCGTTATATCGGTGTGAGTTAGAGAAGGTTAACTTGCAAAAGAAGTATTTTAATTTGGAATTGAAGAGTAGGGCTTATAAGTCGTTTGTTAGAAACGCACAGCGCATAGGTTTGGAAATCCCGAAAGATTTGATTGAGGACGAGCCATGCAATGCTGCATCTACCGAGATAAATGCGTGCAATAGCAAGTTGGATGGGAATACTTGGGATTGTCGGGAGAAAGATAAACGTTTGAAATTGGCCGAGGAGCAAGCTTTTGGTGACAGGTCGTCAGTTTTTGATGAGGCGTGGCATTCTCGCTTCCTTCAAATGAAATCGTTTATTAACGAATACGGTCATTCGAAGGTGCCCCCCCTTCACAAAGACCAGGGCTTACTTAATTGGACAAAAACACAAAGGAAGATTTACAAAGAATTTCAACTTGGTAAAAAATGCAAAGCTCCTGAAAAGACAAGAGCTAGGTTGGATTTGCTAGATCACATAGGATTTGTGTTTTCGCTCAAAGAGGAAGGTTGGGAAACGATGTATGATCAACTAAGAAACTTCTATAAAGTTCATGGTCATACAAAAATTCCAAAGGTAAATTCCGTCCTGCATCCCACTTATCTTGTTGAATTCACTTCATAATGAAAATGACTTAAACATAGATGTATCGTACGAACCAAAAACTCGCAAATTGGGTTGGCACTCAAAGGAGATCATATCGAGATGCTGCTGAGGCTGGAAATGACCTTGTTTTAAATTCCGATCGCATGAAAAAACTCAATGAAATAGGTTTTGTGTGGTATTTGGGTAAAGGCAATAACCCTTTGAGGAAACGAAAGCGAACAGATTTAAGCGAGCACGTACATTTAAATTCATCGACTACGACAGATACTCTAGCTGAAGATCAGACAAATGAAAACTTTACTCTTTTCAACTCTTCTCCTCATGGGTATATTGCACTAGATGAATCAGAAATCAGTCAATCACACAAAATTGCGATGGTCACTAATGACGATTCTATCAAGGAGAAAGCGGCTATTAAAGATAATGATTCACTTGCTGTCCCCACATGTGATGAGAAAAGTTGTTAATTTTGTTAAGATACGTCTCGACTTACGAAGTCATTCTGAAACGATTTTGTTACATGTTGCTTTCGAGGGCTGGAGTGTTAATGAAAAATTCCTCTGCCGTTGATGTTCGTTCTTTACTGACCTAGCCATTTTAGAAAACATTCTACAGCAGAAGCTTTAAAGATATAGCATTGGCGATCGAAGACACCGACTTGCTGCATCAGGTATTCAGCAAAGAATAAGAATGAGGTTTTCCGAAAGTAGTGAGTGTAGATACTAGGACTTGGCGACTTAACAATGCCACAATGTGTTACTGCTTTGCTATTGTTTAAGTCACCATCCTAGTTCTATCAGTGCATTTGCATTCTCTATTCTCATTAAGTTGGCTGTCGCAGTTGAAAGAATGAGGAATGCAAGAGATGCTCTAAAGAGGCGATTAATGTCGATAAATTTGTGTAAAAATAACTTGATATGACTATCAACTTGTAACACAATAAACTGAATTCTTTAGCTAGCCAAATTAAACACTAGCAGACATTATGCCTTGTAGCTGTGAGACGTGAGACGTGTATTAGGTTGTTGGTTCGAAACGAGCTCGTGCACCATTGCGCAACAGTATTTATCGTTGTGAGCCTTGATAAAAGTTTGTGTAAGTCAGTGATGAGTCAATGAGAGTATGATGCTGTGTTTCTGATGACACTTACGAGTTTTGCCTACTAACATTAATTTCAATCAGAGACATAATAAACATATTAAGACATCTCTTATTACTTTTCAAGCTAGAGCAAATAACTTGGCTTTCAATGCCTTGACAAGCTGAAAAATTCTTATGATTACCAACAAATTCGTTTTTTGTAAGCTATCAACTTCTTTTGATCGAGCTTATTCTCACTTATTACAACACAATCGCTTCGCGTTTATTCATATGACAATCAATTCAGGAGCTTTTTTAGAACGTGCTAACCTCAATATATTGTGTACAATTAAATGCCTCTGTGTGCACAACTACATCGGATATGGCATTAACGGTAACACATCATTTCAAACTAAATAACTAGGAGAATGGTCATGTTGTTATCCACCAAACAAATTTCAATGTTAGTGTTTCCCACTCAATTGGATCATCCTCGACTCGCACCTCAGTAAAGACATTTTACAATCAAGAAATAGGTAAATATCATTTCAAACATCCGACCGACAATTTGAAGATAATTCACAATCTTTCATGATAAATACTACGGATTGGCCCGCACATGACATCCTTCCATCCCTCGTCTTCGACATACTCTTCATCCTGTTCATCAACCTCCTCATTATCATCGTCGTCATCTCCTTTTTTCTTGCAATTCATACATGCGACGACAGCTACATTATCACCTCGAATCACATACAAACCCAGTGGCACAACTTCAGGTTTAGAGACGGGGCTAAAGACGCGTTCGGAAGCCTGCGAAAGGATGATGTTTTGCAGCTGGTCATAACCCGACAATACGCCCACAATATTTCGACCATCGGCTGTAATGATGTGAACATTCTTTTTCTCGAATTCAGACAATGCGGAAGCCATGGTTGCTAGTTATTTGATTCTTATTTGATATAGTCTTGCTGTGTATACAATATTACTTGGAAGGAATCCTTGCTATATGTGTACCATGTCTATTTTCAACAGTAAATCTGAAATCTGAAATCGCCTCTCAACTCTCAACCGACAACCGATCCATTTTTGGTGAACTTAGTGGAAAACCACCGAGGTCGAAATTTCGCAAACCGGTAGTTCGTTGCTAAAAAAGCAAAAAACCCACATTTGATGGACAAACTTCGCTGTACTTACGTTCACCGCGCGTATCTCAGCCGGTCGTAGAGCAGTGGGTGATGTGTACCCTTTGTTCAGATGAAACTGCTGTCTAACCAGTATACCATGTAGAAAGCAACTGTTCATACAGATTGCAATGATAGGGTGATAGGATGCTTGACCATACTAGTCTAAGCAAGGTAGGCCTAATAGTAGTAGAAGTAGGCTAATAATACAACACTAGTAGTTGAAGGTAGTATAGGATGCTCATGCAGAGCCATCA
>Ga0115008_10001988_pt1 | contig 16892 bp, 20 predicted proteins | sample FraStrMetagenome_FD_87164 | JGI IMG/M metagenome (GOLD analysis project Ga0115008, IMG submission 87164) | Marine eukaryotic phytoplankton communities from Arctic Ocean - Fram Strait ARC3M Metagenome | ecosystem: Environmental > Aquatic > Marine > Oceanic | place: Fram Strait | collected...
AGTGGATTAAAAATTTTGATATTCAAATCTCGATGAGTACCTATTCGATGTTCTCGCAAATAATCAACACCTACTGTTAATTTTGCTTTATCATTATGACGAAGTGTTGTGAAAAATTTCCCTCCCATAAATGGAACATCCACATCCAATTTGGCATGAATTACTCGATTGGCATTCATAGTCATTGGAAAAAAAACATTAGTAACTTGGTCTATGTGTAAATCTTGTTTTTTAAAAAATAATCGTGCACCAATAGATTCTACTTTGTCAGAAATATTTTTTCCATCATAAGCTAAGTTAATCGCTGTTTGAGTGTCAGGTGCAAATCTTCTGTTAACTATTGGAGGGCCAGGTGCGCCTAATCCTCCAGGAAAACCCACATTGTCATTTTGAAAATATTTTCCACTCAATTCAATTCGATGATTTTCCTTTGGAGAATATCCAATATTAAAATCAAAATTCTGAGATTCAAATTGGCTGTTTTCAATTTCACCTTCAGGCGTATTTGTATTGCTAGCATTTCGCATTCCACCTCCAATCAAAAAATCAAAGCCATTTCCACGACCTTCCAATTCAACTCGACCTCGTCCCATTTCATTATTGGAATTAAAACCAGCGTAAACACTTCCACCAATTTTAAAATCTTTACCATATCCTGATTCCGCTTTTCTAGTTACAATATTCACTAGTCCTGCCACCGCATCACTTCCCCAAAAAGCAGAAGCTGGGCCTTTGACCAATTCAATCCGTTCAATTTGAAAAGGGTCTATCAAACTAAACGACCGAATCCTCCCACCTACAAATGGATTTCCATCAATTAAAACGGGTGCTCGCTCTCTGGAAAGCCCTCGAATAATTGGTGTACTTGCCAATCCTCCATCACTTTGTCGAGTTACTCCTGGTTCATATTGTAATGCTTCAACTGGAGAAACAGGTAGGTTCTCTTCAATTTGCCGCTTGGTAATAATTCCAATATTGAGTGGCGTATTTTCGATACTCGAAGAAGTTCGAGTAGCAGCAACGACCACCGTTTGAATTTCAACATTAGTAATTGTATCCGTTTCGGATTCCGTTTCTGTTTGTGAAAAAGAAGGAATGGAAAACGAAAATATAAGAGTAAGAAAAGTGAAAAAAGTGATTTTTGAAAATTTCATTATATTTTAATTTTTCGTTTTGAAAATAAAAATTAGAAAACGTTTTCTAATTCTAAGTAAAAATAGAAACAACATGGACTCTTACTATAAATCAGTAGAACAAAAGATTAGAAAAGATTTTCTAAAAATAAGTTTAGAAAATATTTTCTAGGTAAAAAGTAATGCCCAATTTAGTATTGACTAAATAGAAGTATATATTGTCAATGTTTTAAATATCTTCATTTTGATAAAATAAAATTATGTCAGCACCTATCGAGGATTTTGGTCTTTTACCTAACAATATTAAGGAAGTTCATGCATTTTGGATTGCAGGAGGAAGTTGTGATGGATGCTCAATAGCAGCGGTTGGTGCATCGTCGCCTTCGGTTGAAGATTTGATGCGAGGTATAATTCCCGGAATTCCAAAGGTAGTTTTACATCATCCTGTTTTAGCATTAACTGCAGGGGAAGAATTTATGCATCCCTTTCGATTAGCTGCTAAAGGAGAGTTAGGTGCTCCCTTCGTAGTGATTTGTGAAGGGTCGATTATGGACGAAAGTTTAGCTGCTGTAACTGGAGGTTACTGGTCAGGACTTGGTGCAGATGAAGATGAAAATGGCGACCCACAACCTATCCCATCTTCAAGTTGGGTTTCTCGAATGTCAAAACATGCCGCTGCTGTCGTTGCTGTTGGTACTTGCGCAACTTGGGGAGGTGTCCCAGCTGCTGCTGGAAATCCAACTGATGCAGCAGGAGTGATGGACTTTTTAGGAGAAGATTATCGAAGTGCTTTAGGATTGCCAGTTGTCAATCTACCAGGCTGTGCTCCACAAGGTGATAACATCACCGAGACTATTGCCGCAGTTTTATTATTTCTTCATGGCATTGGCCCGTTACCAGAATTTGATGAACTAGGAAGACCTTCATGGTTATTTGGCGAAACAGTTCATAGAGGATGTACTCGAGCAGGATTCTATGAAGAAGGAGTTTTTGCAGAAGAATATGGCGATAAAGAATGTTTGGTAGAAATTGGATGCTGGGGACCTGTAGTTCAATGCAACATAAATAAAAGAGGAGCAATTGGTGGACAAGGTGGTTGTATGAATGTAGGTGCTCCATGTATTGGTTGTACGATGCCGGGATTTCCTGATAGTTTTGCTCCATTTTATGCAACACCTCCTGGGACAATGATTTCTTCTACCATTTCAAAAATGACAGGTTCGGTTGTACGTAACCTCCGACAAATCTCTCAACAAAAAGTAAATCGAACGGCAAAATGGAATAAGGAAAGACATGTACCTTCAGGATGGGGACACGTGGAAGAACCAGGTTTTTTGAAAAAGATAACTTATTACGCCTACGAAAAATTACAATTTTGGAATAGCCCAAAACCTAAAGAATCAACTCATGGTAATCCTCTTGAGGATAAAATGGATTGGAAAAAGAAAAACGGAAAATTAATAAAACATTAATTTATCATGGATGAAGCAACATTATATTCTAATTGGTACCTCGGTTTAGGAATAGCAGTAGTGCTTATTTTGGCAGCTGCAGTTCTATTGCTATTAGTCTGGAATTCTGCTCGTAGAATTTTAAGATTGGCAGGTGCAGCTTTAGGCATAGTGACTGAAATTAAAGAAAACACCAATAGTATTTGGGGATTACAAAAAACGAATGAAGTTGCCAGCGATATTTTAGATGGTGCAAAAGCTATTGAGACGCATGCTGGAATGGTGGCGGAAGCCTTACATGAAACAGAAGGAAAAATTTAAATAAAAAAAATAAAAATCATGGATGCCATCACAATCATCTGGGGAGTCTCACTAATCATCGGCTTAGTCGTCATCGGAGTCGTTGCTTTTTTATTGAGCTTAATAAAAAATACCGCAAAAGAAATTGACATAGCCGCAAGTCAAATTTGGACACAAGGAAAATTAACTGCGAATAATACGATACAAATTCCTCTCTTTTTAACTACTACTAATATGGTAGTTGGAAAAATTTATCAATCTGCTGGGAATATTGTGGAAGGTGCAGCTGCTATTCAACAACATGCGGAAGGATGTCCAGGTTGCCCTGGTTGTATTTTAGAACACCATAATCAATAATTATTATGTATGTAGGATTAATGTTATTAACCATTTTGGCAGTTTTACTTCTAGTATTTGTTTTGGTAAAATACTTACTGGCTATTATTGCTTTATTGACTAGCATAGGGGGTGATGGAAAAAGTTATTTAGCAAAACTCCGTTGGGGCTTACGAGCCATCGAAACAGAAACAGGACATTTACCAACTGAAGTAACCAAATTAAATCAAACGTTGACTGATACTGCTGGCGGACTAAAAGTAGTTGACCAACATTTGGTTGGAACGATTAACGCAGTTTTAAAACAAAAAAAATAAATCATCATGCCTCAAGCTGTATTTGTACTATGGACTATTTTACTGGTTGTAACTGTATTGTTATTGCCTTTTATTGTTCACCTTTTACATAAGACATGGAAGGCGAGCAGAAGTATTGAACGATATTTTAAAGAAATGTTGGAAGCAGGATTAGGTGTGGCAGGAAATACCGAACACATCAAAGCGTTGGATGATACAATTTCAGTTGCTTCTGGAATTTTGGGAGTCGCAGGAGATATTAATCAACATGCCGAAACGATAAAAGATACATTAGCAGGTAAAGCTGCAAAATTAAATTAAGATAAATCATGAATGCATCTATACTTTTTCCAGCAACATTAATCATCGTCGGTTTAGTCGTCGTGGTTCTAGTTATTTATTTAGTACTCATTATTATTGCTTTACGACGTGCAGGCAATCATTTAGAAAAACTAGCTGGTGGCTTACAAAAAATAGCAGATGATACGGAACCATTAGCTGGAAATTTATCCACTATCAATGGCGCATTATCTCAACTGCATGGAGGCTTGTCTTCCGTGGACGGACATTTAGTTGCTATTGCTAAAGTGCTCAAATTAGTCTGATTTCAAAAAAAACATACTCAATAAATCCATCGATATTTTGCTTTTGGATTTTTCATAAATAAAAAAAAACGAAACATGTGTTTTAAAAACCTACCAATCGCATTTGACGAAGATGGCAATGCTTACCTTAAAGAAGACGTAAACAATCCGTACGAATATAAAGTCGTGGATTTAGGGCTAGAGCAAGATAAGTTAAAAACTTTGATGGAAAAAAACGGGTTTATCCGAAGTGTCGATTATGACCCCGTGACGAGAGTAGCAGGTGCATTAGCATTTCATAGTGTGGTGGATTTGAAAGAAAAAAAAGTGTTATCAACCAATTCGATGGCAACCCTTTTTAGAGGATATGAAATTATTTTAAAAGGTCGTGACCCTCGTGATGCAGCCTACATCAGTAGTCGAGCTTGTGGAGTTTGTGGAGGAGTACATGCTACTACATCAGCATTGGCTATCGAAATGGCATTAGGAATCAAACCTCCACCATTGGTAATAGTCATGTGAAATATTTTATTAGCTATAGAATATTTATACGACCATCCTTTACATCTTTTCTTATTGGCTGGCCCAGATTATTCTGAAGAAATGGTAGCTGCAACTAATCCAGAATTGATTGAAAAAGCCGCCAATACTAAAGCGAAAAATAAAGCGGTTCATGGTTATGATACTGTCTTAGATATTATGAAGGATTTGAATCCTTTGAAAGGGAAATTGTATTTGGAAGCACTTACTATGACGCGAGTCGCAAGAGAAGCATATGTTCAAATAGGAGGAAAATATCCTCACCCACAATCTGTCGTTCCAGGAGGAATTTCTGTTACGGTAACCCTCACGACTTTAAATGAAGTGCGTAGTCGATTAGTTAAGTTTTTTGATTATAGCCAAAAGACAACTGGAATTTGGGATGACGTTTTTGATTTTTTCTTAGAGTCTAATCCTGAATATGAAAAGTGTGGAGTCCGACCTGCAACAATGGCGGATACAGGAGTTTGGGACAGACCTGATTCTTATGATGCTAGTTTTAAGAACTGCGATAAATGGGGAAAAGACCGATGGTCAACTCCTGGAATTCTAGTAGATGGAGAAGTAGTCACTACTAACTTAAGTGAACTTAATGCTGGACTAGAAGAATTTGTAGAACATTCTTATTATGAAAAATGGGATGGACATCGATTTAAAACAGATGACAAAGGGTTACCACTAAGTCCTAATCATCCTTGGAATAAAGATACCGTGCCTAAACCCGGAAAACAAAGTTGGAGAGACCGATACAGTTGGGATACTTGTCCAACTTGGGATAGAATGCCAATGGAAGCAGGTGCTTATTCTCGAATGTATTTGACGGCTAAAGCAAATGTAGCACCTCCTAGTCGATTTTTGGAAAACACAGGGCACAGTATGAAAATCAAAGTGCCTAAACATACTCTTCCTGAAGCTGAATTGGAATGGAAAATTCCAAAACATTGGAATGCGTTTGAACGTAATCGAGCTAGAGCATACTGCATACCTTATTCTGCAATGGTCGCTATGGAAAATTTGATGATGGCACAAGAACTTATTCGAAATGGAGAAACACAAGTGAGTACTCCTTTCGAAATTCCAAAGACAGGAACTCATGTTGGTTTTGGAGCATGGGGTGCAGGACGTGGATTTTTAACCCATCATTTAATTATCGAAAAAGGAGTGATTGAAAATTATCAAATTATCACCCCTTCTACTATGAATGCTGCTCCTAGGACACCTTGGGGAGAACCTGGCCCTTATGAAGAGGCTGTTTTAAATACGCCTATTCTAGAAAAGTTTGATAAACCAGAGGACTATAAAGGGATAGATATTTTAAGAGCGATTCGGAGCTTTGACCCTTGTATGCCTTGTACTACACATATTATGGCGAAGGATACTGACCATGTCGTTTCTAGAGAAGTAACAACTTGTGCTTGTGGAATTGAATAAAAAAACTTTTGTAGGGACGGTTGGGTATCACCTTTTAGGTAATCATTCTATCGGCCCAACCTTGTTGCCCGATTTGCAAAAAATGGATACCCCTTCTCACATCACAATTGATGAATTGAATTGGGGACCTCTGGCTGTCATTCAACAATTTCAAGCAGAAGAAATTCCTTATCAAAAAGTGATATTGCTTTGTGCCATTGAACGCCCCGAAAGACAAATCGGAGAGATAACCATTTATCATTGGAAAGGTGGGCTACCCGACGACGAACAAATTCAAGCGTGTATGGGTGATGCTGCAACCGGTGTAATTTCAGTTGAAAATTTGTTGGTATTGGGAGAACATTTTAAAATTTGGGAAGACGAAGTTATTTTAGTTGATGTTGAGCCAGGACCTGAAGTTGCAGGATTGCAATTCACTCCTAATATGCAAAAACAAATTCCAGAAATTTTAGAAACAGTCTTTCGATTAGCAACTGAAGAATTGTCAGAAACAGAAAAAGTTAGTTATCTTTTCGGAGATAAAATATTTGCAAATGGATAGTATTGAAAAGTCGCCGCTTCGAGCTTTATTTTGGAAAGATGAAATTCTTCAAATCATGTATTGGATGGATGGTGAAGGATTTGGAAAAACAGTTCCTGCTAGTCAAATCTTAGCTTTGTTAAATACCAACGAAGCCAATTTGTTTTTTCACTTAGAAAAAATGGTAAAGGATGGTGTATTAGAAAGCGAAGATAGTCAGATTGAAAAAGGTTCTATTGTTGGTTTATCTGGGGATTCAAAAAAAGAAGCAGGTAAAAGATTTGCAGAAGCATTCCAAGGCTATCAAAAAGCAGGGCATGGAGAGTGTGGTCCCGATTGTGAATTTTGTTATGGAACCGACGGCGTGAAATTAGAAAACTGCGTACATAATTGTGGGTCACAATTACCTCAATATGATAATTGATATAAGATGAAGAAAGTGATTTTTAGTAATGAGGAGTTTGAAGAAAACCTAGAACACTTGAATAGGTTGATGGGAGAGGCGGAAGGACTGCCCTACCCTAATGCAAAGGAATTGGTTTTTGATATATTAAAATATTTTGACTCGATACATCGAGAACCACTTTCCAGAATGATGGAAATGTTAGATAAGAATCATCCAAGTTTACGAAATGAATTAGAGGATGACTTTTCTCTAAAAACCATGTTAGGGTTATATGATTTGATTCAGAAAAAAGCACCAGAACCTGAGGTAGAGAAAGAAAAAGTTTTAGGCTTTGTTCCTTTGGAAGAAGTAGTTTTACTTAATCCTGAGAAAAAAAAGGAATGGTTGGAACTGGGTAACGTCAAAGATTTGGAAGAAAAAAAATTGTATCCTAAAAATTTTGAACGAGTCAATTTTTTAATTTCAAAAGTAGACACTAAAGTTTACGCGGTACAAAATCAATGTATTGATTCCATTCTCCCGATTGATAGTGGAAAACTGGAAGAGCACTTTTTGATTTGTCCATGGCATGGTTGCCGGTACGATTTAAAAACTGGTAAAGCGGAGAATCAACCACAAAAACAATTGGAAATTTTTCCAGTTGAAATAGAAGAAGGTGGATTATTGAAAGTTGAGATTTCTTATTAAATTAACATCTCAACAAACTTTTTACAAAATATGAGAAAACAAATTTTCACACTACTTACCTTATTTGCAATAACGACTTTTTCATGCAATACTGATACTCAACAAAATTCTAACAACACTCCTACAATTTCTCCAATGGAGCGATTGCCTAAAAATGAAGCTGGCGAAATAGTTCGGAAGGCTATTGATTTTATAGGTGGTTGGGAATCGTGGGAAAATAAAAAGACATTTTCTTTTTATAAAAATATCACACATGTTGATTCAAGTGGGCAAGTGGAACGAAGCCAAAAGCAATTGCATCAATACCAAATTCATCCACATTTCAAAGCGCGAATGTCATGGGAGGATAAAGGCAATCAATATGTGATAATCAATAATGGAGAGAAGGCGAAAAAGTTCGAAAATGGAAAAGAGATGACCGATGATAAATCCAAAGATCAAGCTTGGAATTCATCTTATGGTTCGAACTATGTGATTTCAATGCCTTTTAAATTAACTGACCCAGGTGTAGTTTTAACCTATGAAGGAATTGATTCGACCACTTTAAAAAAACGAGTTCATTCGCTAAAAGTAGAATATAAAAAAGGAGCAGGAAGCACAGGAGGAATGCACACGTGGTGGTATTATTTTGATGAAAAAAATTACGACCTCGTAGCAAATTTTTTAGATTATGGCGAAGGGCATTCCCTGACCACCTACGAAACTTTTATAACTGTAGATGACATTCGAATTCACAAAAAACGATTTAGTCATATTGCAGATGAGAATAAAAACATTGTTCAAAAGCGAACGATTTACGAAAATGAATCCATGAAATTCAATGAAGTCTTTGACGAAAGTCTTTTTGATTTCAACTAATTTTTAAAAAATGGATAAACCAAAAATTTTGATTGCGGGAATAGGAAATGAATTACGACAAGACGATGCATTCGGAATGGAATTCATTCAACGATGGGACAAAGAAATAAAAATGCCTGACCATATCCATACGATGGAAGTAGGCATTGGCGGGATTCATTTAGTGCAAGAATTACATGCAGCATACGATATCTTAATTATGGCAGATGCGGTGGATTGGGAAAGTGAACCGGGCAAAATATTTTTTCAAGAAATAGAAAAAGTAAGTGATATTGAAGATATGCCTTTAGATAAAAAACGAGAGTTCTTGGCAGATATGCATTATACTAATCCAGTACGAGCATTGATGTTAGCAAAAGCACTTAATGTACTTCCTAAAAAAGTGTACATACTTGGTTGCCAATCTTTAAGACATGATGACTTTGCTATTGGGATGAGCGACGAAGTAAAAAATGCTATTCCAAAAGCAATTGAAAAATTAAAAACGTGGTTACAAATTTGAAAAAATTGTGGCACGCCAAGCTCGCCAAGTTCGTCAAGATTTAACTACAAAAACCTTTGCGAACTTTGCGTCCTTGGCGTGAGACATTACTAAAATGAAAAGATAATATTTTAAAAATTGCAGCGCACCAAGTTCACCAACTTCTCAAAGATTTAATAAAAAAAGCCTTTGCGAACTTTGCGTCCTTGGAGTGAGACATTACCAAAATTTCATATTATGAAAGAAAAATTAAAACCTTCCATCCAAACCAGAACTAAGGAAAAAATAAAATCAAAAACCCCTTGGTTGTTTAATTTAGAAATCAAAGATTTAATCAAACCTATTGTGATTCGTAGAATACGTATCATGCAAGTAGGAGTATTGTTAACAGTATTGAGTTTTGCAGGATATTATACTTGGGAAAATTTTCTACGAGCACCGACAGGATTAGAATTGGTAGAAAATATGGTGGAAGCTGCAGGAGGAATGACCGCTTGGAATAATGTTGAATCAGGACAATTTACTCGTACTCGCAATTTGTTCAGCGATGCAGGTGAGCAACTTTCTCAAAAGACCGAAACCTTTTATTTTAAAAAGACCAAAGAAGGAGTAAAACTCATGGTCAAATCAACTGATAAAGAAGGAAAAGAGGTTATAGTAGGCGAAGACAAAGATGGTTTTTGGGCAACAAAAGCCGACCAACCTACCGACCCTAAAAAAACTGCAGGAGACTTGGGCATGATGTGTGACTCTAAATTTTGTGCACCAAGTTGTGCTTCTACCATGGCATTTTATAAATTTTCCATGCCTTTCAAATTAAAGGATGACGGCGTTCGACCTGATGTTAATAATGTTTCAGCTTTCGCTGCGTTGGATTGGAATCCAATGGAAAATGTGAATATCAAAGCTGAACCTTTAGTGCTAGATGTTTCTTACAAGCCAACAGTAGGAAAAGACAAATGGCGTTTTATCGTAGAACCTGAAACTAAATTGATTCACAAAATCGAATACTATAACAAGTCCGACTTTGGAACTTACCGTCCAGAAGAAATTTATTGGTCAGACCATAAAACCGTAAGTGGAATTACTTTTAGCCATAAGTGGACACGCTTCTGGGGAAATGGAAAAGTGATGGATGAAACTACTTTTACAAATGTAGATTTTGAAAATAAATTGACCGATGATTTCTTTGACCGCCCAGCGGATTTGGATTGGATGTCTTTGAATTAATTTAAAAATTTGAGAAAATGAAAATAGCAATCGCAGGAAAAGGTGGCGTTGGTAAAACCACAATTAGTGGAACGATTTGCCGAGTGCTGGGAAAAAAAGGAGGAAATGTCTTAGCCATTGATGGCGACCCGAATCCAAATCTTTCGACAGTTTTAGGTATTCATAAAGATGCTGCCCTACCGCCATCATTGAGTACTGACATCATCGAAAGAGTGGAAGAAGGAGAAGGTAAATGGAAGTTTCAAGTGAAAATGCCTTTCCCCGAAATCTTAAAAACGTATGGTCAAGAAGCACCCGATAATATTACTTTATTGATTGTTGGAAAACCTGAACAAGCTGGAACGGGCTGTATGTGTGGTTCTCATACTGTAGTTCGGGAACTTATTCATTCTGCCTTGTCCTCTGAAAAGGAAGCTTCAATGGTTGTCGATACAGAGGCATCTTTGGAACATATGAAGCGGGGTACTTCCAAGCATGTAGACAAAATGTACACAGTATTGGAACCCTATTATCGTTCGCTCGAAGCGGCTGGACGGTTTGCAGAAATGGCAAAACAACTCGGCATCGAACAAGTGGAAGCCATTGCCAATAAAGTCAGAAATAAAGAAGAAGAACAAGCCATTCGAGAATATTGTGAAAAAATAGATTTACCAATTGCAGTAATTATTCCGTTTGATGATAATGTTCGAGAGGCAGATTTAAGAGGGATGTCGATTATGGATTATGATGAAAATTCGAAGGTGGTAAAATCGATTGAGGAATTTGTGGAGGGATTAAAATGATGGTATTAAAAAAGCTTCCAGTTTCAATTGATAATCTGGAAGCTTTTTTGATATGAAATATTTTTGATCCTTCAGCAAATCCTGAATTTATTCATGTTTAGGAATATTATCTAACTCAAACAACTCATCCAAATCCCCCGTCCCTTCCAAGAACGCCATCGTCTTTTTAGCTTCCTCTTCATCAATCACACTCACCGCTACCCCAACATGAACCAATACATGCTCACCCACTTTTGCTTCTGGTACTAAACTCAAATTTATCTTTTTAGTCACACCACTAAATGAGACTTTTCCAATTTTAAAGACGCTGTCAATTTGTTCTTCGATGGATAATATTTTCCCTGGAATTGCTAAACACATGTGTTAAAAATTTGAATGATTTTAAAATATTAAGTTACGAAATTTTCCACGATTATTGGGTAGAATAATTTTTAAGTTGAGGTAAAATAATTGCTTCGTATTCCATCAATCCCGATGGTGTAAAAATAGGCACCAACTGATTCCAAACTATTTCTTTGAATGCGCCTTCATCTTGATAATGTGCTTCTTTCACCTGCTGCTGAGTCATCCAAAAAGTAATAATCATCCAAATGGCTTTCGAAGTATGCTGATATTGTTCTTCGTGAATTTCTGCCTTCAAAATATTTTTAGAAATATTGTCCAACATCCATTTATGAATCTGGTCAATCATTTTGTAAATGTATTGTTTTCTTTTAAAATGCAAGTCAGGATAACTTCGCTCCAATTCCATTAAATCCAAAAAGTAAAAAGCATATTTATTGATGAAAAAATAATAATTTGATAATTGATTATCAAAATCAATCAAATATGGAAATTGTTTTTTGTCAGAAAGAATAGGTTCTATTTCGCTTTGCAAAATCTCATCAACCACTTCGATAATTGCTAATTTATTTGAAAAATGGTACGCCAAGTTTCCAACACTAATACCGCATTGGTCGGCAATATTTTGCAATCGAACATTTGTCAATCCTTTTTGATTAAATAATTCAATGGATGATAGGATTATCTTTTGCTTCGTTTTTTTCATCTGTTGTTTTATTGTTTCCTTCCTCGTTCATTTTTTCCTTTGGAGTAAAAGAATCCAATAAACGTTCTATCAAAATATCAAATTCCATTCTGCCCAATTCCGTTAAATGAGGCAACATCTGACTCCAAACCATTTCCTTAAAAACTCTTTCGCTATCTTCTGGTTTGCCATGGTCAATAGGCTGAGTCATATAGAAAGTGATAATCATCCAAACAGTATGGGCGATAATTTTATAGTGCCGAGGTCGTGGTTCAGGTTTTAGAATACCATTTTGAATATTGAATTCGAACCAATTTTCAATCTGTAAAATAATTTGGTAAATATATTGTTTTCTTTTTTTGTAAAGCTTGGGATACTTGCGTTTGATTTCCAATAAATCTAAAAAGTAAAAAGAATAATTCATCAACAAATGATAGTAATGTGCCAGTTGGGTATCGAAATCCATCAAACTTGGAAATGACCGATTGGGGTCAATGACAGGTGCAATCAATTCAGATAGCTGACGGTCGATTTCTTTGACAATAGCTTCTTTGCTATAATAATGATATGCTAAATTTCCAACACTTATACCTACGTCATCCGCAATCTGTTGCAGTCGCACATTGGTCAATCCATTTTGATTGAACAACTTGATACTTGATGCAATAATTTTTTGCTTGGTAGTCATTGATTGTTATAAGTATTAATTTATTTCTTTACGAACTTGATGTGCAAATTATTCTCGCAAAGTTCCCAAAGTTTTTTATTAACAAATTCTTGGAAGCTGTTCACCGACTAACATATTGACAACTCGCTTTCCTCCAATTTGGCTAGTCAACACAACTTGCCGAGGATGGCTTTCCACAACTTCTCCAATAATAGAAGCATGGCTACAATGTTCTTGCTGTTTTAATTTTTCTACAAAATCATCAGCCACAGCACCATCAACCACCGCAATAAAAATTCCTTCGTTGGCAACATAAAGTGGGTCGAGTCCTAGTATTTCACAAGCGCCATATACTTGTTCATTTACAGGAATCTTTTTTTGAAAAATATCAATGCCCAATTTGCTATCTCTGGCAATCTCGGATAAAACCGTTGCTACACCACCTCTTGTTGGGTCTTTTAATAAATGAATATTATTTCCAAATTCATCTAACAATACTTTTACAATTTCATTCAATGGACGAGTATCACTTTCAATATCAGTTTCAAATTCCAAACCTTCTCGAATCGACATGATAGCAATTCCATGGGTTGCCAAACTATCACTCACTATAATTTTATCGCCAACCTTTACATTTTCAATTGCAATATCAGCTTGAGGATGTAAGTTTCCAATTCCTGTAGTATTAATAAAAATTTTATCGCCTTTGCCACGCTCCACTACTTTTGTATCACCTGTCACGACTTGAACACCTACACTTTCACAAGCCATTTTTATCGAAACCAAAATTTCCCAAAATTCTTTCATCGTTAATCCTTCTTCAATGATAAAACTTAAAGAAAGATATTGAGGAATTGCACCACACATAGCAAGGTCATTTACTGTTCCGTTGATGGCTAATTCACCAATGTTTCCCCCAGGGAAAAAAACGGGAGAAATCACAAAACTATCAGTTGTAAAAGCAATGTTATTATTTAAAGATAAGATTGCGCCATCGTGGCGTTTATCTAAAATTTCATTTTTTAATAAATCAAAAACACCGCTATCTAATAATCTATTGGTCAACAATCCGCCACTACCATGCCCCAAAGTTATTACATCAAAATCCAATTGAGGCATTGGACAGGATAGGTTCATTTTTATTTTTTCTTTTGACATATTTTTATTTATTCTTTCTCTGCTTTGAGAACCTAGTTGTATTTTTTTGAGACAGCTCCAACTCTTAAAACTTCACTAATCTTAGCTCTTTTATTCTCTGCTCACAGGATTTACAAAGCTAGGATACCGCTTCCAAATCTTCCATCGCTTGATGAAAATGATAATAGGCTGCACAAGCTCCTTCCGAACTAACCATCGGTGCACCCAGCGGAAATTCAGGTTTACATTTTTTTCCAAATTCTGGGCACTCGTGTGGTTTTTTTATCCCTTTTAAAATAAGTCCAGCAATACATTCTTCACTTTCTTTGGCTTCTTTAATATTGACATCAAATTTTATATTAGCATCATAGTCATGAAATTCTGGTTTCAGTTCATAACCACTTTGAGGAATTGTTCCGATGCCACGCCATTCTCGGTCATTGATTTGAAAGACTTGGTGAATCACATTTTGAGCTTGCGGATTACCTTCGGGGCGAACAACTCGACTGTATTGGTTTTCTAATTTTGCTTCACCATTTTCCAATTGTTGAACCGTCATCAAAATGCCTTGCAACAAATCCACCGGTTCAAAACCAGTCACGACCATTGGAATATTAAATCTTTCTACCAAAGGATAATACTCTTGGATTCCCATAATTGTACAAACATGACCAGCAGCCAAGAAAGCTTGGATACTAGTATCTTCATCATTCATGACCGCTTCAATGGCAGGTGGCACAAGAACGTGTGAAGTCAAAATAGAATAATTTTTAACACCTAATTTATGTGCATGAACCACAGAAAGTGCATTGGCAGGAGCAGTTGTTTCAAAACCAACTGCAAAGAAAACCACCTCTCTATCAGGATTCGCTTTTGCCAAATTGACTGCTTCCAATGGGGAATATAAAATTCGAATATCCGCCCCGCCTGCCTTCGATTGCAACAAACTTTTTTCTGACCCTGGCACTCTTAGCATATCGCCAAATGAACAAAGAATTACATTTTTTTCTTCTGCTAAATAAATTGCCTTGTCAATCAAATTCAAGGGAGTGACACAGACAGGACAGCCTGGTCCATGAATCATTTCAACTTCTTTGGGCATCAAATTGAGAATACCATTCTTTACCAAACTATGGGTTTGCCCACCACAGACTTCCATGATTTTCCATGGGCGAGTGATGATTCTTTTGAGTTCAGAAAGGTATTGTTCTACCAATTCTTGATTGCGAAATTCAGTTACATATTTCATGAAAATTGTTTTTTTAGGAGGGAGAGTTTTCTAGTAGTTTCTAAATGTTAAGTTAACAATTTATTAGCTAAATCTTGTTGGATTTGATAATAAATTAATTGGCCAAAAGAGATGTTTTCATCATTAGGAGAAAGGTCTTGATGAAAATATAATTCATACTTTTCGCCTAGATGATGAATTAGCAAATCTACTAAAACACCATTTTGAAAAACGCCACCGCTAAAGGTTATTTTTTGAGTTACTATTTGTTGGGCAAATGCTTCAACAGCTTGAACAAGGGAAAAATGAAACTTTGCAGCAATAAAATATAAAGGTTTCTTTTGCTGAATATCGTCAATGATTCCAGAGATGATTTCTTTACTTGAAATAGTTTGATTGGAAGTTAATTTTGAAAAATAAGAGGATTGAAAATCTAGACTATTAGTTTTAAAATAATCTAAAGCAAAATTTTCTAAAAGCATGGCTGCTTCTCCTTCGAAACTTTGTTGGTCACAAATATTTAACAAAGAAGCTACGGCATCGAATAATCTTCCGATGCTTGAAGACTTTAAAGGGCTATCTTTTACGAGTATTTTATTATAAATTTTCCATTCTTCTTTGGAAAACTTTTCTTTTAAAATTCCTAATGCTTTTGGATGGTTTTTACAAATAGCTAATGCAGAAATTCGAGGTTCTTTAGGCATTTTATTTCCAAGAATAAAATCGAAATAAGAGAGATGTCCACATCGATTGAATTGATGATTTTTATAAACAAAAAACTCTCCTCCCCAAATATTTCCATCACCTCCTAAACCTGTTCCATCCCAAATTACTCCAAGGATTGGTTCATCAGATTTGGTTAAATTATGTTCCCCCAAGACCGCTGCAAAATGCGCTGTATGATGTTGAACTTTTTGTATTTGAAGATTGGAAGTTGCACCAAGTTGTTCCGCCAAGTGAGTGGACGGATAATTTGGATGAGCATCACACAATATGATTTTAGGCTTGCTTTGAAATAAATTAAAAAAATGTTGAATGGTGTTTCGATAATTTTCTTCTGTTTCGAAATGTCCTAAATCACCTAAGTATTGACTAATAAAAATATTACCTTGATGCAAATAAGTAAAAGTACTTTTGAGCATCGCACCTGTTGATAAAATAGTTTTAGGAGAAAAATTTAAATGCTGATTAATATAACTCGGAGCAAGACCTCGGGAGCGACGAATGATGATTTTTTGTTTTTTAAAATAAGAAAACCGAATGACGCTATCATCTTGAGGTAAAACTATTTTACGATTATTGGTTACTACGAAATCGGCAATGGAGGAAAGTTCTTCCAACACTTTTTCATCTTCATAAACAATCGGGGAATTGCTAATATTTCCACTCGTTGCAATTATAGGTTTTTTAATTTTTTTCAATAATAAATCAAACAGCGGCGTGTAAGGTAACATGACACCAATTTGATTTAGGTTTGGAGCAATGACATCGAGTTGTAAATTGGAGTTGGCTTTATTTTTTAAATTTAAAATTACAATTGGCGCTGCTACACTTTGTAATGTCGCATGTTCTACTTCAGAAATTTCTACTTCATTTTCAATTGAATTCAAATCTGGAAACATCAAGGCAAATGACTTTGATGGACGATACTTCAATTGACGTAATTTTTGGATGACTTTTTTATTAGTGGCATCACAAGTCAGTAAATATCCTCCAATTCCTTTGATGGCTATAATTTTTCCATCGTTCCACAATTGAGTGATTTCCTCCAATACTTCTGTAGTGTTTTTTAAACTTG
>Ga0115008_10001989_pt1 | contig 16890 bp, 18 predicted proteins | sample FraStrMetagenome_FD_87164 | JGI IMG/M metagenome (GOLD analysis project Ga0115008, IMG submission 87164) | Marine eukaryotic phytoplankton communities from Arctic Ocean - Fram Strait ARC3M Metagenome | ecosystem: Environmental > Aquatic > Marine > Oceanic | place: Fram Strait | collected...
ATAAAAAATTTTACAGGCCTCGAAGAAAAAATTCTACAGGCCTCGAAGAAGAAATTTTACAGCCCACGAAGAAAATGTTTAATGCATAATGTATTTACAGTTTTCCAGCTAGCATAACTCCGAAATATAAAAATTACCTCGTAGCCTATCGTTTTGTCTCCACCATTTCCAGGCGCGACGTAAACAACCAAGGGTGCAAAAACTTTATTTTTCAGCAGTCTTAAAGCAGTGGGTTCAACGTCGAGTATTGCACATTTTCCATCATTTATAATATCTCTAATTGTACTGAGTTTTGTCCCGTAGAGCTGGCCCTCGTGCTCGCCATACTCGAGGAATTCGCCCTTTTGAATTGAAAGGTTCATTTCTGAGTAGTTCATGAAGAAATATTCCGAGCCATGTTGTTCGCCAGGTCTGGGCGATCTCGTGGTAGTTGGGACTAAATAAAGTTATCAGAAGGCCGAGACAAAGTCTAATTGTGCCTGGATAAGAATACTGCGTTTTGTTCATCCCATTCATCGACATGAGCATATTCTTAATATTTCTTCTTCCTACTCCATGAGCACCAATAAGAACTAGACATTTTCTTCTAAAGTTTTGAATTTTTTTGACTTCTTCATAGCAAAGTGTTTGGTTTTGGGGCGTCTGAGGAACAGGGTTGAATCCCTGAACGGGTGTCGTGCCTTTTTTCTTTCGCATCTGTTCAAGTAGATGCTCTGAATTCGCCTTCCACTCTCGGAACTGAGGGCTAAGACAGACCATTTCATAAATTGAAATCAAGGAAGACTCACCTTGGCACGAGCCCCGTTGCGTCTGTGTCCATATTTCTCGCTTGCCACCAGAAATCATCGTCTTTACACGAAATCATGAGGACCTTAAGCGATATTATAACGGCACGCAATGACCCGCATTCTACCTCTCCAGTGCTAAAACGAAGTCCAGCCTCTTTGCATGGGATATCAGGAGATTGCATAGGGTCAAAATCGAAAAGCGCTCGTACATAAATTTCGCAGGTAGGACTTGCGGCTATTTCTGACGGCTGGATTGTGAAAGTGATAGTACCGCGCAGTGAACGGAGCATCATTTGGAGATCACCGATTTCCTTTAATAACCCGAATATGAATCTTTTGACAAGTATAAATAGGTTTCATACCTTGTAACGAACAGAAATGCCGTTAATATCGAAGATCTCATCGCCAACTTTTAATAAGTTCTGTCTATGAATCATACCACCAATAATAACCCTAGCGACGAGGCATTTTCCTTGGTCCATTCTTAGTGTGATTCCGAGAGGTTCATCGTGTCCTTTGCTAAAGGATATCTTCTTTAAATTACGTCCGCCCGATTGTTGATGTTGTTGGTGATCCTCAGCAAAGTTTGTAATATTTGCAACTTCAGCCGACCCAGCTGAGCACGTGGTCCCGCTTGACGATGATTTCGAAAACTGACCGACGGACGATGATTGCGGAGGAGGATTTAATCTGAATGTTTTGTGAACCAGCGGATTAAGGCGCAATCATAGTCTTTATTTTAAATTTCTTAGTATCGTAAACACAATTTTAGTTTAATCATAAGATTAGCTATTTGAAAAGTTGTCGACATATTTTCCTTACCTCAGATTTGGCTGCTGATAAATTTGCGAGGAGATCAAGTCATGGGCGATGAGAAGTTTTGAAAAGTGGGGATTGAGGATAAGAGAGGCAAGCTCTGGTCCAGGACCGTCTCCTACTGTTAGGTATTGTAGGTAGTCAGCTACTTCTCCGTAGCGCTGCTCTGCACAAGGATTTGAGGGTTTTTTCGAAGATAATTCAAGACTATTATGAGTAAAACATAACAATAAAATAAATATTTGTACCTTGATATACCATCGAAAATGTCTAGCCATTTCTGTAAGCTTGGGTCATCAAGACCTGCTGGGTCATTATTTCCAATAGCGTCAATCTCATCAAGACTATCAAGAACTTCAGCGACACCCAAATTAGGTGGCTGGGCATCTTGCTCAACTTGTGGTGGCAATCGACTGGCAAAAGCATCTGATACAGCGCCTTTGAGTCGTCGACGAGCGTTGAATTTCGATAAGTTCGTTATCGTCTGATTGAGATTCTTCGAGTTGCAAACGCGTTTACGATCGGCGATCCAGGGATGCTGCAAGGCCTCGGTGACTGTGATGCGTTCTTGAGGATCAACTGTCAATAATCGAGTCACCAGATTTTTGGCCGACTCAGAGATTCCCGCCCAAACGGGTGAGCTCATCGGTATATGGGCTTGAATTATGATTGAGCGACTGTTATAAATAGTCGGACTTTAACCTTTTTGAATATTCTGCACAAGTTTCGAGCCTGAACCAACAAAAGGCAACATCCCCGAGAGTAAAAGGTGAAGCATGACTCCACAGCTCCACATGTCCACTTGCTTTCCATATGCCTCACCGAGTGACATTTCGGGTGCCATAAACTGTGGCGTTGTCACTTCGCCTGCCTGGAATGTCTGCCCGTCTTTGCATTCGATTGCCAGGCCAAAACGTCCAAGCTTGACGGGTGCTTTAATTTCACGGCTTTGCAGAAGCACGCACATGGGAGTCAGATCTCTAAAAACAGATAACTCAAAGTAGAAAAAGAAAAACCTTACCGATGAATAACGTCGTTGTTATGACAGTATCGGACTGCTTGCAGTATTTGACATATATAATGTGAGACGACTGCTTCGGAAAAGACGTATCCATCGGAAGCACGCTTTATGATTTCAAAGCAAATGTCAGCGCCGCTCATGTACTCAAATACCATGTACAAAAAGCCCGTGCTCGAGTAGACTTCTTTGAGCTCAACAATATGCTCGTGCTTTAGCATGTCGCAAATAGTTGTTTCCCGCTTGAGGTCATCAATAGACAAGCCAGGGGATGAAGTGAACGCCTCAACATCAACTATTTTGACAGCGAAGAGCTCACCGTCTGCTATTCTCCTACATCTTCGCAGCTCTGAGTGGGGTCCTTGACAGACGATAAAATCTGATAGCAAGGAAGAGTACCTACCTCGGGAAATGACGTCCAAAAGCTCATAGACTTGATCGAATAGATTACCGTCCGCCATAATAATCTTACAAACACATTCTTAAAAAATCAAGCTCGGAAGTTTTGAAAAGATAATGTTCAAATAAGAAAATAAAAAGTGTGAGTATCAAAAACAGATATGTGAAAATATTCTAGACAGTAAGTAAGCGTAGAATGAAAGCGGTCATACGTAGCTGCTATTGGGGCATTTTGTAAAGGGAGATTCTTTGGAAGATGTGATTTAGAATACCGATTGGATTGTTTTCCTCTTCAGGTAGATCTTTTGTGATTCCAAGTGCCTCGCCAGCAGATGTGAGCATGTACTTAAAAAACCATCATCAATAATTGATTGGTGTTAGCTACCTCCAAATCTTGCGTGTCTTCAGGATTACATCTATTTGTTATTTGCGCAAGTCTAACTCTCTCAGATGACAAGGACTCATCCAGATCGAAAAGCTCAAACTGTGGTCCTTCTGGCTCGCTAAAATGAAATAAATATACAAATACACACTTCAGATCTTGCTTAATCCACCACTTACCAAAATCTCGGGGGAATCGTTGCAGGGACAAGTTGCGGCAGTGGTGTCTCGAAATTCGGCTTAATAAGGGAGAGCTGATCGGCGGGAACGTCCAATTTCTCAAATGTAGCGTGGACTTCGGGATAAGCCGCATTGTTCAGCCCAAAGAGAGGCGCATCGAAGAACATTTGCTGCATGTCTGAGTTGGATAAATCAGCCTCTGCCTAAAAAGCGGAGATGGATGGGGGTGATTAAAGATCAAGGACGACCTGTAATGAGGATTTGAGCCGATCAGCAAGGGCAATCGTATCGGGAAGGATTACGTATTCAGGGTATTCGATATCGAAATTGTCTATTTTAGAAACAAGCCGACTAAGCGATTATTTATAATGAGACGTAATTAAAAATCTTACTTTGATAGCAATCTCGTGATAAGACTATCAGCGACATCTCCATTATCTTCTCTATTGATCCATTTATCTGAAAACATCTTTGAAGAACCGACAACTGCGAGCTTTCCGGTTCCTTTCTAAAAGCAAAAATTAGATAGGAAATTTTAAGAAGCTTATACTTGGGAGCAAAACGCGGCGATGGGCCTATTCACTGGAAATGCGATTGGCGATGTCGTCATGAGGGGAACAGCAGGAGAGATGACGTTGAGCGAGGCCCCATATGGATAGACAAATCCGTTCTTTATTTGACAGAAATCATCGTGTACGACGCCCTGCTGCTGGATAAAAACCTCTTTAGGATGATAGTAAGGCTGGACGAAGGAGGTTCGAATCACGCAATCGCTATTTACTGAGATGCCGAACTCTTCGAGGAAGAAGTTTATATTGCTTCCAGATCCTTTTTCGCCATTTTCACTTTGAAGATTGTCAATCGATCGAAGCTTTTATAGACTCACTTGAGTAAAACGAGCAATGAACCGCCATTATCGTAAAATTTCTTTAGCTGCTCAAACTGATTCGACGAGAATTTTCTATTTGGGTTTGGAATGATGAGTAGCTTGAAAGATTGTTTGAATGTCGAAAATTATTTATGAGCTCACCTTAGAGCCAATAGATTCCGCAGAGTTGAATTGATGTGCTTCCAGTGATTTTGCTTTGAGCCCGCGCTGTCGTAAACGCTTGTACCAACCTTTGAGGCCATGTTGAATTGTCAGTGTTTCTAATTTAAAATTAAGGACTGATTTGACTCTTTGCTCTCTAACCTTTACGATCCGACGTCGGAAACTCGAGGAATGTGACCTGATTCTCGGACAGCTCTACCATTCTTACGAACAATATTTATATTTCAAGATGAAATTGATTTATTTTTCATGGCTCGAATATTATATATACGCAGCATTTATTACTTGAATAAAGAAAAACATGGAATATGCTGAACTTTGATGGGATTATTTCGTGAGGACTGGATCGACAAAAGTTATGTAGAAAAAGGTCAATTTGAAACTCTGGGATAATGGCACAGTATAACCTGCGTTAAATGAGTGTAATAATGGAAATGTTACGACGAAAGTATTTATAAGAAAATGCCATTCAGAGACTATCAACGAATGCTTGCTTGTGCTTTGATCTGTAAACTGGTGAAATCAAGGAGGAAAAACCAAACCGTCTTTTTTAATGTGGTTATTTTCGTTAGGTGAGAATATAAATGAACATGTAAGAAGTTAAGGGTTTTAAAAAACAACACCGGGAATAAGAACATTTGTGGATTGAAGAAATTCATAGAATCGGGAGTGTACATACAAAAAAGTTGAGAGAAAAATATTCGACTCGTGGACAAAAATTAATCAAATAAATGAGATTAATTAACCAATATATTCATGTATATTAAAATAAACACATATAAAGTTGAATTATATTATTGCAAATGACTTTGAAGAAGGCGACATATGTTTTCGCTCGCAGCAGGCACGGAAGAACGAATGGTCAGACGATACATCGATGACTAAAATAAGATAAAAAAAAGGTAAAAGATTGGGTACAAACAGGGGCATTGGGCTCAAGGCGAAGTAGGACTCCGATAGTCGTTACGCTGTGTAAAATACCAGCTGCTACGTGATTCTCCTTATTCGGGTCGACCCCTTCCAAGACTGTTAGTCCACAGCTCGACAGAATTCCAGATGCTAAAATGCGAAAAACTCGTAAATTTCAATTTCCTGAAATAAGTTTACCGGCTTCTCGGTTAATAGAAGTTGTTTTGAAAACAGCCTGGCTCTGTTGATCAGGTTTCTCAAGTCCACGCCATCTTTGAAAGAACTGATTCGCATCCATCGTGGCAGTTGCAGAGAATTTTGTCATGTAAACAGGCAAAGCGATTCGTAGTGATAGGTGCTGGCCGCCGTAGATACCGGAAATACTCAAAATTGGGAAAAGTGCAAAATCCTAGCAACTGTTTATTCGTCATCAAACAAAATCTACTTACCTTCGTGGTTTCGGCGTTGACAATATGTTGGAACTGGCTGCCAACTGTTATAGTATTTGGCGCTTCTTGGTGAGTTGAAATATTCAAACCCTCGATGCTTTTAAAAAATGTTAAGAAAGATCAAGAATTTAGTTTTCAACCTGCCGACGTCAGCCTTGAAACTCGAGATGTCTACCGAGGACGATTTGTTGCCATAAAACAACTGAATTCTGCCTAGTCTTTCCCTGAACTCCATTTTTATTCCGATTTGCAAGTTTTCGTCTTCGAAGAGGACACCAGAGTTTTTGAGGAAGAATTTTTGACAATGAGAATCAATGAGGGGAGGTGGCTCTGAAGGAGCAGCTGCTGCTGGAGCGGCTGGAGTTGAGTTGATACCGAAAGGATCGTCCACTACGAAGCGATAAGCTCCCATTACAATTTATAAGCCCTACTGTTGGTCATTCCATAACTTGGATCAGCAGAAGGAGCAGCGGGAGCAGGGGCCGTATTTGGCGTTGCAAAAATATCGACAAGCAAGTCTTGCGAGCTTTGCTGAGGCGCGGCTTGGGGGATAGGCGGGTCGTTTGACATCTTCGCAACTGGTAGAGATTTCGCCTTGTCCTCATTTGTTGGAGATTCTATAACTTTGGCAGCAGCTGGCTTCTTCTTTTTTAATTTGGCTAAAATTGAGCTCTCGCGTTCTGGGAACGGAGGCATTTCTTCTAAAACCGTAGCGAGCATTTCCGTATTGGATGCTGAAATCGCTGAGAGCTAAAAAAAGATAGAAGAGTTTCGGAAGTCGAGACGATTATTACCTTGAAATATTCTAGAGCTCGCTGCTGAAGTTCAATGTCAGAGTTTTTCTGGAGAACATCAGAGCGAAGAACGTCTTCAATTTCAGTCTTGATCTCTGGGAACAAGTTGATCATTTTGATGTAAGCTGACAGAATGAGCGATCGTGTCGTGGATGAGCTTAAAATTAATTTATCATTGAAATATCATTAAAATTATTATTGAAATCAACGAGCTTACCATAAATGAAATCGCGTTTGTAAAAGTTGGAACTGAATAAGGGGTGCGGATCGTTGATCGCCAGCGATCAAGTTACCAAATTCACCGAGAATGTAGCCACCAACTTTTACCATATTCTCGTGACAAGCTGGCTGCTGAAGAGCGTCGAAGCATGTTTTTGCTGCGTAGCCTTGAATATCTTCGCGATTTGTCACAACTTGAATTACTCGATGCCAGACTTCTTCGGATACGTAATCTCCAGCCACGCGAATGAGCTGGAGGATAACATCAACGTACCAATTGTAATCAGTCGCGTATTTTTCTGAAAGAATCGCGGTTTTAAGAACCATTTCTTCGCGAATAGAGTAGTCGGCTGCTTCAAGATAGGCAAGCATTTCCTGCACGATTCTTTCTGCATTTGAACGATCGCACATCGCATAAAGGAGATCAACGGCTCGCTGTCTTACAGACACGTCTCTTTCTGTCTTGAGCGCTTGAATGACCGTGTCCAAATGTTTTTTCACTGCTTCTCGCGAGAAGTCACACTGAGCGAGCTGCGCGAGGGATTCAAGTGCGAGATAACGTAGATTTGTTTCTCTGTGATTCAGAAATTGCCCGAGTTGGTTTGTCGCTCGGACAAGAAGTGGACAAACGGCGTCATTGTCCAGATGAATGATGAGGTTGATTGCTTCGAGAAGAACACTGTTCTTCGCGTTCGAGTGCTGGATCTTTTTCGACTTTGGTGGCTCTTGCGCTTTGTTGAGAATGACCTCGAGACATTCGATAAGACGAGCTTGCTCACTCGGTGGGGGGAAAAGCTGGAGGAGGCGGAGGAGCTTGCAGGACAGCCAGGGTGCAGGAACGAAGTAATAAGTGTAGTCTTGTAGATCTTGATACGTACTAGTAACGATACGAGAAAGTCTTGTAGCGGAATAGTCATTTGAACTTTTACGAAATCATTACTTATTCTACAGTAAATTACCTGTTTTACACAAGTGAGTTTACTCTCAATTAAAGTAATTGTCCGCATAAATTATACACAAGAAATAACATAAAGTTCATCCCGATCCTATTGACAGCAAAGCCAACTGCAGAAGAATAAGCCTCAGGATTTCCTTCAGCAAGGGCGTGAATCAAACTAGAAGCAGCAGTCACTACGCCAAGATGCGAATCGTTGAGCAGATGGACAACTCGATTCTGCCAGTCGCCATTCGGCAAGAGATCAGGCGCAGCTCGGTATAGGCGCAACATACACAAAGCTGCCGATTGCTTTACTTGGTCGATATCTTCTTTAGAAATCAATAGTTTCGGAATTTCGTTAAAAAACGCCTTGAAAGGTTTTAGTGAATGTTTGATGGCACTGAGCATGTACCTCGGCCATTTCTCGGGTGCCAACATTGGCGATGCAGTGCAACGCCAAGTTGACATGGATTGGGTTTCTGGAACTCAAGTCGTTCTTGATATTTTGGATGATGAGATTGACAAGATCATTGCCATCGTTGAGCAGCACCGAGATGAATAAATAGCCAATCTGTTTTTCAGTGTACTTGTTTGATGATAACAAATTGACGGCTAAATTTAAATTGTTGCGAAGAAAGAAAAATGATCAGAACAAACCTTCAATGTGTCCAAAGTCAACATCGTGCCCGAGTAGAAAGATGAATAACAATTTACAAACGTATTTCTTTTTGTGATATCCATCGAGAGTCTTGTCGCCTTTGAACTTGCTTCTTATATTTGCGAGTTCCTACAGAAGAACATGTTGAGTGAAACGTATTTTAATCTACCTTGTTGATTCTTTTTGTTTCCGCCTCTTTGCTCTTACAGTTTCGGATATCAGAGATGAAGACTGCAAGGCCCCGCATGCCGTCTTTCGCCACAGTTGGCATGGCTGTGGTTAGTCTGAAAAGGTATGAAGGTAATTTTCTGTGTCTTATCGATATTTGAGATGAACTCAAATTGAACTGTACTTGGATTGGACTGATCGACCGGAGAGAACGGTTTTACCAGAAAGTCCAGGAATATTCTGGGCCAAAGAGCTCTGTACGAGCCAGCAGACTTCTGCTGCTGCAGCCCCCTTGTCAGTCTGTTAGGAGGATTTAAATGTACCTGAACCGTGGCCATTTCATGAGTTTAATTCATGACTTGTAATTTTCATCTGCTACGTTTTTACATGAGTTTTATTCTAGAGACCAAAGTTTCTTATTATTACGCTTTCATTTTTAAATCCTGATAACAATGAATTCAGCCAATTCGGTCCTTGATTTCCCTCTTTATCTTTACTTTTGCTCATGATTAAAAACACAAATTTAAACTGGTTTACAAGTGAATGATGAAATCACTTTTGATATCACTCGCCTCTGCATAAGGTGGGAAAGTAAAGGATGGACAAACCGGCGATCCCTCGGGAGGATGACTATTTACACCAGGGGGAAATGTTTTCCGCTTCTCCGATCGATGATCAATTCGAAATGAGCACGTTTGAATAAATACAAAATGTTCTTTCAATACAAAAATCGATTTTGAGGTTTCGCAGATTTATTATATTTTTATTCAGTTTCGTTAAATTGAACTTTCTTGATTTTTTTCTTTGTGAGCGAGTTTTTAAATATATAAGTATAATTTTGTGCTAGATCGTTTTTATCCAGTTTGGTCTCATATTTTGCTTTTTTATGAATTCAGAAAGTGAATCTACAAGACTGCTATAAAAACTTTGTCAAAAACCGTGTTATGAATAAATTGCTTTGACGACCCAATTCGATAATATTTTACTTTGATGAGAAAGTATGCACGACTTTGAACACAGCTCAGAGTTCAGCGTTTATGGATAAGATGTCTGTTTCATTGAAGTTTGCACCAGACTTTTAGGTGGGCGAATGGTTTGATAAATTAGCCAAAGCGTTATGGGGAAAAACGAGTCTCACAGATTAAGATTAATTTCAAGCTCTCACAGTACCGCAACATAAGGGTACAAAAAGATTTAACACCAAACCAACTCTCAAAAATCGGTGTCAATTGTAAACGGTAAATAAGCTACAATGAATGTACCAACCTCAACTTGGAGACTAGAACGAAGATAAGAGCTAGAACGAGAGTAGCAGCCAAATGAATTGGGGATGAAGAGATGAAAAGTGGCAGTAGGGTTTTATCAGTTTTGTTGTTCAAAACATTCCTTCTCTTAATTTGTTATTTTCGAAATCTTCGTTATGACGATTTGTCCAGGTTTCTTTGGCTACTCTGATGGGGCGCCGCCGTTTCTGAAATAACATAATCAGGAAAGAATTCACTTCGAAAATGAAACTTTTTCTCATAATTTTTTACAGTTGTGAATCATGCCAGCTTTGCTGTTATGTATTTGTTGTGGGGATCAGGCTTCGATCAAATTGATTCTCAACACGCTTTGCGAGAGCCATAAAAGCTCATTACTGTCGCAGAAAGACTGTATTGTCGATTAGATCAATAAAGATGAATCTTACTTTGGAACTTAAAACTTAAAAGGACATACCTTTTACCTTCCCGGTGGCCATTTGAGTTTTGAATAACTTGAGCTTGAGGATGAGCGTGAGCGTAAATTGGCTGATAGTAGCCCATGTTGACAGGTGAAGCAGCAGTATGTGGGATTCCTTGGTGAGGGTGAGGGTGATAGGCCAACTGTTGTTGCTGGTGGACAGCGTGCATAGCCTTAAATTTGAAAATATGGACATGAAGGTAACTTTTAACTACCATATTATGCGGTGGAATACTGTATCCACGTGGAGTCGGGCCAGCTGAATACGCGCCTGAGTAATGCTGATGATACTGTACTGCATGTGCATGGTGTTGTCCGACTGTGGCTGGATGGCCGTTTGGCATATAAGACGCGTATGTAGCTGGCGGATTTTGCGCTCGAAATCTCGACATTTGAGCTGCTGGAACAAACCGCTGCGGCTACAGTAATTATTAATTCTTTTTTTCTACCAGATATTTACTCAAGCTCATTCGTATAAATCAACATTTGTTTTTTTTATAAAATATATCTTTTATTTACAGTTGTATTTGATGAATTTTGACTGCCGTTAGCTTCTTTGTAATTATGTCCATATTGATGATTTCCGTCATTTGAAGATTTATGATCGTCCTTTCCCCAGCGACATTTCACAGTGCATCCGCTGATCGAGGCTCCGTTCATTTCACATATTGCGTTTGTAGCAGCTTGATGCGTTTGCATTTTTACGAAGCCGAAAGTTTCAAACGTTCGTACTTCTGAAAAAGCAATTCTGGATCTGTAAGAGCTGGTTAATTTACCTTCTACTACGCCAAAACGACTGAACGATGCTTGAAGAACTTGCTGAGTGTGAACGTCTTTGGTTATTCCGCCAACGTACACTGTTGTATTTGAGAACGATGAAGCTTGCGCTACTTTATGGGGATCGATAACTGTTGGTGGCTGAAGAAAAAAATATTTGAATGAATTAAAAACTAAAAATACAAGAAATATTGGGGAAAAAAACGAAAATTGTCGGGAAATTTGACATATTAATTGTACCGGAAGTTTTCTTGAGGTTGCCCAATTTGTCCGAACTTCCCTTCCACAAATTGATTTGTTGTTCATCTCGGTGATTGCCATTTCTGCGGATTCCTTTTTAAGAAACGCCACAAAGCCGTAACCTTTTGATCGGTTGGTCTTAGTCGTTGATATTCAGAGCAGTAATTGTTCTTTACCTGTGCATCGCGTACTACTCGCGCTTCTGAAATTTTGCCAAATTTTTCAAATTCATTTTGCAAGTCTAGCGTCGTTAGTTCTTGAGCTAAATCACCGACGAATATGTGATGGTCCTCTGTAAATAGGCAATTTATATCGGTAAATAATGATTGTTAACTTACTTGAAGTATCTTTTTTGATGCCGTCGGGTCTCGTAGCCCAATTTACCTTTAGCGGCATTTTGTAGACATCGCGCCCGTTCATTGCGGCGAGGGCGCGCTGAGCGCCAACATGCGTTTCGTAAGTTATAAAACAGTAGTGACTAGTGGAAAGCGCTGCATCGTTGATCATTTTAATATCGACTACATTGCCGATAACTGCAAACAGCGCTTTTAGAACGTTTTCTGTCGCATTTTTATGCAGGTTTCCAACGTATCTAGGACAATAAAGTACAGATAAACTGTGCGATTTCCTTACAGTGTTCTTTTGAAAATCTCATCATCCTTTGCTTGCTCCGAAAGTCTGACTTGATTTTGTTGGATTGGCTGATGTTGTTGTTGTGGTTGATGGTACTGTTGCTGTTGATGGTACTGCGCTGGTTGAAACGGAACGACGTTTGACATCTAAATCTATTTCTGTTTTTATTTCGAAAAAGAACTTTCCGCACTTCATATTATTTAGAAAGGAAAAAGGCAGTATGTTCGGTCAGTGACACAATATACAATAGAGTTTAAATTAAAGAAAACTTTGGTTGGAATCGTCGTTGGTTAGTTTGGTTTCACGCTGGGTACGTGAGTTTATAGAAAAATTTATGTAAAATAATCGAATCTGATCATCAAATAAGTTGAGTTTCTAAATCTAAAATTCGTCGAGCAAGTTTTGCACCGCTTGTTCGTTCTCGTTAACGTAGCTGACTTGACTTTGTATATTTGAGCCTGAGTTGCCTCTCGAAGGCGTGCCGTTGACGCCTGCTGGCAGATGGGCGCTAACTTGGATATGGGCTGTTTGAGTTGTGTTCGGATGAACGCGAATTTGGCTATTCACGTTTTTCTGCGCGGGTTGAATTGGTATCGAGCCGCCAGTCGACGGAATCGCAATCATTCGCATTACAGGACGCCCGTTTGATAGCACGACGTTAGTAGCTCTACTGATTGGCTTAACAAAAAAGTTATAAAAAGATCAACAAATGTGAGGACATACAATCTTAGTCTGTACTTTTCTTAACTTCGATTTTTCTCTCTCTTCTGCCATCTCGGCTTCTTCACTTTCAGTAAATAGCCTGTTCATCAAAACATCCTCGCAAAAAGCTCTGTCCTGCGTGTCTGATAAGAAACGCTTTCTAAATTGCTCTTCGAGATTTCGTTTTCTATGAAGTAATCTTTCGCATAACGGTTCGAAAACAACTTCTTCTGACAATAAGTCGTCGCTTTCTGGAATTTCGGGATATGAGAAACAATGAAATGGTAGAAGGCGCGAAGTTACATCTTCCATGGAAGTGAAGGGTTCTGAAGGATGATTTAGTTTTTACAACATTAAGAAATCGTATTTTTACCGTTTATATTAAGATCATCAGTAACATTCCTCTGATCTTCTTGCATCTTTAGTAAAATTGGTGTTTTCTTGACGGGTTCTACTTTGATTTTTGACTCTGGCGCTGGCAGTTTGATGCCAACTTCGTGAAGCAACTGGCTCTGATTTTCTGCTGGTGCTTGTTGTACAATGCGCGTAACAATCGGCCGAGGATTGTTTGATGGTGAACGGTTTTGTCTTGGTATGACGATGGGCTGCAATGAGTTCTGGGAGCTACGTGGGCTACTTTCTTCAGAAGACCTGAGAAACTGTTCCAGAGGTATGTAATCGACTCCATTGTATGTTGCTTTCACGTTGTCGAGCATTTTAAGAGGATTTCTGGAGAGGTAGTTCCGGTAATTCGTATCGGACTAGATAGATTTTTGGAACTTGCGCCATAAATTTTTCTCATTTAAAATTTTGTTATAGATGTAACATGTTTATTAAATTTTACGTGATTTTGCGATAAGTACCTTTCGATAAATATCTTTCAATTTTTTTATCAGGGCGTGCTGATCATCGTCCATCTCCAGAATATCGGTATAAAGCGTAGAAAAGCATCGTTGCAACTGGGAGAAAGTGCTTCGGAGGTTATCAACCGAATCCGAAGAGAGAACAATGAAACCTGGTCGACTCCCTTGTGGCTCATGGCATTGAACTAAACTCAATTTTTGAATAAAAGATTTTGGAGCTCGGTAAACCTGAAACACGGGCTGGATTGTGTGAGGGCCTTTGCGGCGTAATGGTTGCTGGAGGTTGCTGTGCAATGATTCTCCTGGGCGTTGTTCCCGGTGTACTGGAAACTTGCTGTAGCCTGACAGGCCCGTTTCCATCTCCACCTACTCTCACAACTCTTATCGTTCTCGGTGGATTGCTTGGTGTGCCCCCTGTGCTGACGGGTGTCCTCTAAGGTTACATTTTTAATTGCTCGATGGTGATTAGGTTTGGATAAGGCAATAAAAATTTTATTATAAAATAAAAAATCACTCACGGAAATAATTCGCTGTCCCTGCACGGGCGTCCCTCTGTTTATTGGCACGAGCGGACGATTTCCGCCAGCAACGTTCGGAGATTGAGAGTTTTGAACAACGCGAATGGGCCTGATCAACGGCCGCGCTTGTGCTTGCGTAACCGGACTATCGGTTGCAGCTCGGCCTGTTTGTGAACCACCCGGCGTACCAGAACGTTGAGGATTCAGTATCAGAATAGTTCGCCCATTCAGATTGGAAACTGAACGTTGGTGGTTGTTTCTTCCTTGAATTCTTTGAATGCGAGTACCTTGGCCATTGACAAGGATTATATTCTGATTTTGCCTCGACGGAGTGGCCTCGCTTGTCGCTTGCTGTGACGGACCATTATTGTTACCGGGCGGTCTGGGCCTCACGAGCACGCGCTGAGCAGGCGGAGTGCCAGGCGTTTGGGAGTTTTGGAAATTAAGACGAGCTTGGGTCCGCGGTTGGCTACTAGCAGAGGACGGGATTCTTGCGATCGCCACTGCCTGGTCTTTAATATTGTTTATAAATTGCAGCTTGTAAGACTTGTATCAGTTTTGAAAAGCTCTAGTGTTAAATTTGCGAAATCTATTTACAACGAATTTCCTAGTAAATCGTCCATTGAATCCTCATTCATCAACGTTACTCCATTTGAAGATTCCTGTTTTTGCCAGTCACGATCAGAGCAGTTTCAAACAGACCGTCTTTATAAGCTTATTTCTGTCCCAATTTCGATCTTCTGAAATGTAAATTTTAAAAAAAAACTAGCATCTCGAAATTACGGAGCTTTTTTTTGGGAGAGCGGGAGCAAAAGTTTACTTTTGAGAGAGCGAGATTGTCAGTTGGAAGAAAATCACCAGAATAAAGGAATATGCTTAAATATCATGCAAAAACAGTGGGCCATTGGGAGAACTTATAATGCAGAATCAAGCATGGTTAAAACAAAACGATTCAAGAAAAAGTAAGAGATCTTATAATGTCGTTAGAACGTATGTTTTATAGAAAGACACTCATTTTTTGTTTATTGATCATCAACTGATCAGTCAATCTTATAGGGTCTTTATTTCAAAAAATATCATTATAACAGAGATAAGATTTATAAAGGCACTATCGGAAAAATATTATCTGAAAATTAAATGTGCCATGAAAATAAGAGATTGCTTTCTGCCAAGAATTGTTTGCTGATTTAATACGGTGGTATATATTTACAGAATAGAACTTTATGAGAATAAAGATATTTGTACAATAATCAAATATTTCAATACAGTATATTTTAAACGATTGCAGATCTAACTCTGGATATCGTAGATGCACTCGACATGGAAATATTGTCGTCTTCGATCTGTTTTTGGCGTTGAGCGGCTCCGACCTGAGCGACAATTCGGTCACGGACGGACATTTGGGAAACGGAAGACATGCAAGAGCTTGATGCGATGGACATGGCTAGAAATGATGGTTAAAACTGGAAGCAAGAACAGTTAGCTTACTGTCATAGTCTTGGTGGTAGTACTGGTTCGGGGTGCTTGGCCGGGCGCGCGGAAGGGCTCCCATTGACCTGCAAGTATCTGTCGAAATATCAGAGTTCGAATCAGTGAGGCTCATGTTGACCATTTCTAAAATTCCAGAATTAAAAATGATAGGGAAAAACAAGTGTTACCTCGTGGCAAGCTGGGAACATTGTTCTGATCGCCAAATACATAGTAGCACTGCTCAGAGAAGCTCGTCTTGTTGACAGTGTGCTTGATGTAGCTGGCCTTGAGCATTGAGCTGGCGTACTTGCGTGCGTCTCGACGATCTTGAAGACCTTCGACCTTTGAGTGGAGCCAATCAACAAGTTCAGAGCCAATAAACGCCATTGGAATCGTGATCTTGAGCCACTGACGGTCCTTGATGTCCAAGCCCGAGTTCGGAAAGCGCATCATTCTTGCCACAGTGGACATTTCTACATATGCAAATTAATAACTGATGAATAGAGAATATTCTTACCGGAATGAATAGTTAATTGAATTCTATTAAAATGAGGATAATTCATCTGATCAGCTTCTGGAAGAGAAGACGCAAAGGTGTCTGAGGACGTTTCCGTCAGCTGGGACATGCTACTATATCTGTGATCGCCGTAGCCCTGCTGACTTGCAACCCAGGCCGCTGGGTCGATAGGTCTAATCGGCTCGTTGAGGTTATCGCGAGGCAGGGAGTTGTGATGCGGAGTTGGAGACGGGTCCCAACACTTAGCAATCATGAGCGTGATCTTCTTGCTCGGGTCGTTGACAACTTTGCGCAAGAAATCAACCGCTTCGTTATTCGTCATTTCTTCGAAATTCACATCGTTGACTTGCAAAAGCATATCGCCGGCTTCAATCCTTCCATCGGCAGCAACGGCTCCGCCTTTCATAATCGAGCCAATGTAGATTCCACCGTCGCCAGACTCGTTATTTTGGCCGACGATAGAAATTCCAAGAAACTTGTGCTTTTCGAGGTCGAGTTCTACTGTCATGACGTTCAGAGACATCGTTGAGTCTGTCACAGACGATGAATAATTAGAGGTCTGAAAAGAGAAGGGTTAATTTACATTGACGCGGGGTCTGGTAGACATATGGCGTCTGAATTTCGATTGGGCGCTCTTTACGGAACAATCGATGCGTGCAATTTCCGTCGACTCGGTGCACG
>Ga0115008_10001991_pt1 | contig 16880 bp, 13 predicted proteins | sample FraStrMetagenome_FD_87164 | JGI IMG/M metagenome (GOLD analysis project Ga0115008, IMG submission 87164) | Marine eukaryotic phytoplankton communities from Arctic Ocean - Fram Strait ARC3M Metagenome | ecosystem: Environmental > Aquatic > Marine > Oceanic | place: Fram Strait | collected...
AATAATAATAATAGTTACTACTTCGTTGGAAAAAATAAAACAGATGTTATTTTAGGAATTAAAAAAAAGTCACAATTAAGAACATTTAAAACAAAAACAGTTTCCATACGAACTGATGTTTTTTCAAAGGAGTTAGACTTTAACTTAACAACAGACATCTTAAATAGAGAGCTGCTTTTTTTACAAAAACACTTAGGTAAATATCCACATTTTGAAATTTTCATAGACAAAGCTACACAAAATAAAAACCCAATCTTTGGTTTAAATCAGCTCCCTAAATTTTTGCGTCCTTTTTCTGATACTTTTAAATGGGATATTACTATGTTCAAAGCATTGACAAAAAGATACATTGAAAACACAATACTATTAAACAAGAGAAAAGACTATTGGTTATTAGACGGAATTCAGAATTATTTGATGATCGAATATATAGAAGAATTTTACCCAGAAATTAAGCTTTTAGGAAACGCTTCAGATTCTTGGTTATTAAAAAAATTCAATTTCTCTAAGTTAAAATTTAATGATAAATACCCTCTTGTTTATGAATTTACAGCTCGTGAATTTTTAGATCAAGCACTTACTACATCAGCAGACTCTTTATCAAATTTCAATAGAAAAATAGTTAACAAATACAAAGCAGGATTAGGGTTTCGATTCCTAAAAGGTTATTTAGGAGACACAATTGTAAATAAAACAATTAAAGAGTTCTATAAGAATAATCAATTAACAATTATTTCTAGTGCTAAATTTGAACAATTACTTTCTTCAAAAACTACTAAAAATTTAGATTGGTTTTTTAATGATTTTTTAAAAACCACTAAAAAAATAGATCATACAATTGAAGAAATAAAAAAAGAAAAAGACAGTATATCTGTAACCATAAAAAACAAAAGAAATATAACAACACCTTGTGCTATTTATGCACTTAAAGACGGAGATATTAAATTTCAAAAGTGGGTTTCTGACGTGGATAGTTCTAAAACCATTAAATTTAAAAGAGGTAACTACGACTCGTTTGCATTAAACTATGAAAATTTATATCCAGAACTTAACACCCTTGATAATTGGAAAAAAATTGATAAAAAATTATTAAATAAACCAGTAAAACTCTCTTTTTTTAAAGACATCAATGATCCCAATTTTAATCAACTATTTTATCAACCAGGTGTCAATTATAATTTTTATAACGGATTAATTCTTGGAGTAAATTTACATAATAAACCCCTTATAAGAAGAAACTTTGAATTTGAAGTATCTCCAAATCTTGCAACAAAAAGCAAAACAGTTGTGGGGAAATTTTCTTTACTATATAATCAGTTTTTTGAAAAGACAAAAATTTATAAAATTGCATACGGACTTTCAGGAAGCACCTCAGATTATGCTCCTAACTTATCCTATAAATCACTCATACCTTATGTAAATATTTTTTTTAAAAGAAAAACTTTAAGAGATGCAACTTCAGAGTCTTTTAGAGCAAAATTAATTCATATTAACAAAGAGGTAGCTGCCAATACAATTCAAACAGCTCAAGACAACTATAGTGTTGTAAGCTTGAGTTACAATTATACAAATCCAGATATAATTAAAGAATTCAGATATCGTTTTAGTGCAGAATTTGGAGAAAAATTCTCCAAAGCAAAAGTAGACCTTCGATTTAGAAAACTAACTTCATCTAATACACAATTAGATTTTAGACTTTTTGCAGGTACCTTTCTAAACAATAAGACCTCAGGAGACTATTTTAGTTTTGGGCTTGACAGAAGTAATGATTATTTATTTGAATTAAATTACTTAGGAAGATCTGAAAGTACAGGTTTTTTTAGTCAACAATATATCATAACTGAAGGTGGTTTTAAATCTGTACTTCCAACAAGGTTTGCAAATCAGTTTATGATTTCAACTAATTCGAGTATTGGGTTATGGAGATGGGTTGAACTTTACAAGGATGTTGCTATTTTAAAAAACAGAAGTAAACCAGTTTATTTTGCTTATGAAAATGGGATTCGTTTTAATTTTGTGCATCAAATTTTTGAAATTTATTTTCCTATTTACTCAAATAATGGTTGGGAATTATCTCAAACTGCATATCCACAGAAAATAAGATTTTCGTTATCTGCAGATGTGAAATCTATCTATAACTTTTTCAGACGCGGTTTTTTTTAATAAATTGACTAAAAATATAATAGTTTCAATTATTATTAAATAATTAATAATAAAAAAGCCTTAATGATTAAAAAAATTACGATATTCTTAATAAATATTTAAATTTTTAAATATCAACTAAAAAAACTACCTTTGCCCCTCTCTAAAATCGAATAAAGATGCTGCAGGAAAAACAAACAGTTAATAAACAAAAACTTTCTTTTGAGGATTTTAAGGCAGAAGTTTTAAACGACTACAAAATTGCTAAAATCAGTAGAGAGTGTAGTTTATTAGGGCGTAGAGAGGTGCTTACGGGCAAAGCTAAGTTTGGAATTTTTGGTGACGGAAAAGAAATCCCGCAACTAGCAATGGCAAAAGCATTCAAAATTGGGGATTTTAGATCTGGCTATTATAGAGATCAAACATTCATGATGGCTATTGGCGAATTAACTGCACAACAATTCTTTGCAGCATTATATGCCCACACAGACATAAAAGCAGATCCGATGTCTGCTGGAAGACAGATGGGTGGCCATTTTGCGACACATAGCTTGAATGAAGATGGCACCTGGAAAGACTTAACAAAACAATATAACTCAAGCTCCGATATTTCACCAACTGCTGCTCAAATGCCTCGATTACTTGGACTAGCTCAAGCTTCAAAAATTTACAGAACAGAAAAAAGCGTTCATCATAAATCTACATTTTCCAATAATGGAAATGAAGTTGCCTGGGGCACTATCGGTAATGCAAGCACAAGCGAAGGTTTATTTTTTGAAACCATAAACGCTGCAGGTGTTTTACAAGTTCCAATCTTAATGAGTGTTTGGGACGATGAATACGGAATTTCAGTTCATGCAAAGCACCAAACAACAAAAGAAAGTATTTCAGAAATTTTAAAAGGTTTCCAAAGAGAAAAAGATAAAGAAGGGTATGAAATTTTTGTTGTCAATGGTTGGGATTATGTTCAACTGATAGACATCTACAGCAAAGCTGCAAAAATTGCAAGAGAAGAACATGTACCAGTTCTTATTCATGTTAAAGAACTAACTCAGCCTCAAGGGCATTCTACCTCTGGATCTCATGAACGATACAAGGGAAAAAAAAGATTAAATTGGGAAAAAGAACACGATTGTATAACTAAAATGCGAAACTGGATTTTAGACTTTGAATTAGAAACTGAAACGGGTGAAGTTTTACGCTTTGTTAATTCGGAAGAAGAAATTATTATACTGGAAAAAGAAGTAAAAAAAGAAGTTGTAATTGCAAAAAGAAATGCTTGGAATGCATTTATAAATGAAATTAAAGCCGAAGTTTCAACCGCTTGTCAAATACTAGATAAAGTTGCCGTTAAAAGTAAAAATAGGGCTTTCATTATCAAGTATAAAAAAGAATTAACATCTATCATTGAACCTAGTCGAAAAGACGTTTTATCAATGGCCAGAAAATCTCTACGTTTCCTTAAAGACGAAGACTTTGCAGAAAAGATATTACTTCAAAATTTCATTAAAGAATCTCTAAAAGATGCTTCAGTAAAATTCTCATCTCACTTAAATAGCGAATCAGAGTTTAAAGCGATAAATGTTTCAGAAAAAAAACCGCTTTATACTAAAAAGAAAGCTTTAGTAGATGCAAGGATTATCATGAGAGATAATTTTGACGCCCTACTTAAAAAATACCCCGAAGTAGTCATTTTCGGTGAAGATGCAGGTCTAATCGGTGATGTAAATCAAGGACTTGAAGGGCTTCAAGAAAAATATGGAGAAATAAGAGTCTCTGATACAGGTATTAGAGAAGCAACAATAATTGGACAGGGTATCGGTTTAGCAATGCGGGGCTTAAGACCTATTGCAGAAATACAATACTTAGATTACTTATTATATGCATTGCAAATTATGAGTGATGATTTAGCCACACTTCAATACAGAACTTTTGGTAAACAAAAAGCACCATTAATCATTAGAACACGAGGTCACAGATTAGAAGGAATCTGGCATGCAGGATCACCAATGGGAGGAATCATAAATAACGTTAGGGGTATTCATGTTTTAGTTCCAAGAAATATGACAAAAGCTGCAGGATTTTATAATACTTTACTAGAAGGTGATGAACCTGCATTGGTTATTGAATGCTTAAATGGATACAGATTAAAAGAAGAATTACCAATAAATCTAGGAGAATTTAAAATACCTATTGGACAAGTTGAAACAGTTAAAAAAGGTACAGATTTAACAGTTGTCTCTTATGGTTCTACATTGAGGATTGTTGAAAAGGTTGCTTTAGAATTAGAACAAGTAGCTATAAACATCGAAATTATAGACGTACAAAGCTTACTTCCTTTTGATTTAAATCATGACTGTGTAAAAAGTTTAGCAAAGACAAATAAATTGCTGATCATTGATGAAGATGTTCCTGGTGGAGCTTCGGCATATCTTCTTCAAGAAATTATAGAAAAACAGAATGGTTATAAATATTTAGATAGCAAACCTGCTACGTTAACTGCTAAAGCTCATAGAACTGCCTATGGAACAGATGGAGATTACTTCTCAAAACCTTCGGCAGAAGATATTTTTGAAAAAATACATGAAATAATGCATGAAGCTAACCCAACTAAATATAAAAGTTTGTATTAAATTTAGGTGCAAATAACAGAATTATAATGCTCAAAATTGATGAATTCTAAGCATTGATTTTTAACTCAAAATTTCGTTGATTCACAAGTAACTCTTAAAAAAAAATACACTCTATTTTTCTCGAAGTAAAAATTTACTTAAAAAATTAGACACAATAAAATGGACCAAAAAAAATGAGTAAAATAAAAAACCTACTATTTAAGTTGAAATATGAAATTTATTTTAAGATTCAGAAATCCATTAAAAATTAAATTATTTTACTTTTGCAATAAGTGATTTCCTATTGCACATTGTAAGCATAATTTCTTTGCACAATAATTATTTTTAAGCTCTAACAAAGCTTGCGTATCAAGTACAGAACTAGAATTAATTTTCAAATCATTAAACTTAGAAATAATACTGTTTTTTTCTGGCTTAATTTTTTGAAAAAAAGCTAAAAAATCCTGTTCATTAACTTCTCCTCTTCCCTTTCGATACAAAAATTTTAAAGGAATTATAGTGTTTATCAATACTAAATTGATAAACTGTTTTGTTAATTTTTTGGATGAAAAACTTGATGTTTTATGAAATGTATAATGTGTATTCCAAAATAAATTTACATTCACATTAAATAAATTATAAAAGCCTTTTAGTGTCTGTATTTTTATTAATTTAGAAAATAAACTTTGATGAAGATGATAAAGAGAAATTAATTGTGCAATTCGTATCGTTGGAAAATTTGGAGGCCTCATCCTAAAAAAAGAAAACTGGTTATTTGATATTGAATTCAAATTGTATTTATGCTTTAAGTAGTGGAATTCTTTTTTTAATTGTTGATGATATACATCTTCAATTGTTTCTTCCAGAAACCCAGATTGTCCAAAAAGTAAAGCTGTTAATTTATTTTCATCAGATCGAACTCTTCTTAATATTGAAAAATCAAAGGAATTTGCCAAACTCAAAAAAACTTCACCATTCACTTTTAACCCAAAATTCTTAGCCAATAATTTAAACAATACAGCTTCAAAATCATTTTTATTAGCAACCAAAATCTCTTTCATTTCATTAGACTTTCTCTCTAATCTTTCAAAAAACAAACGTTCTTTCCAATTTTCAAAAATAAAACTATCGATAGAATGAATTTCGTTTTCACAAGAAATCCAGCGTTGCTTTGCAGAAAATAAATTACGGTAATTATTTAAAGCAGAATTGAAAACAAAATCCTTTAAAATTAAAACAGGTAAAGGCATATTATTCCTCATAAAGACAGTTGAATCATCTTCCCAAACAACATGTAAAATAACAGCATCATAATTGGGGTCAAGTTCATGATTATGAACATACCAATCTGATGATTTTAAATGAATTTCAACATTACCAACCCAAAGCTGATTTTCAATTTTCACTTGAGCATTTAGGAAATCAGGACCAGAATTATGATTATGAATACCTGTTTTTAAAATCAATAAACTTTCTTTAGTGGTTGTTTTTAAATCATGAATTGAAAGTAACTGAAACTTCCAAACATAATGAAGAAAATCCTCATTCATAGTTTTTTTCATCAAGGTACAAAAAATTGCATATACCTTTATAAATATTTATAATAGTCTTAACAGTACTCATCAATAAGAATGCCTTATTTTTGCAGCTCAATAAATAATAATGAATATTATAGACGACCTAAAATGGCGGTATGCCGTTAAAAAATTTGATTCAGAAAAACAACTTTCATCAATTCAAATAAATACATTAAAAGAAGCTTTTAATTTAACAGCAACTTCATATGGCTTACAGCCTTTAAAACTTATAGTAGTTAAAAACAAAGAAATTCAAAAGGAGTTAGTAACACATTCTTGGAATCAATCTCAAATACAAGAGGCCTCTCATGTTTTAGTTATTTGTATTCCCGAAAAATATACTACTGAAGAAGTAAAAAGCTACTTTGAATTGGCCAAAAAAATTAGAAAAACACCAGATTCGGTACTGAATCCTTTTATAAAAATTTTAACTACTGAAATTCAAAATAAAACACAAGAAGAATTATCTCTTTGGAATCGAAATCAAGCTTATATTGCATTGGGAAATTTAATGACAGTTTGCGCTGTCGAAAAAATAGATGCCTGCCCAATGGAAGGTTTTATTCCAGAAAAATATGACGAAATACTAGGTCTAAAAAAACAAAATTTAAAATCAGTATTAGTTTTACCAGTTGGCTTTAGATCAAACGATTGCTATATGAAAGATTTAGCTAAAGTTCGAAAACAGACACAGGAAACCGTAATAAATATAAACTAATTTTTTAGCCTAAAATTTAAGATTATGAGCGAAGCAGTAAGAAAATTAGAACCAAAAATTGTTTGGAATCACTTTGCTGATTTAAATGCAATTCCACGTCCTTCAAAAAAAGAAGAGCGTATTATTCAGTTTATGGTAGATTTTGGTGAAAATTTAAACCTTGATACCGTCATCGATAATGTTGGTAATGTGATTATAAAAAAACCGGCTACAAAAACTTTTGAAGATCGAAAAACAGTAGTCTTACAGAGTCATTTAGACATGGTTCATCAAAAAAATTCTGATACTATTTTCGACTTTGACAAAGAAGGAATTAAGATGTTGGTTGACGGAGACTGGGTTACTGCAGACGGTACAACTTTAGGTGCTGACAATGGCATGGGTGTTGCAGCAATAATGGCAGTTTTATCTTCCAATGATCTTCAACACCCTGCGATTGAAGCACTTTTTACAATTGACGAAGAAACAGGTATGACTGGTGCAATGGGTTTAGAAGCAGGTCTTTTAAAAGGTGAAATACTCTTAAATCTAGACACAGAAGAAGATGATGAAATTGGAATGGGCTGTGCTGGAGGCATCGATGTTACTGCTACTAGAAATTACTCTGAAGAAAAAATACCTGATAATTCTTCAGCTTTTTTGATGACCGTTAAAGGATTAAATGGAGGACATTCTGGAATGGATATCAGTAAAGGGCTAGGAAATGCGAACAAAATTATGAATCGACTGTTATTTGATAGTTTTACAAATTTTGGTTTGCGTATTTCAGAAATAAATGGCGGTAGTTTGCGCAATGCAATTCCTCGTGAAAGTAAATCAATTTTTACTGTAGACATAATTTCTAGTGAAGCGTTTCTGTTTGAAATTAACCTACTTATAAATAGCATAAAAGAAGAATTTGCTTCATTAGAACCCAACTTAACTATAGACATAGAAACAACTTCAACTCCAAAAAGTGTAATGGAATTAGGCGTTCAAGAAGGACTTATAAAATCTATTTACACAGCTTTAAATGGAGTGTATAGAATGAGTCCTGATATTATAAATTTGGTAGAAACTTCTAATAATATTGCAAGAGTAATTGTTAAAGAAGGTAAAATTAAAATCGCATGCCTGACACGGTCTTCTTCAGAAAGTAATAAATTAGATTTGGCAAATTCTTTAAAATCTGCTTTTGAATTATCTGGATTTAATATTGCTCTTTCTGGAGAATATCCAGGGTGGCAACCAAATGTAAATTCAGAAGTTTTAGAAATAGTTAGAAATCTTTATGAAAAATTACACGGAGAAAAAGCACATGTTGCTGCATGTCATGCAGGATTAGAATGTGGGATTTTGGGTCAAAATTACCCAGAAATGGATATGGTTTCTTTTGGACCAACCATTAAAGGAGCCCACTCACCAGATGAAAAAGCAAGCATCTCATCAGTTGATAAATTTTGGAATTTTTTAGTTGAAATTTTAAAAAATATCCCTTAAAGATAAGCCTCTACCATATGCAAAAACTGAAGTAAATACATTGGTTTTATTTAGTCAAACTTGTTCAAAAATATCAAATGAAATTATTCAAATTACTCATAAACAACCACTTATAATATTAGTTTTTTGTTAATATCTTTAACTTTATAAAAACAGAAAAAAATGTAAATTTACGTTTGATACAGAAAAATAATACAATGGGTAAAATAATTGCTATTGCAAATCAAAAAGGGGGTGTTGGTAAAACAACAACTAGTATTAATTTAGCAGCTTCTCTAGGGGTCCTAGAAAAAAAAGTTTTATTAATTGATGCTGATCCTCAAGCAAATGCTACTTCTGGCCTAGGTCTTGATGTTGATTCAGTAACATTCGGCACCTATCAAGTTTTAGAGCATACAATCTCAGCAAAAGAAGCAATTATCAAGACCGATTCGCCTAATTTAGATATCATTCCTGCACACATAGATTTGGTTGCTATAGAAATTGAATTGGTAGACAAAGAAGAAAGAGAACACATGTTAAAGAAATCATTGGTTGAAATTAAAAATGACTACGATTATATTTTAATAGATTGTGCACCATCTTTAGGTTTAATAACATTAAACTCCCTAGTCGCAGCAGACTCTGTAATTGTTCCTATTCAATGCGAATATTTTGCTCTCGAAGGTTTAGGGAAATTACTAAACACGATTAAAAGTGTTCAAAATATTCATAACTTAGAATTAGACATAGAGGGGTTGCTACTTACCATGTTCGATTCTCGTCTACGTCTTTCTAATCAGGTTGTAGATGAAGTTAGAAAACATTTTTCTAGCATGGTTTTTGAAACTATTATTAGAAGGAATACACGCTTAGGTGAAGCTCCAAGTTATGGAGAAAGTATTATTGCATACGACGCCACCAGTAAAGGAGCTATAAATTACCTAAATTTAGCACAGGAATTAATAAAAAAGAATTCGTAGATGGCAAAAGCAACTAAAAAACAAGCTTTAGGAAGAGGATTATCTGCCTTATTACAAGAAACACCAAAGAACAACTCTTCATCAGATAAAAATGCTGATAAAGTTGTTGGCAGTATTATAGAAATTGAACTTGATTTCATTGATGTAAACCCTTTTCAACCAAGAACTTATTTTAATGAAGAATCCCTCCAAGAACTAGCAAACTCCATTCAAGAATTAGGAGTAATTCAGCCAATTACAGTAAGAAAGTTAAAAGGAAATAAATTTCAATTAGTTTCTGGAGAACGAAGATATAGAGCATCCAAATTAATCGGTAGCGAAACAATTCCGGCATACATTAGGCTTGCCAACGACCAAGAAATGTTAGAAATGGCTTTGGTTGAAAATATTCAACGTAAAAATTTAGATCCAATTGAAGTAGCGCTTTCTTATCAGCGTTTAATTGATGAAATTCAACTAACCCAAGAAGAGTTAAGTACAAGAGTAGGTAAAAAACGCTCTACCATTACCAATTATTTACGTTTGTTAAAATTAGATCCTATATTACAAACAGGAATGAGAGATGGTTTTATTTCTATGGGTCACGGAAGAGCTATGATTAATGTTGAAAACACAGAAGATCAATTAGGCATTTACGAGAAAATTTTAAAAGAAAAGTTATCTGTCAGACAAACAGAAGATTTAGTCAAAAAATTAAAATCTGGAACAACTACAAAACCGAATAAAAAACCAATTCCTAGTTATGTAAAAAGGAGTATCACAGGAATTAGCGAATACTTTGGACGTAAAATAGATGTTAAAATTAGTACCAATGGAAAAGGTAAAATTCTAATTCCTTTTCATTCTGAAGAAGATTTAAACCGAATAAAAAACTTATTAAAATAAGTGCTTTTTAAAAGAATCATATTTGTTTTATTTTTTGGATTTTTTTCTGCGTATATTTTTGGGCAGAAAGATACTGTAAATGTAAAAAAAGTTAAATACAAAAGACAGGTTAAATTTGATAAAAAAGGTATTTACAATCCTTTAGCTCCGGCAAAAGCTGCATTTTATTCAGCTATTTTTCCAGGAATGGGCCAAATTTATAATGAAAAATATTGGAAAACTCCTATTGTTTGGGGAGCATTAGGAACAAGTATTTATTATTATTTAAACAATAAAAAAGAATATAAAAGATACCGGACAGCCTATAAATTAAGAAGAAATAATTTAGTTGATGAATTTACTGTTAATGGAATTGAAATTATTTCTATAGAAACTTTAGAAAGAGCACAAGATCAATTGAGGGGAAATAGAGATTTATCACTTTTAACAACGGTAATTCTTTATGTTTTACAAATTGTAGAGGCTAGTGTAAATGCGCATTTAATCCAATTTAACACTGATGATAATTTATCATTTAAACCTACTTTTATAAATGATCCTATTAAAATTGACGCTCCAAAAGTAGGTCTAACAATTAAATATAATTTTTAAGATGAAAATTGCACTATTAGGTTATGGAAGAATGGGTAAAGAAATTGAAAAAATTGCTTTATCTCGTGGACATGAAATAGTAATCAGAAAAGATGTAGATGATATAATTGATATTACATTAGCAGACGTGGCTATTGATTTTAGTGTTCCCACTTCAGCTTTTAATAATATTTCAAATTGTTTAAATAACAATGTACCCGTTATATCTGGCACTACTGGATGGTTAGATAAATATGATGATACAATTGCCTTGTGTAAAGAAAAAAAAGGGGCATTTATTTATGCTTCAAATTATAGTTTAGGTGTCAACATATTTTTTGAACTAAACACACAATTGGCAAAAATGATGAAAACTATAGAGGGGTATACTATTTCTATGGAAGAAATTCATCATACTAAAAAATTAGACGCACCTAGCGGAACGGCAATTACATTAGCCGAGGGGATTATAGAAAACACTTCTAAAAATAACTGGAAGTTAGGGGAAGTAACGTCGGAAGAAAATATAGCAATTATTGCCAAAAGAATCTCTAAAGTTCCAGGAACACATACTGTTTGGTATAATTCTGAAGTAGATTCTTTAGAAATTAAACATACAGCTCATAGCAGAAAAGGTTTTGCTTTAGGCGCTGTAATTGCTGCAGAATGGATTTCTGACAAAACGGGAGTGTTTTCTATGAAAGACGTGTTAAATATTGGTTAAAAACTGTAACATTTTTGCTATTTTGCGCCTTATAAAAAATTAAAAATTCATCCTTTAAAAAGGAATTTAAAAATATTAATATGACTTTTTTACAATGGTTTATCATTTTTTTAATTATTCAAGTAATTCATTTTTTTGGAACTTGGAAGTTATATGTAAAAGCAGGGAGAAAATCGTGGGAGGCTGCGATTCCTATTTATAATGGAATTATTTTAATGAGAATTATTAATCGACCAAAATGGTGGATTCTCTTATTATTTATTCCTGTGGTGAATTTATTAATGTTTCCAGTTATATGGATTGAAACTATAAGAACTTTTGGTTTTTATAAAAAATCAGACTCCTTTTTAGTAATTGTAACTTTTGGTTTATATATTCTGTACATCAATTATCTAACAGATACAAAATACAATGCTAATAGAAGCTTAAAACCCAGGTCAGAAGTAGGCGAATGGATTAGTTCAATTACATTTGCAATTATTGCTGCTACTTTGGTTCACACCTACTTTATGCAACCGTTTACAATACCCACTTCATCTTTAGAAAAATCTTTACTTGTTGGTGATTATCTTTTTGTAAGTAAATTTCACTATGGTGCAAGGGTTCCTTCAACAGTAATCGCAGCTCCAATGGTTCATGATTCACTTCCTTTTACTGGAACAGCATCTTATTTAAAAAAACCTCAACTGCCATATACACGTTTACCGGGCTTGCAAAAAATTAAAAATAATGATATTGTATGTTTCAATTGGCCTGCAGACACTTTAGCTACAATGTGGGGAGACACATCTGGTAAATTCACTTACAAACCTGTTGATAAAAAAACAAACTATGTAAAACGTTCTGTTGGTATTGCTGGTGATTCTTTAGAGATGATAAATGGTTATTTCTACATCAATGGTAAAAAGAATGAATTACCAGATAGAGCTAAATTACAGTTTTATTATACCTATGAATCAAAAAAACCAATCAGTCAGAGTACTTATCCTAAATTTTTAATCGATAAGGAAAGAACGGGAGTTTATAAAATTTTGTCTGAATATTGGAATAATTCTAAGGTACAAGATGCAATAAAAAAGAATGGAAATTTATCTAAAATTGATTCAGACTCTCTTTATACAGAAGTTGTTGGAGGTATAAATGCTGACTTAGCAAGAAAATTAAAAATGTTATCTGTTGAGAATAAAATCAACATCAATTTAACTCAAGAGGAAGTTGATCGCTTAAAGAAATACCCACTTACTGTGTCTATAAAAAAGGTAAATCATGGAGCTGATAATGCCATTTTTCCTCACATAGAAAAATTAGGTTGGAGTCAAGATAATTTTGGTCCAATTTATATTCCAAAAGCAGGAACCTCAATAAAATTAACTTCAGAATCTTTACCGTTTTATGAACAAATTATCAAAAATTATGAAAACAATGACCTACAAGTTGTTGGAGAAAATATTTTTATCAATGGAAAAAAAGTAGATTCTTATACATTTAAACAAGATTATTTTTATTTAATTGGAGATAATAGACATAACTCTTTAGATGCTCGTTATTGGGGATATGTTCCTTTTGATCATGTTTTAGGAAAACCCGTAATGGTTTGGTTTAGTTGGGATGCAAATGCAGCTTCTTTTGGAGCTAAATTAAAATCCATTCGTTGGAATAGAATGTTTACCACAGTTCATGGTGATGGCAAACCTGTTTCTTACAGATATTTAGTTTTAGTATTGATTGGCCTTTATATTGGTTATAATTTTTATAAAGGAAAAAAGAGAACTGTTAAAAAATAAGGGAAATGGCATTGTTTATTCCTACGTATTTTTCTCCAATATCTCAATATTCAGAAATTATAAAAAATGATTCTATATCTTTTGAGATGCAAGATAATTTTCAGAAACAAAGCTATAGGAATAGATGCTACATCTATAATTCTAATGGAAAACAATTGTTGAACATTCCTCTTAATGATAAGAATAAAGGAACCTCTAAAAGAAAAAAAACTAAAGACATGTTGGTTGAAAATGATTTTCCTTGGCAAGAACATCATTTGAAATCTTTACAGACAGCATATAGAACTTCTCCTTTTTATGAGTTTTACGAAGATGATTTACTATCAATTTTTACAAAAAAATATACTTTTTTACAGGATGTAAATATTGATACCTTTTTATTTATAACAGATGCTTTACAAATAAATCAGCAATATTCTAAAACCGAAGAATACATTTTAGAAGGAAATAACGATGACTTTAGAAAACTTGCTGACACAAAAAAACAACCAAAACAATCAGAAATAACATACATACAAATGTTTGACGACAAACATGGATATATTGATAATTTATCAATTTTAGACCTTCTTTTTATGGAAGGCCCAAACGCCATAAGTTATTTAAAATAAAAAATGTAACTTTAATAAAATTTTTATGTATGGAGTTATTAAAAACATTTACTGAACTTTATTTCCCTTCACAATCTGACGCCTTTGTTAAAAAGTTAAATAATCTCTTAACTAAAAAAAAATATAAAAAAAAAGAAACTATTGTAAAATTGAAAGAAATTCCCTCAAAATTTTATATCTTAAAAAAGGGAATTGTTAGAAGTTATATAGTAGGACCTCAGGGAAAAGAGCATATTAAAATATTATATACAAAAAATAATATTTTTGCTCCTTTAACTGCTCTTATTAAAAAAAAACCATCACTTTATTCTTTTGATTGTCTATCAGATTGCGAAATTTTAGAAGGAAATTATACTGATTTATTAGCATTGACAAATTCTGATTTAGAATTTTCAGTTTCGTATTCGAAAATTCTTGAAGAAATGTATTTAAGAACAGATAATAAAATTCATGATTTATCAATATTAAATGCTACAGAAAGGTTTATAAAACTAAAGAAAGAAAAACCTAATATTGAAAATCTAATTAAGCAATATCATATTGCTTCTTATTTAAACATCACTCCAACTCAATTAAGTAGAATTAAAAAAAATATTATTCAAAATAAAGTTTAAATCTATTAACCTATGTTCATGACACTTACAGATCATTATTGTAATTTTAAACCCTAAATAGCTATTAGAAAAAGTTTTCATTTTATTTCCCTATTAATAATATGAGCTTTATAAAAAAATTTATTGAACTTTATTCTTCTTCAGCATCTGAAGACTTTGTTGAAAAATTAACAAATAGATTAAAAACAACGTATTATAAGAAAGATGAAAGCATTGTAAAACTCGGAGATATTTCATCAAAATTTTATATCATGAAAGAGGGAATTGTTAGAAGTTATATAATAGGTCCAAATGGAAAAGAACATATTAAAATATTACATAAGGCTATCAGTATTTTCGCACCTTTATCTGCTCTTATTAAAAAACAACCATCAACTTTAATTTTTGACTGCTTAACAGATTGTGAAATATTAGAAGGAGATTTCTATGAATTATTTACATCAAAAATTTTAAATCTAGAGATTTCTAGCTTCTACATTAAAATCCTTGAAGGAATATATACTACTTCTGAAAATAAAATTCATGATTTATCAATATTAAATGCTACTGAGAGGTATATAAAGTTAAGGAGAGAAATTCCTAACATTGAAAATTTAATTCAACAATATCATATTGCATCTTATTTAAATATTACTCCAACACAATTAAGTAGAATTAGAAAAGATTATTATTCAAAATAAAATTATTCTATACAACTATGTTGAGAGATATAGCTGTTCATTATTGTATATTTAAGAATTAGGAAACATTTCCCCCAAATATTAAATTTCATTTGTGTTTCTATAATTATAAAAAGACTTGTTAATTAACAAGTCTTTTTTACTTTTACAAAATATGATGTTAAAATTATTTATCCATTATGGATTGCATTTTATTTTTCCAGCAATAATTGCCTTTTTATTCTTTAAAGAAAAATGGAAAACGGTCTACTTCATTTTTATTTTAAGTATGCTTGTAGATTTAGACCATTTAATGGCAACACCTATATTTGACAACAACAGATGTAGTGTTGGCTTCCATTTCCTGCATTCTTATAAGGCGATCACAATATATTCTGTTTGTGTGTTTTTTAAAAAAATAAGAATTATGGCAGTAGCACTACTTTTTCATATGATGATAGATTATATAGATTGTTATTTGTAATATTTTTTTAAAAGATTACCTAACTCAGAAGATATATTAAGCTTAAAAATTAAAAAAAGATAAATTACTATAATTAGAATACTTTTTAAGATAATATTAATGATAGGATGAATTGGAAATTTTAGTAAATAAATATTTTCAATAGGAAAATCCCAAAAATTAAAAAACAAATATAAAATAGCGATAATTATAATCATCTTAAATGTCTTATTTGTAAAAGGAGTAATAGAAAACTTAGTTTTTACAAAAAATAACTTAAAAGAATTTGCAAGAAAAATGACAATCAACGTTGCTAATGCTAAACCATCTGTACCCATCTCTAACTCATAGTAAAAGAGTTTATTTAAAAAATACACGGACAAAGCCATGGAGATACTAATTGGTAAAGTTATTTTGTAAAACTTAGAATTATTTATGATGGCGCCATTATTACCAAGAAAACCGTTATATAGTTTAAGAGAAGAAATCATAAAGACAACGAATACACCTCCTGCATATTCTTCAGGTAATAATTTATATAACTGCTTTATATTCGCATTAATTAACACAAAGAAAAGACCGCTAATTAGTAATAAATTAATAGAGCTTTTTTTATACAATGATGCTACTTCTTCGTGATTATCCTCATTTAATGTTTTAGAAGTTAAGGGCTGTAAAATATTAAGCATAGCTCTACTTGGAGCTTCTATAAAAGAACCGATAAAAACAGCTACAGAATAATAGGCAGCTTTTACTAAAGATTCTTTTCCTGGAATCATATATTTATCTATATCTAAGATAATAGCTCCTGCACTACCCGCCAAAATAATATATCCTGAAAAACGGATTACTTCTTTAAAATTATCTGGTGTAGTTAATGTGAATTTTGGCATATATAATTTTAGTGCATAGAACATCATAATAAACATTCTTATAAAATAAGCACCTGTCAAATAGTATATAAATTCTGTTTTTGTAATAAAACCAAAATAAACAAAAAATAATAAGATCATTACAACAACTCGATTGTATAATTCTTTCAAAATATTACCAAATACAGATTGAAACTGAACTTTAGCC
>Ga0115008_10001996_pt1 | contig 16867 bp, 16 predicted proteins | sample FraStrMetagenome_FD_87164 | JGI IMG/M metagenome (GOLD analysis project Ga0115008, IMG submission 87164) | Marine eukaryotic phytoplankton communities from Arctic Ocean - Fram Strait ARC3M Metagenome | ecosystem: Environmental > Aquatic > Marine > Oceanic | place: Fram Strait | collected...
AGAAACCACAACCGTTGGCTCATCTTTTAAATAACGTGATAAACCTTTGGCGATCGATGCTTGTAATTCCACAATCGTTTTTTTACTTGCGCGTATCTCACCAATAACAGGAATGCTTACAAAGCCATCAGGCCTTACTGAAAACTGTTCAGAGCTTAACGATGGCTCATTCCAGACCGCCAATGACAAAACGTCACCTGCATTAATCTGGTAAGTGCCAGCTTCAATTTTTTCGTCTTCATATTGAGCTAAGGCATATGTGCTGAGCAATAATGCGAAAAAAAGTGTACACAACCCTAGGCAATAACCTGAACAGCGACTCTGTAAATTGGCTGAAATAAAACCGCTCATGATTAATCCCTATGAATACTCTTAAATTGATGACTTAGCGTTTTAATTTTTATATAACGATAAGATAAAGTTTTTCTTAATTCAGTAATTAAGCGTAGTCCAAAAAAGTTGTTTGTCATTGATTAAGTAGCTGTTTTTTCTACTTATTAGTGCCTAAAAAACACGTTTCATAGGGCAGGCTTAATAATTCAAGCTTAGTAATTAAACTAAATGAAGTTTGCTTCTAAAGATATGCTCTTTATATAGCTTTACACTTTTTTGCACTAAATCGAACAAATAGCGCAAGAAGGGAAAAGAAGAATGCACTTGCAGAGGTATGAATTGAAAAAAAGAATGACGTAAAAATGATAAATAGCCAACTATAACAACAGTTTAGCTATTTATCTGTCTATGCTGTTACGCTTGTAACTCAGTCAAGGTGGTTTGTAAAATCAATGCATCGCTACTCGCACGATGACGCTGTAACTGCATATTATTAATCACCGCGTTTTTCTTTTGATGCCATTGGGCCATTTGTTTTTGGGACATTAAAGAAGCGACAGAATCGATTTTAAACCTCTGACGGATGCTTGCCTCCTCATAAAGCATCGCCAACCAACAAGAATCATTACCCCAAGCATCAGAATAGACCGTTTCACCATCGAGCCACTCATTAAGCAACATAGCCACTTTAAGAGCTGATTTACCTTTAACCAAAAGAATATCTCGAGGAATGCCATGTATAGCTGCTGCATCCTCATTCCAATGCACCCAATCGTCTTCTGGGCGAATTAACGTACAGTGCATTTGTCCACTCGCCATAGCGACACCGACCTCAATAGGATAACTACCTGCGCCAAAACCAGACGCTTCTACGTCAATAAAGTTGTACATGGATACTGCTCTCTCGAAATTATTAGTCTGCATAGGGCGCATCGGAGTCGATGCCAATAGGCGATTAAATTTATTTAGCTGTATTGTAGCCATATTTTAAAAATGTGTTAGCAAATAGGCAGTACTAACATAATAGCTTAGCGATTGAGCTTAAATGGCCAGCTAAGCCGCATTAAACGCCATTATCATCCATTTCATCAAGCAAAAACTGAATGCTTTTTAGCCGCTCAATCGGATCGGCCAATGCCAATAGATCATAACGCTGCGCATTAGAAAAAGGCAGCAGATAGGAAAGATAGCAACCTAAACGGGAGGCATCCGTAAACCAGTCCTCAACTTCTCGATCAATATATCCTAATGACACTACATAAGGATGCTTCATTAGGGAAGTCAGCATATACACCTGCTCTTCAAACACCTCAGGCACAAGCATAACGGCCTCAGCCTCTATGGGCTCTGCCGACGCTAAAAACACCTTATTGTCTGCAAGATACGTCTGCTTCACGGTGAATTTATGCTGGCCTTCGCAAACTATTCCCAGCAAACCATTTGGCTGCTCATTAAAGTCCACAATTTTAACCGCTGTACCTATGGCTTCAATGCCAGCATCTTCCGAGTCCATATTAGGCGTTCGAGGCACTATCGTCACCAAGCCAAAGGTGCTATCACTAGACAGCGTCGCCTTTACCAAATCAAGATAACGTGGCTCAAAAATTTGCAAAGGCAAACGACAACCAGGAAAAGCTACTAACGGAAGTGGAAATAAGGGATAGTCTGTTAGCACAAGAAATACTCAGTTAAAATAAATAATAAACCATGGCGGTTTCAATTAACCCGACTTAGTTGCCTGCTCCAACACCGTTAACCAGCGCAAAGCCTTAAGAGGGCCGTTAGAACACATATCAGCTTGCGGAGTGAACGCTGAACATACCGCAGGCCTTGAAGGCAGGCCAAACAACAAACAGGCATTTTCTGCATCTAACTGAACACAGCGAACGCCAGCTGGCTTACCCTCTGGCATACCCGGTATCGATGACGAAATATGTGGCGCAATACAGCAGGCTCCACAACCGGCAATACAATGCTGCGTATCATTCACCTCAGGCACGGTAGCAATGCCTCTTGATTATCATTATGACTCTTAGCGCTTTAACTCGATTTACCAAGCGGCTTAAACAATAATAATAATTTTGGCAATAACAGTAATGATCCTAATAGCGCAGACAACATAGCAACACCGGTTAACAGACCAAAATAAATACTGGGCTTAAAGTTTGATAACGCTAAAATCGAAAAGCCAAAAATAATCGTAATAGATGTGTAATACATCGCTCGACCAATACTGCCATGGCAGCGATACATAGTGGCAATATAATCACCATCCTGTTTAAATTCACGTTTAAATCGATGCACATAATGAATCGTATTATCGACACCAATACCAATACTTATAGCCGCTATTGTAATTGTCATCATGTCTAGCGGCACACCTGCCCAACCCATACCACCCAACACTAACAGCGCCGCCATTAAGTTTGGAACAATTCCGATTAGCGCCAAATTTAAAGATTGAAACAACACAACAAGCATTGCCGTAATAGCAATAAAGACTAAACCCAAAGTAAGAATTTGCGAAACAAATAAACTTTGCAGTAAATTGTTATACAACACTAACATACCCGTAAAGCGATAGCGCTCTTGCGAGTAACCCATATCTTCTTGCATAAAACGATGCAGATCTTCTAATAACTCTGCACGGTTAAGTGTACGACTCGTCTCTTTCACACGAATGGTAATACGCGCTTCATTCGTTGCATCATGCAAATAAGGCGTAATCATGACATCTTTAATTTCAGACGGTAACTTTCGATAAGCCAGAGCTAGCTGAATATCATCCAAGCCATCTCCCAATAAATCACCAGCCAACTGATAAACAGTCGCTAATGATAAAACCTTACCCGTTTCAGATAATCCATCAACATGCTGATGGATTTCATTCAGCTCATTGAGTCCTGCCAATGTAAACCAAGGACTAATTTCTGATGACGAATCACCAAACTCATCACTACCGAATTCATCGTCATCGAAGTCATCAAATGAGTTATCTTCATATTCATCCGCATTACTTTCATTCGAAGCTTCTGGATAGACAACAATCTCTAGTGGAATCGTACCGCCAAGCTCGCTATCAACTAACTCCATACCACGGTAAATTTCTGTCGACTCATCAAAATAATCGATAAATCGATTTTCTACTTTTAATTGTGTAACACCCGAAATCGAGAACAATAAAATTAAACCCGCAACAGCCAGAATTTTTCCGCCATGATGCTCTGTAATACTTGCAAAACGAAGTGTAAAAATAGATTCACTCGACAGCGATTGAGTATTTTTTTCAGGCGCCGGTGCGCGCCCTAAAATCATACCAATGGGCACAACAATAAAGGTTGTCATTAACGCAACTATTACACCAATCGTCATCATCCAACCAAAATCCATGACGGGTCGAATGCCGCTAATGACTAACGACATAAACGCAACAATGGTTGTAAGCCCGGTATAGACACAAGGTCTTAACATCGCCAATACTGTCGACAATGCAAGCTCATGTTGCGACGCTTGAGGGTTTAATAGCTGCAACTCTCTATAGCGAACAATAAGATGCACAGCAATCGCCAGCGTTATAATTAATAATAAGGCAATAAAATTAGATGAGATAACTGTCATACGCCAGTCTAGAAAACCAAGCAGACCCAACATAAAAATATTGGTTAGCATGCAGACCAATAGCGGCAAGAAAACCCACCGTAATGTTCTAAAAATAATGGTCAGCACTACAATAACAAAAATTAAAATACCAACACCAAACACTTTCATATCGCTTTTAACAAAAGAAACCATATCGCTAGCAATCATCGGTACGCCGCCTAGAAAAATTTCCGTCGCTGCGCCGCGATGCTGATTTAAGACCGATCTAACATTTTTTACCAATTGCTGCTGATGCTCAGCCGTCTTTACGGTATAGCTTTTAAATACTTGCTCTGCCGTAACTAACTCCTCCACTTCGGATTCAGATAAAGCTCCTTCTGCGTTTAAAACACGCAAACGATTTCTTTCATCCAACAAATTATTATATTTCTGATCACGCACCAGTCCGATTTGTAATGCCGTGGTCTTAGCATCAGTACTTGTTAATAATTGTTTATAGATAGGACTATCACGAAATTCATTAGCAGCTAAATCTCTATCAACACTACTATCACGTAATGTTTTAATGCCTAACATCAAGCTGCTTATTGACACTTTAGGCGAATACAATAACGGCACATCCAATATGGACATCACTGTCGATACACCTTGAACTTTTTCTAGGTCAGCTACTAATGTGCTAATATTTTTTAAAGCCTGCTCCGAGAATAATTTATCTTTTGGCTGATAGGCCACAATAAAAAATTCTTCTGCGGCATATCGCTTACCGACCTCACGAAAGAAAGCTAAGTCTTTATCTCCCTCAAGTACTAAGGCATCGGCCGAGGCATCTACTTTATAATTCTGCGCATAAAAACCGGCTAGCGCCGTTGCTACTATTAATAAAAATATGGCATACCAAGGACGCGATAAAATAAGTGCGTCATAAACCTTAGCAAAGGCTGAAGATAGATTTGATTGAGTAGAAGGTGTAGATTTGGAATCTGACAAGGTGAACCCCTATTTATATAACGCATTTAACAATGACTAATTCAATAACAACTTTTTTCATGACCGCATAATTTATATATAAATATAAAAAGGCCTATTTAACCAACGCTAAGATTGACCCCAACGCGCCATTAAAGTTTGCTCAACACCAAGATGATCTAATATGCGCGCTACGACAAAATCTATTATATCTTCAACACTTGTCGGTTTATGATAAAATCCAGGTGATGCCGGCATAACTACCACACCCAGTTTCGATAAACTTAATAAGTGCTCAAGATGAATCGTTGATAACGGCATCTCTCGATGCAAAATAATTAATTGCTTTCGCTCTTTTAACATCACATCAGCGGCGCGCTCAATTAAATTATTACTAGCACCTGTAGCCACCGCCGATAAGGTACCGGAACTGCAAGGGCAAATAACCATCGCGTCTGGCGCATTTGAACCCGACGCTACCGATGCACCCCACTGTTTGCGACCATAAACATGAATTTGTTCGGCACAGGCTTGATACTGCTTAGTAAAATACTCAACCAAATCGGCATCATCACTCGGCAAATCAATACCCATCTCTAAGGCCATTACTTGTCGCGCTGCATCCGAAATTAAAAAGTGCACTTCAACTTTGGCTGACAGTAACACCTCTAATAATCGCAATCCATATTGTGCACCCGAGGCACCCGTAATCGCTAAGGTTATTCTTTTCATATTTTTTCTTTCGCTACTTCTTTTTGAGTTGTTTGCTTTAATCGTTCTATTTAGTCGCTATCTTTTAATAATAATTTTAATCACGCAGCTCTAACGAACTTCTAGCGCACTTATTAAAAAAGTATGTATACCGCCAAAACCGCCATTACTCATAATGACAATTTCATCGCCTGCCTGTGCCTGCGCAACCACTTGCTCAATTATAATAGCGATGCTATTTCTCACTACGACTTTATCGTTATCAACAAATAATTTTTCAAGCACACTACTATTTTCTTCTGACTCATACCACCACACGCAATCAGCATCCGCAACGGCGACTGGTAGATCATCACTATGGAAACCCATACGCATGGTATTTGATCGTGGCTCAATAATCGCAATAACACGACCATTTTTACAGCGTGCTCGCATACCCTCCAGAGTGGTTTTTATAGCGCTAGGGTGATGCGCAAAATCGTCATATACCGTTACGCCATCTACGCAGGCCAGACGCTCCATGCGCCGCTTCACGCTTGTAAATTCACACAATGCCGCAGTCGCCGTACTAACACTTACGCCAACATGGTGTGCTGCCGCAATAGCCGCAAGTGCATTATCACGATTATGCACTCCACATAACGTCCATTGTACTTGTCCGCAGTCTTCACCCTTTGCCACATTAAACGTTGATTGATCAACAGCTTCTAAACTGACTTGCCAAGGACTCTGCTCACCAGAAAGATACTCTAATGCCGACCAACAACCCATATCCATAACTTCATTTAATGCAGTTACGTTGGGAATCATGACTTGTCCCTTGGCAGGAACGGTGCGAATCAAATGATGCATCTGACGCTGAATCGCGGCTAAGTCATCAAATATATCTGCGTGATCAAACTCTAAATTATTTATAACCAAAGTTTGTGGATGGTAGTGAACAAACTTAGAACGCTTATCAAAAAACGCGGTATCGTATTCATCGGCCTCAATCACAAAATAAGGAGCACTGCCTAAACGCGCCGACTGACCAAAATTACTGGGTACGCCCCCAATTAAATAACCTGCCTCTAACCCAGCGTAAGATAAAATCCAAGCTAGCATGCTGGCGGTTGTCGTTTTACCATGCGTACCAGCTACGGCCAGTACCCATCGACCACGCAACACATGCTCGGATAACCATTCAGGACCCGACTGGTAATGTAACCCTTCATCTAATACATACTCAACCGAGGGATTACCGCGTGAAAGTGCATTGCCAATAATGACGCTGTCAGGCGATAAAGCAGCAATATGTTCTGCATCATAACCTTGATAAAGCTCAATACCTGCCGCTTCAAGTTGATCACTCATCGGTGGATAGACGTTTTGATCTGCGCCAGTAACCACATGGCCAGCCTCTCGCGCCAACAACGCAAGGCTACCCATAAAAGTGCCGCAAATACCGAGTATATGAATATGCATTAAATCATTTTACCTATTTACAATTTTTTATTGCTAAACTCTTTATGGACTGTTTCTCTTTACAGACCCTTTATAAATACTAACTTATAAGTTCTAATTTATAACTGCTAACTTATTACAGGCTGTTTATCACTATCGATTTATAACAATCGCTTCGGCATTAAATACGTCTTTAAACAAAAAATTTCAACGCCCCCGGAGAGCATAAAAAAAATAGCTTCTTGCGAAATCTAGCGCTCCAAAAGTAGTTCCCAATAATTAGGGCAACAATTACAAACATTTTATCACAGCACTTTGCAGAAAATTTTATGATAATGCACGCTGAACTTTAAACTCTTGGGCGCATCATTAGCCTCTCACCTTTCTGTTAGACCTATTTATGCCAAAAAGAAATGCATTCTACGCTCAATCCGGTGGCGTTACCGCTGTTATCAACGCTTCAGCCTGCGGTGTTATTGAAGCTGCCAAAGCCAGCAAAGATATCGGTACTGTTTATGCTGGCCAAAACGGTATTCTCGGCGCGCTTAATGAAGAGCTTATCGATACCAGCAAAGAATCAGCGAAGACAATTAGTCAATTGCGCCATACTCCCAGCGGGGCATTTGGATCCTGTCGTTACAAGCTAAAAGGTATTGATGAAAGCCGTAGCGAATACGAACGCCTTATTGAAGTCTTTAAAGCACACAATATAGGTCACTTTTTTTACAATGGTGGTGGTGACTCTCAAGATACCACGCACAAACTAGCCCAATTCAGCGAAGAAGTTGGCTACCCGCTCAACTGCATTGGCATCCCCAAAACTATCGACAATGATTTGCCCCTCACGGACAACTGTCCAGGCTTTGGCTCAGTCGCTAAATACGTTGCTATTTCAACCAAAGAAGCCGCACTCGATGTTGCTTCAATGTGCGAATCCTCTACCAAGGTCTTTATTCTTGAAGTAATGGGCAGAAACGCAGGCTGGATTGCAGCGGCAGGTGGCCTAGCTATTCAACAAGATGGTGATGCTCCCCATATTATTATCTTTCCAGAAATTGCGTTTGAACCCGAAAAGTTTTTGCGCCGCGTCGATAAAACTGTCAAAAAACATGGCTATTGCGTAATTGTCGCGTCTGAAGGCGCTAAAAATGTTAACGGCCAATACCTCTCAGGTAGCAGCAGCACCGATGCTTTTGGTCATATCCAGTTAGGCGGTGTAGCGCCAACTCTGGCCGAAATGGTGAAACGTAAGTTTGGCTATAAGTATCATTGGGCACTAGCCGACTACCTCCAGCGCTCTGCCCGTCATATTGCCTCAAAAACAGATGTAGATCAGGCCTACGCCTTAGGCGAAGCGGCCGTTCACTTCGCTTTGGCAGGAAAAACAGCCATTATGCCGACAATCGTGCGCGGCAAAGGCAAAAAATACAGCTGGAAAGTGGGTGAAGCACCACTGGCAGACGTTGCTAATGTCGAAAAGATGCTGCCACGCCACTTTATTAGTCGCGATGGCTGGAGTATTACCGATGCTGCAAGAGACTACCTAGCACCGCTTATTTCTGGCGAGGATTACCCACCTTACAAGAATGGATTACCCATCTATGCGCGTCTTAAAAAGGTGTTAGTTGAGAAAAAACTGCCAAAACGTCGCAGCCCTCGTATAAAGTCGCAACCCTCGCTCAAAAAGTAGCTAAACAAGGCCTTTCAAGGCCTCATTTTTGGCTAAATGAGCGCCGGTCTGGTATCATCCGCGCCCGATTCTACTGGTGTGTGGACGTACATAACGCACATACACCCCAAAAGCTTCACGCCAAGATCAAAAGCCGGTAACACGCGGTTTTATCTGGATACCCGTCTTCTTAATGCTTAGGTAAAATCAAGCAAAGACGCAAAGTAGATGGCAGTCAAAGCATTCACACAAAGTAAGGGATTGAGAGCGACAGCAACAAGCACAATATGCACGCTGCTGGTACTCACTGAACTGAACAGTTATTGGCAGAACTTATCAATATTTAAAGCACTTATACATATTTAAAGCACTTATACATAGGTAACTAACAGCATGAGCATTAACGATATCCCAGCAGGTAAAAATCTTCCTGATGAAATCAACGTCATCATTGAAATTCCAGCCAACAGCGATCCAGTAAAGTATGAAGTTGACAAAGACACTGGCGCATTAATGGTTGATCGCTTTATGGCGACAGCCATGTTTTATCCTTGTAACTACGGCTACATTCCTAATACTTTGTCAGAAGATGGCGACCCATTAGATGTATTAGTGCCTACACCTTACCCATTAATTAATGGTGCAGTGATTAAATGTCGTCCTGTTGGCGTTTTAAAAATGGAAGATGAGTCAGGCATCGATGCCAAGCTTATCGCTGTTCCTGTTGATAAATTATCAGTCATTTATCGCGACGTAAAAGAAGCAACTGATTTGTCACCTTTATTACTTCAGCAAATTGAGCATTTCTTTGAGCACTACAAAGACCTTGAAAAAGGAAAGTGGGTTAAAGTACAAGGATGGGCTGATGCCGCTGAAGCAAAAGCTGAAATCATTAAATCGGTAGAAGCCGCTAAATAAACGCTTTATCTTTTAGTTTATTTAGTAATAAAAAGGCCAGCAAATGCTGGCCTTTTTATTACACTTAAAATAGCCAGAGACTCTTTCAAGAACACCTATAAAAAATCGCTATTTCTTTTTTAATGACTGTTTCTTAACAGCCTTTTTTACTACCTTTTTCGCCACCTTCTTTATCGATTTTTTCACGGCTGTCTTTGCCGTTTTCTTGGCAGTCCTCTTGATAGCTCGCTTGGGTATAGCCGCTATTAGCTCTTTATAAAGCTTAGTCGTCTTACCAATGCCCTTATGTTTTGCAAACGTATCAACAGACATTTTCCAAGCAAGGTCTTTGCCATGTGCATTAATCGAGTAACTTGTGCAAATAATTTTACCATCGGCTTCTGAGGCAATGCCCACCTGAAAGATCGGTGTTTTAGTTCCGCTTTTTTCAGTTTTTACCAAATAACTAATGCCTCGCACAGAACCATTGTCATTAAAGCAACGTGCAGCTTTGTTGGCTCGCTTAGCTTTAGCTTGTGAAATGGCTAACTCATCATCACGAGTAGCTGCCTCTTTCTCTATTCTCTTTTTCGTTGTTCCGTTAAGTCGTTTACCACCCTGCTTTAAACTAAAATATTCTTGGAATAATTTAGCATCGACTGTTCGACGAACCCTATAACCATAAAACGCTTCATTATCTATAAGTTTTACACTCACTACTATTCTCCATAACTGATTATCGATAAGTACTCATTAACTGTTAAACAATGCATCGTTCTGATAAACCACTCGTTGTATCAAGCAGAGTATCGCCAGCCTTGCCAACATCCCTTGTGTCCTTATTTATTTATTTTTTATCCCGATCGCTTATTCGCCCCATAAAAAATGCGAAAAATAATGAGCCTAAAAATCATCAATTGCTCGTCAAATCACTTTCAAAATCACTTTCAAAATCAAAACTAGGACAATTACTGCTGGCTAATCGTTCAATTATCAAAAAAATTAATCGCATAAAAAACCATGCTGTCGTGGTGCGGCAGCATGAATTTAATTCGTTTAGAAGTTTTAGAGTGAGTTATGAAGCTTGTAGAATAATAGCGAGGGAGCTAGCGCTCGTCGTTAAAAGGAGTAAAGCGTAAAAAAACACGACAGTTAAGACAATAAATTATCGTTAGCCATCAATTTTTTGATCCATAGATAATGAAGGACTTTTTTCAACAGGCCGCCCCACCACCTTTGCAGGTACACCGGCAACAGTCACATGTGCTGGCACTGATTCAAGCACGACACTGCCCGCGCCCACTTTAGCCCCGTCACCGACAGTAATATCACCCAGTATTTTTGCGCCCGAGCTTATCAATACACCCTCGCCGATTTTGGGGTGCCGCTTACCCACGCCGTTACCCGTCCCGCCCAACGTCACGCCATGCAGTAATGATACGTTATTGCCTACAACTGCAGTTTCGCCAATCACCAACCCAGTGGCATGATCCACCATGAGACCCTTACCCAACTGAGCCGCCGGATGAATATCGACGTCACACAAAGCGCTAATGCTGTGCTGAATATAACGGGCCATTGATCGACGCTGAATAGACCATAAATAATGAGCCAAACGTTGCGCCTGAATAGCTAAATAGCCTTTAAAAAATAAAAAGGGACGGCAATAATTATCACAGGCAGGATCACGTTCAAAATAAGCATCGATATCGGCCAACGCGGCATCGGCCAAACTCGGTTCTGCCTGTAACACCTCTGTAAAAAGCGTATTTAACATTTGCTCTGACACAGTTTCACTGCCTAACTCTGCGGCAACATGAAACGCTAACGCCGACTCAAAGCTTTTATGGTTTATTACATGGTTATGGTAATAACTGGTCAGCATTAATTCATCGCTGGCCAAACTTATTGCCTGACTATGCATTGTGGGCCATATGGACTGCAAACTTTTCACTAACTCATTACCTTTTTACTTTATTTAATAACGCTACTGACTAACGCCTTTAATCTATATTCAATTAAAGCCTGCACTAACAAGCAATGTATTGGGTAAAAATTTCATCAAAATTAGCCAATACTGTATCACGCAAACACATATCCACTTCTTGCTCTAACAAGCCATAAAGTGTTTCGGCTGTCAGAAGTCGACTAAAATGTTCAGCAGTTGGCCGATGACTCAAGTGCCATCGTTCAGCAGCAACTCCCTGAGAAGGGCCACCTTGATAAGGTCGATAGAAACCATATGCACTTGATGCGTCAATACGAGCATCTAACCAGTTATGTAAAGGGGCAAATACGCCGCCTGCGTTAACTTCGTCAGCCACTAACTGCACACAATAATCTGATGCTACCGCCGCACGATCATAAACATCAATGTCAGTACCCCAATGATGACGAGAACCTCCTGGCAGAGCCGACCAACCCAGTATGGCAAAAACCGTTGACCTATCATCCAAACAACTCACATCAAGAACGTGTCCATCGGCATCTAATAAAGGCCTATTACCTTTCGCTTTTTCGTTCCAAATCAATAACTGTCGTTCAAAGCTGCGATAGGCACTCACTACGGCCAAATCAAAACCGGCATCAATAGAAGCTAATTGCAATGAAGACCAATCATCAACAACGTCACAGTGCATAAAATGTGGCGGCACGGATACTAACGAGCATCGCTGTTTATTTAATCGTTGCTCACCTCGCTCTTTTACTGGCCCGTCTTTTCCAACAAGTTGCTCTAAAGATATCAAAAAAAACCTCATTCATTACAAGAGTAAACACTCAAAATCCGCCGCTAGGTTGATCATAAGCCAAGCCTGAGCAAAAAGAAAAGCGACATCCCTAATGAATAACGTTTCTTTTAGCCATTCATTATATGCAGTGAGAAGGTATAATCGATATTGTGGCAAATCAACTAGCCTTTAAAGCTATTATTACTTTATGCATCAATGCCGCTGAATTCATCAACGTACCCCCTAATAAAGAGACTCACAAAGCAATGACACGGTTATGCCATATAAATGATATTGATGAAGGCGCCTCAAAAGGCTTTGAAATTAACGACAAAAAGCTATTTGCCGTTAAAAAAGACGCCGTGATTTATGTTTATGAAAATCGCTGTCCTCATCTTGGTATTGAGCTTGAATGGCTAGAAAATCAGTTTCTCGACTCTGAAGGCGTGTTAATTCAATGCTCCACCCATGGTGCGCTATTCCTTATAGAAGACGGTAATTGTATTTCCGGCCCTTGTGCCGGCCAACAACTCAGACCCATTGATACAGTGATTCAAGCTGACGAAGTCTTTCTTTCAAGTGATACTGCGGCGAATTAACGTACAACATTAAAGCGCGGCAACCAATGCGAATAAAAATCTGAATATGCTGTCCAATCAATGCTGTTGCTACTCCGCTCTCAAGAGAGTGATTTAAGTATGGATTGCCAACAGGTTTTCTGATAGATTCGCTGCCCTAAATAGTAAGGCAATTACATATATCGCCCTACGCAGCAAAAACGCTTAAATAAAAGGCCGCGCCTTAATAAATAATGCCAATAATCGATTATTTATTAACCAAAAAGGGAGTGGAAGGCCTTAAAAACAAAGAGCAACGATTCAATATATTTTAGATCCAGCAAATTGATTAAGAGACTTTCAAGATGCCTCGCAAGAAAAAAAGCAATACCAGTGAAAGCTTCCAAAACTTTACGTCTTACAAGCCTAAAAAAGGCGAAGACTACATGGGCGATCCACAAAAGGATCATTTCAGATCTATTTTACAGAACTGGAAAGGTCAGCTAATGGAAGAAGTTGATCGAACCGTGACTCATATGAAAGACGAAGCGGCTAACTTTCCCGATCCTGCCGATCGTGCCACGCAAGAAGAAGAATTCAGCCTTGAATTACGAGCTCGCGATCGCGAACGTAAACTGATAAGAAAAATCGATATTACGATGGATCTTATCGACGCTGATGACTACGGCTTTTGCAATGCTTGTGGCATTGAAATCGGTATTAAACGCTTAGAAGCACGACCCACTGCCACCTTGTGTATCGACTGTAAAACACTCGATGAAATCAAGGAAAAGCAACACCTCGGCAGCTAGGCCATTCACCATGCCTAATAACAACGACCTATCGTGACCCATCACATAGGTCGATTTGCTCCATCCCCCTCAGGCCCACTCCATAGCGGTTCACTTTTAGCGGCCGTCGCCAGCTATGTGGATGCTAAAGCCCATAATGGTCAATGGTTACTTCGTATTGAAGATGTTGATCGCCACCGCACAGTTAAAGGTTCTCGCGACAGCATTCTTAATAGCCTTGAACAACATGGGCTAAATTGGGATAGCACAATAGAACAGCAAACAGATAACGATGATCGCTATGAAGCGGCGTTAATTCAATTACAGCAGCAACAGCGTGTCTTCTTTTGCCAATGCACCCGCGCAGCATTAAAACAAATCGCAGGCCCTTATCCAGGAACTTGCCGTACAGAAAAATCGAGTCACTATATAGCGGCCTCGCGCCATCAACCCGCCAGCCATGCCCTTCGTTTTGAATGCGGCGAAGCGACTATGGCGTTTACGGACCGCATTCTTGGTAAGCAATCATTTGAATTAGCGCAATTAGGTGACTTTATTCTACGTCGCCGAGACTCTCTATTTGCCTACCAGTTGGCGGTAGTGATGGACGATGCAGAGCAAAGTGTTACCAGCGTTGTTCGTGGTGCCGACTTATTAAGCTCCACACCTTGGCAAATGGCTTTACAGCAAGCGCTTGAATTACCCGCTATGGACTATGCGCACCTACCTCTTATAACTGATGCTAATAACGGCCACAAACTAAGTAAACAAACCGGCGCCAAAGCCATTAATAATGCGACGGCGGCCAGTAATATCAGCCTTGCTTTAACGCAGCTAGGCCAGCAATTACCTGAACAAGCTCATAGACTTAGCGCCAATCAACTATTGGAATGGGCTATCGAGCACTGGCAAATTAATCGCGTCTCTAAAACCGCAATAATCGCCTCTTAACGCCATATCGCTTCATCCCACAAAAGGCTTTAATATCAGGCTACTTAGCGGCCTGCCACCCCTATTACTACAAAGAGAGAATGTTACAGTAGGGCAACTATTAGCCGATTTAGCGGTGACAAACATTCGCAATTTTCGTTACAAACGGTTACAGTGCATGCCAAATTGGAAACAGCAAACTATTCTATGCCTAATACGATTTCTTCAAAACAACACTTAAGTGCCGCATTATGAGAAACGTCCTCATCATCGAAGGCGGCGCGGTTAGTGAATCGTCCTTAGCTTCCACCTTTGAACTACTCAATTGCACGCCCACTTACGTTGCCAGCATTGCACAAGCTAAACGCCTTGGCTTTAATGGCTTTCAACTGCTTATATGTGATTTAGTATTAGATGACGGCCTTGGTGTTGAGCTTGTTAGCCAACAACATAGCTGCCCTGTCATCATTCTCTCTAAAACTAAAGACAGCGCATCGATTATTGAAGCCATGCGAGCAGGCATAGCAGACTTTATTGTTTCACCCTTTATAGAAACAGAATTCAGTATTGCACTTGAGCGCGTCTTTAAAAAATCAGCCGAGCGTAAAAAACTGGTGGTTACAGCCCCCTTAAATACCGACGAAAATACACCACAAGATGAACCCCTATTCGGCATGATTGGCTCAAGCGCAGCCATGCAAACCGTGTATTCTCGTGTTCGCAAAGCCGCACCTACTCGCTCGACCATCCTTATCCGCGGCGAAACCGGTACCGGTAAAGAGCTTATAGCTCGAGCCATTCATGATGCCAGCGATAGAGCAGAAAACCCTTTTATTGCTGTTAACTGCGCAGCCATTCCTGACACGTTAATAGAATCAGAACTCTTTGGGCATGAAAAAGGTGCGTTTACTGGTGCAGCCAGCAAACGAGCTGGATTAATTGAAGCAGCCGAAGGCGGCACCTTGTTTTTGGATGAGATTGGTGAATTACCTAGCGAAGCACAAGCTCGCTTATTACGTTTTATTCAAGAAAGTGAAATTCGCCGTATTGGCTCTAATGAAGCCCATCGCGTAAACGTTAGGCTTGTTGCAGCGACTCACCGTGACCTCAAAAAGCTAACCACCACTGGCGGCTTTCGCCCTGATTTATATTACCGTATTAATGTTGTCCGCATTGACCTACCGTCATTGAAGCAACGCGGAAACGACTTGCTAGAAATTGCTGAATTCTTACTCGACAAAGCGGCAATTCGTCATGAAAAAGCTGGCCTGCATCTATCGCCAGAAGCCATTCAAATCATTAATAATTACCCATGGCCTGGTAACGTTAGAGAACTTGAAAACGTTATTGAGCGAGCGGCGATTATGTGTGAGGGTTTAGAGATTAATAGCGAAACATTAGAAATTGATAGCGATATCAATGAAAATCATCGCTTTAACGCTGACATACTCACGCCATTTACCGGTAACTACTTAGATTTACAGCAACCGAGCAATTCAGCAAGTCATTCATCCAGCAGTGTAACGACCAATCTCGACTCGGCGCCAGATGCCTCTGAAGAATTGTCACTAGAAGACTACTTTCAACGATTTGTTCTTGAAAATCAAGAGCATATGAATGAAACCGAATTAGCGAAAAAGCTCGGAATTAGTCGCAAATGCTTATGGGAAAGACGTCAGCGTTTAGCTATACCACGCGCTAAAAGCGGCAGTAAATCTTCTGATAACTCCTTATAAAGTGAATTTTTAGCCCCATTACTCTTAACATCTTTCTCAAGCGATAGATCCTGAGGCCATTACTGCGCCTCGCCTCACCCACCCAGTATCTCGATTAAACTCTCACACTTTTACGTCAATCTTTCTCGAAAATATAACAGAGTAATAGCCACCTCAACCCAATCGTTACCCAAAACAAGCATCTGACCCAATAATTGTTACCGAATAAAATTACCCGCCTCTAAATTTCACACTTAAATATATTTTGTTACCAACCACTGCACAACTCACTAAGGAGTAACCTTCAGGTAACACAAGAAAGTGTAAATATGTAACATAAAGTACGCAACACAGTACGAATGTTAGACGTATATTTAGCTAAGTTATTGTTTTTATTAGCTTACAAAAACATGGCACACAGCATGCAATAGTTACATTGCTAATAATAATAATGAAAAGCAAAAAACAATAACAATAAATAAAAGCAAAATATAAGAATATAAAAAGACAACATGACCTGGAT